>Ga0134127_10000310_pt1 | contig 50593 bp, 52 predicted proteins | sample KB31753_FD_96459 | JGI IMG/M metagenome (GOLD analysis project Ga0134127, IMG submission 96459) | Terrestrial soil microbial communities with excess Nitrogen fertilizer from Kellogg Biological Station, Michigan, USA - KB3-175-3 | ecosystem: Environmental > Terrestrial > Soil > Unclassified ...
GTTTGCACAAGGGTGCACCAGCACACTCCTTCACAGGGGACAACTGGCCCACGGTCTCACCCCTCACCCCTGCCCTCTCCCCTTTGAGGGGAGAGGGAGTCGCGATGCACCCCGCGCCATAATGGGTCAGCATTCAGCCGCGCACGGTCTTTTGCGTCATCGAGCGCACACCGCAGCAAAGCGCGGAGAATGCTTCGTCATGGTTTAGAGTGGTTGCCAAAAGTCATTTCCGAAATGGTGGGGCAAACCTGCCGGTTTGCCGCGGCGCCCAGCAGGGCGCCGCCCACCATTTCGGAAATGACTTTTGGCAATCACTCTAGACGTCCGTCGCGCTCCCTCTCCCCTTTAACGGGGGACGGGTTGAGGGTGAGAACACTCATTGTTGGCCCTTTGCAAAAAACTGAGATACGCCCCACGAACGGCAACTTTGCCCTTTGAACTCCCCGCATCCTCCCCGTATAACGCGGGGGATGTTTAACCAGTTTCTGTCCAATGGCGGGCCGATGATGTGGCTCATCTTGCTCGCGAGCGCCGGGGCTGTCGCGGTGTTTGTCGAGCGGGTGCTGCACTATCACCGCGCGCAAATCAACTCGATGGAGTTTCTCAACGGCGTGCGCAACGTACTGCGGCGCGACAACGTGGTCGAAGCGATCTCGATTTGCGACGCCACGCCGGGTCCGGTCGCGCGGCTTGTCAAAGTTGCCATCCTCAACCGCGACAAAGGCCGCGACGGCGTGCGTGAGGCGCTTGAAGAAACCGGCCTCATCGAGGTGCCTCCACTGGAAGCCAAGCTGAATCTTCTGGCGACCATCGCCCAAATTGCCCCGCTCATGGGACTGCTCGGCACCGTGCTGGGCTTCATCCAGGTCTTCACAATGCTCCAGTCCAAGACCGGTGTGCCGACCATGCAGGATCTGTCCGGCGGTGTCTGGCAGGCGCTCATCTGCACCGCGATGGGGCTTGCGGTCGCGATTCCTTGTTACGCGGGTTACAACTACCTCGTCAGCCGTGTTAATGCCATCGTGCTCGACATGGAACGGGCCGCCACGGAAATCACGAACATCCTGGCTGACACGCTCGGACGAAAGGCCACATGAGGTTCCCGCACAACGCCAAGATCTTTCGCGGGCAGTTCGACGCCGCGCCGTACGTCGGTGTTTTCTTCCTGCTGGTCATATTCCTCCTGGCCCATTCGGCGATGGTCCTCGTGCCTGGCGTGCCCATCGAATTGCCGACCGGAACGAATCTGCCCGGGCTGGAGAAGCCCATCGCCGTGGTGGCGGTGGACGCCAGCGGCACGTTCTACTACGAAAACCAGATGTGCGATGAGAAGCGGCTGCGTGAGCGGCTCAAGGCCACGGTCGAACGCAGTCGAGAACCCATTACACTCGTCGCGCGCATCGACCGGGCAGCGGCCTCGGAAGTGTTCGCCCGCTTAGGGATGGTCGCACGGGACGTTGGCATTCTTCATTTGTATCACCAGGTCCAATTGCCCAACGATCCCGCTCCCGCGCGCACGAAACCATGAACGCCGTCGCACCCGAACCGGTTCGATGGTCCGTGCGCCGGTGGATTTATACCGTCGCCGGAGTGTTCGCGCTTCAGACCGGTCTGCTCCTTTACCTTGGGCAGATTGCGGAGCCCTTCCCGGTGCGGCCGACATTCCGGACGACGGTTCATCTGGCTGCCGACCCGTGGTCCTCCGAGCAACTCTCCCGCCTGCCGACCCTGAGCGACCCGACGCTCTTTGCCCTGCCCGGAGAGGACGGCTTCTCGGGTCTCGCCTGGCTCAAACCTCCACCGATGGAATTTCAACCCAAACGCTGGTCCGAACCGTTCCGGTGGCTCTCCGTGGACGAACAATCCCTCGGCGACGAATTCAACCGCTACATGGCCACAAATGCGATTGCGCCGCCCCTGGCCGCAAACAAACCGTTGCCGCCACTCCAGCGCTACGAACCGAACTTCCCCAACGAGCCAGTTCAACCAAACTCGAGCCTTCGTCTCGTGGGCGATTTGGCTTCGCGCCCCCTGCTGGCGCCGCTCGAACTCCGTTCATGGCCGAACCCGGAAGTGCTCAGCAACACCACGGTGCGGGTCGCCGTCGACGCGGACGGTTTCACGCATTCGAGCGTCCTCCTGGTTGAGTGCGGCTCGAGGGAAGCCGACCTCTACGCGCTGAAGGTGGCGAATCAGGCGCGCTTTCGGCCATTGCCTCGGGCGTCGCGCGATCGCACCGGCAGCGGGCCGCTGGCCTGGGGCAAGCTGATTTTCCACTGGCACACGCTCCCGATGACGGCGACCAACCTGACTCGAGGCCAACTCTGACATGACCCCCGATGTCATCGTGCTGGGCTACGTCGCCGGCCTTCTCGCCGGGATCTCGGCCCTGGCGATTTACTCGGAACACCGCCAACGCCGGTTCGGTCCCACCCAGAGCGACGACCACATCTTCCGCTGCCTCGAATGTGCCTACGTTTATACCGATGACCCCGACGTGGACCGCTCCCGCTGCCCCCAATGCGGCACTTTGAACGAAGCCATCCGATTCTGACGTTTCATGGGCATCGAGATTGGCTCACGAGGCAGGTGAGGCGACCGTTGAGTTGCACCGCTACGGGCCGTGGCGTGTACGGGCCATAGACGCGGAAACCAGGACACCCATCCCGACGTTCACCACCATGAACCACAACGCCACGAACCTGAGTTCCAGCTTCGGCCCCACCATGGCCCGCAACGGCGAGCTGATCGCGGGCTACTTCGTCGAAGCCTGGCTCAAGCCGCGCCTGCTGACCATCGAAGCGCCCGGCTACGAAAAGTTCCGTCTCACGCTTGTGCCCGAACTGGGCGCTACCAACACTTACGAACTGCGGCGTTTACCCGCCGCGCCGCGCCCTTGAGTGGCGCGGGTGTCCGAAATCGCGTAAAGGTCCCTCACCTCCCGTTGGGCAACACGGAATTCGGAACCCGGAACTGCGCTCCTGCGTGCGTGTTCACTCCCGTGCCATCCCGTGGTCAGGATGCCTCCGATGATGACGCACCAGCGTTACACGGATACCATCAGGCAGTTCGCGGTAAGTGAAGTGAATGGGAACCGTTTCAGGTGAGCGCGGGCTTTCTCCATCTCGCAAAGTTTGCCAAGCGTAACACGCGGAGGTTGTACTGTTCAGCCACGGATGATCGGATCCTTCAGAAGCTGTGGCTTACGCCCACCACCCACAGCGGCCTTCCCCCGTCCGCGTCAAACACATAAGTCGTCAAATCCAATTTTTTGTACGAGAAGCCGACGAGGAGGCCGCGCTCGATGTCGCGGTCGCTTTTGTACAGACGCGTGCGCTGGGTCACGAGGCCGAAGCGAAACCAGTCCACCGGGGCAAGGCTCAACTCCGACCAAGTGTAGAAAAAGTTGTCCGACTGGTCGCCCGCGTCGAAGACATATTCGCCTTCGCTGGAGAGTTCCAGCTTCCACCAACTCAGGGAGCCTCTGTACCCAGGCGCCACGCCTGTGGTATCTCCAAAGACGCCGCCGAGCATCGGAGTGAATTCCCACGACAGCTTTTCCCCGCCACCGAAGTTGTAGCCGACCCAGGCCGATCCGGTCTCCAACGCTTCGTAATTGTAACGCGCTTCGAGATGCAGCCAGCCGCGGTCGGCGGTGAAAGTCGGCTGCAGGTATTCCTGATCGTCAGGCACAAGATAGGTGTAAAGCGAGGCCGAGAAGGTCCACTTCTTCTCAGTTTGCTGATCGATTGCCGGCTGCGGGGAGTTGGTAGCCAGCGCCTGGCCATTGACGGTGCCCGCGGCAAGCCCAAAGGCCAACGCGAAGATTGGATTCCGAATCATGGCCGCGGGGGTGAGTCGGGTGTTGGGCATCGCTTTCATCCTCCCAAGGCCATTGTGAGGCCGACAAGGATGATGCCCAGGAAAACCATCGCAAGTCCGAACACCCACGGGGAACGGCCTACGCACCGCCCGTAGGCAACTCCGGCGATGAACAACATCGCGATGGCGACGGCGTTGGAGGCACGCATGGCCGGCGCCGTGTTGTGCATGAACATGAACGGGACCGCCACAGGAAACGTGGACAGAAACACAAGCAGGAACACGCCGGTGGCACCCTTCCAGTCGGACTTGCCAAGCCGCGCGCGCGCTGGCGGCTCCGGCAACTCCTGCAGTCGCTGACGCATCGTCTCCAGTTCAGCAGGCTGAAGGATGGACGCAATCAGCGGCGGCAGCGCGCCGGCGATCAACTGCTGCGCCTTCTGTGGATCACTCGCCTTACGCACCGCCTGATACGTCATCAGGTTCCTCCCCTTCTCGGCCAGGCAACCCATCAGGTACAACACTCCGTCGATGATGCCCCAGGCCAGATTGCACCCAAGAGCGCCGATGAGCATGGTGCGGACATCGTCGCGGCCCGCATCGGCCACGCTCAACGACCCGGTGAAAGTGAGCACCATGATCAAACCGAAGAGCACTTCGGAGATCCGCTCTACTGGTTCGAGCACGCGCTTGGACGATTTATTGTTGGAGTCGTCGGACATATTGAGCGATTGGGTTTGGCACGATGGGTTACTGAGAATTGAATTTCACCTTCATTTCGCGGCGGGCGGGAGCAGGTAAAGCGTCATGGCAAAAATCAAATAGACCATCAACACCAGCACGCCGACGAACCACGCCGAGCGCCCGCTGTTTGTGACGAGGGCGGCGGTGAGCGTGGCGATGAGTATCATCACGACCGCGCCAGGCCAGAAGTGCAGGTCCATCGGCGTGGGGCCAATGAAGAAACTGAGCAGCACCAGCACCGGCGCGACAAAGAGCGCGATTTGCGACGCGCTGCCCAGAGCAATACCCACGCTCATGTCCAACCGATTCTTGCGCGCGGCGGAAAACGCCGAAGCCATCTCCGCCGCCGCACCCACGAGCGCCACGACGATGAATCCCACAAAAGCAGGTGTCATCCCGAACGCCTCCGCCGCCTTCTGCACCGACTCGACGAATACTTCACTCACCAGCGCGACCAGCACCGTAACGCCTGCCAGTGTGGCCAGGGCCAGTCCGATGGGCCACGGCGCTTCGTCACCCCCGGCATGTTCCACGCTGGCGAACAGCTCGCGATGCGTCTTGAGGGAAAAAAGCATGCCCAGTCCATAGGCCACGATGAGCAACACCGCCAAGCCCACGCTCAACTTCCGCGTGAACGCCGACGCCGTGGCAGAGTCGGCTTGCGAGACCGCCGACGGTATCAACAGCGCGATCGTGGCCAGGAAGAGCAGGCCCGCCTGCATGCGGGCGCTGGCCCGATTGTATTCCTGCACGTGGTGTTTGAGCCCGCCGATCAGGAAGGACACCCCCAGCATGAACAGTGTGTTGGTGACGATCGCGCCGGCAATGGACGCCTTCACCAGCATGTATTGCCCCGCGTGCAAAGCGGAGAGCGCGATGATAAGCTCGGTCAGGTTTCCCAGCGTGGCATTGAGCAACCCGCCGACGGCATCACCGGTCTTAGCTGCCACGGATTCGGTGGCGTGACTCAATAGCGCGGCCAGGGGCACAACAGCCAGCACGGACAGGACGAAAAGCAGCGTGTGCGCTGCTGGTTTCAGTTTCGAGGCCGCCAACACGACGGGCACGAACACGAGCAGCCAGAGCAGCCGGTGGTGTCGGATATCTTTGAGTAGCGGGTGAGCGCTCATTTTTGAACGGGGAAGCTATCCAGCACGTCGGCCACGGTGGTGAATCGGTTGACGCCGCCCAACTTCGCATCCAGCCCCTCCTGGCGCAGGCGGTCGCGCACGGACGAACGTGCCTCGACGGTTTGCAACCGGGTACCCCGGGCGCTGAGTTCGTCCGCGAGTACCCCGAGCGCTTGGGCACTCTGCAGGTCCACGCGCGGCGCGGCAGACAAGTCGAGCACCACCAGTTTGGGCGGTGTTTCTTCGGCACCCACGCGGTCCAGGATCGTCTCGCAGACTTGGTCAATGTTGAAATAGACCAGGCCGGATTCGGGGCGGAAGATCAACACTCCGGAAATCAATTCGTTATCCGGATGCCGTTCGCGATCCGAGAAGCGCCGCGTGCCGGGAATGCGTCCGAGAAAGGCGACGTGCGGGCGCGAGGCGGCGCGCAATACTTGCGCCAGCGAGATGATGGTGCCGATCATCACGCCGCGGAGCAGCCCGGAGCTGAGCACGCCGAGCAACGATGCCATGGCCACGACAAATTCCGGGCGATCTCCGCGCCAGAGCTGTTTCAGGGTCGACAGCTTGAACAAACCTGCCACTGCCACCAACACCACGGCGGCGAGCACCGGCTGCGGCAGCGCGCTCAAGAGATGTGAGAAGAACAGGACCACCACCAGAATAAAGCCCCCGGCCAGGGCGGTCGAAAGCGGAGTGCGCGCGCCTGCCCCTTCGTTCACGACCGACTGCGACATGCCGCCGCTGATGGGAAAGCCGCGCCCGAGACCGGCGACCAGGTTCGCAGCGGCGAGCGCAAGAAATTCCTGGTTGGCGTCCAGCCGTCCACCGTGCTTGGCTGAGAACATACGGCCGATGGCGGCTGTCTCGACCGCGCCGAGCAGAAAGCAGGCGATGGCCAACGGCAACAGCTGATTCAGGTCAGTCCATTGAATGGCGGGAAGCCCCAGTGCGGGCAATCCTTGCGGCACTTCGCCGAGCAATTTCACGCCGCGCGTGTTCAGTGAGAGCGCGGAGGACGCGACAATGCCGCCGATCACCACGAAGAGCGCGACCGGCTTGTTTTTCAAAAAGACCTTGCCCAGCACCAGCAACCCCAGTGCGGTTCCTCCGATGAGGATTGACGCGGCATTGGTTTCGTTCAGATGCCGGAGAAAGTGGCCACTGTTCTCCCAAAAACTCCCATGCGAGCCGTGAATGCCGAAGAGCTTCGGCAACTGGGTGCTGGCGAGAAACAGCGCCACGCCACACTTGAAGCCGGTCATGACGCTTTCCGAGACGAAGTTCACGATCGCGCCGGCTTTCACCAGCCAGGCGACGAAGGCGATGAACGCGACCAGCAAGGCTGTGCCGGCGGCGAGCGCGCCAAACCGTGCCGTGTCACCACCCGCGATCTCGCCCAGCGACGCACCAATGAGCAGGGAGATCGCGGAAGTGACCGAGATGGCGGTATGACGCGAACTGCAAAAGAGCCAAAAAAACAATCCGCCAAACAGGCAGGCGTAGAGGCCCGCCTCGGGCGGCAGATTGGCGAGCGAAGCGTCTCCCAAGCCGGCCGGCAAAAGATAGGCGGCCAGCGTGAGCCCTGCGACGACGTCGCCCCGAAGCCAACTCTTGTCGTAGGCGCGCAGCCATCCAAGGGCCGGGAGCGATCGGGTGAGCGGGGAGGCACGCACTGAAGTCTTGTCGGTGCTCATGGGCGAACTGGAAGGATTGGGCTTGGGCATGGGATTCCAGCCGGCGCCGGCAGTCATTGCGCGACGCCCAGGTCGCGGAGGACTTCCTGGATGCGCAGCGGCGCGGGTGTCATTGGGAATGTCGCGAAGGATGGGCCGCGTAGCGTAGCCGCCTTTGAGCGAACACCAGCCAAGCAACCGATGCCAGGGCAACGAGAGTTTTGAATGAGGGAGTCTTCATGGCGTTGATTCGGCAGACGGCGAGCGAGTCAAATGGGGATGCGTCATGTTTTCGGGCTTCAGCGCCGAAAAGACGGCAGATTCGAGCATGAGTTTGATGGTCATGAGCTAGCTGGAGGAAGCTTTCCGGACAGCCGGTCCCGTTTCTTTCAGGAACAACGTCAGGATTAGCGCGACGAGGATTCCCACCAGCAATGGCCGAAACCCCGCTTGATATTGCGCCAGAGACAAGGTGTCACCGTCTCCATCCTCCTGAACCAGCCTCGCCCCGAAGACCGGCCCAAGCAGCGCGCTGAAGGTAAAATTGATGAAGTTGATCACCCCGGTGGCAGATCCGCCGAGTTCCGGCGGATTGGCCTCCTTGATGACCGAATAGGGAAGCATGGCCGCCCCGGACGCGACGCCCATAAGAATTCCCACAGCCGGACCGCGCAGAATGGTTGGATCGCCAAAGAGAATCCAAGCCAGCACTGCCAGCATCACGACGCCGGCGCCGAGGATGACGGGCTTGCGACGCCCGAGCCGATCCGAGACGAAGCCGAGGAGCGGGCAGCCGAGCATCCAACCCAGCGGGACGGTGGCAGCCAGGCCCACAGCGGATTCAAATTCGCGACCACGCGCCTCCTGGAGGAAACGCACGCCCCAGGTCATGCCGAAGATGGTTGTGGGAATGAACAAGAGCCCGGCGATCAAACCGCACAGGATGGATTGGGGGTTGAGAAACACCGTCTTGAGCGATCGGAAAACGCCGGCCAGGCCGCCGGTGGCACACGGCGAACGCGCCTCCTTGGGCAGAAACAGCATCAGGCAGGCGCTGATCACCAGCCCGACGACACCCGCATAAATCCAGAACCGGCCCCAAGGAATTCCGCCCTTGATGATTGGCCCGACGAGAAATTGCCCGGCCGACCCACCGGCCATGCCGAACATTTGCGTCGCGCCGATGAACGACGCGGCCAGGGAAGCGGGAAAGTTTTTCGTGACGAGATAGACAGCGCCAACGAGCGCGAACACGCCGCCAGCGCCTTGCAGGAATCGGCCGATGTTCGCGGCGGCGACGTTTCCGGTGCCGAACAGCAGCGCACCGACCCCTACCAGCGCCGAGCCGATCGGGATGATGCGCCGCGCGCCGAAACGGTCCATGGCCGCGCCCGCGACGAGGCTGAACGGCGAGTACCCGTAGTAAAACATGCCCACGATGGCGGAGACGCCGAGCGCGTTGACGCCGAAAGCCTCCGTCAGTTGCGGCATCATCACGCTAGGAGCGGAGCGCAGGGCGTATTGGTAGAAGTAATAGACCGCCACCAGCAACCAGGCGCCAAGCGCCGCAAATGGGAGTTTTGAACTCACGCTGGCCTCAAACTGCCTTGAGCCCGGCGGCTCGAAAGCACGCGACGGCTTGCTCGGTCGTCGCGGGCGAGGGTGGTTGCGTGTCCTTGAGTTGATATTCCATCCCGAGCTTCTCCCACTTGAAGCGGCCCAATTGATGAAAGGGCAGCACGTCCACCCGTTCCACGTTGCCCAGTCCCGCGGCGAAGGCGGCAATGCGCTCGACCTCCGCCAGGTCATCCGTCCAGCCGGGCACGAGCACAAACCGAACCCAGATCGGCTTGCGCGCGGCGGCCAGGCGGCGGGCGAATTCATGCACCGGCTGGTTGTCCATCCCCGTGAGCCGGCGATGCAGATCGGGAGTCATGGCCTTGAGATCGAGCAGCACCAGATCCACGGCGGCCAGGTCCGCCTCGCTGAGCCGATCGCCAAGATAGCCATTGCTGTCGAGCGCCGTGTGCACGCCCATCTGTTTGGCCGCTGCGAACACGTTGAGCACGAACCGATGTTGCAGCAGCGGCTCGCCGCCGCTGATCGTCAACCCGCCCTTCATCGTTTGCAGGCCATGCCGGTATTTTTGAATCTGCTCCACCGCGCGCGCCAACGGCACGGGCATGCCATTGGTCATCTTCCACGTGTCGGGATTGTGGCAATAGACGCAGCGGAACTGGCAGCCTGCCAGCCACGCCACGATGCGGACGCCCGGCCCATCCACCGCGGAGCCCGTCGTGAACGAATGGACGAATCCGCTCTCCCCGCTCTCCAACGCCGCGCGCATGCCCGTCTCCCCCACGTGCTCGCCCAGCGACACCCGCAGGTCGTAGGGACTCGCGATCAGCGGAACTTCGGGATTGGTGCCGGAGGCGCTCATCGGAGTCACGCGGCGCCGTGGAAGGTGCGGTTGATGACGTCCATCTGCTGCTCGCGCGTCAAGCGGACAAAGTTCACCGCGTAACCGGAAACGCGGATGGTGAGGGACGGGTATTTCTCCGGGTGGTCCATCGCGTCGAGCAGAGTCGCGCGATTCAGCACATTCACGTTGAGGTGGTAGCCGTTCGCCCCGAAGAACGCGTCCATCGTGCCCACGAGGTTCGTGATCTGATCTTCCGGCGTGCGGCCCAAACCCTCGGGCACCATCGTCGTCGTGAGCGAAATGCCGTCCGCGGCATCGCGGTAGGGAATCTTGGCCACCGACGCCGCCGAGGCCATGATGCCGTGCGAGTCGCGCCCGTGCATCGGGTTGGCTCCGGGCGCAAACGGTTCGCCCTTGCGGCGTCCATCCGGCGTGTGGCCCGTGTTCTTCCCGTAAACGACGTTCGAGGTGATGGTCAGCACCGACTGGGTATGGAGCGCGTTGCGATACGTGGGATGCTTCCGCAACTTGCTCATGAACATGGAGACCACAGTCGCCGCGATCTGGTCCACGCGGTTGTCGTTGTTGCCGAACTTCGGGAAATCGCCCTCCGTCTGGTAATCGACCGCCAGGCCTGTCTCGTCGCGAGTCACCTTCACCCGCGCGTGGCGCATTGCCGACAGGCTGTCCGCGACGACCGAGAGGCCCGCGATGCCGAACGCCATCGTGCGCACCGGCGCGTAATCGTGCAGCGCCATCTCGATGCGTTCGTAGGCATACTTGTCGTGCATGTAGTGGATGACGTTCATCGCGTTCACATACACGCCGGCCAGCCATTCCATCGTTCGTTCAAACTTCCCGGCCACGTCATCGAAGTCGAGGTAGTCCCCCTGGACCGGCTCGACCTTCGGTCCAACCTGCTTGCCGGTGAGTTCGTCGCGGCCGCCGTTGATGGCGTAGAGCAGGCACTTGGCAAGGTTCGCGCGCGCGCCGAAGAATTGCATCTGCTTGCCGACGAGCATCGGCGAAACACAGCAGGCAATCGCGCCGTCGTCGCCCCACGCGCCGCGCATGAGCGAGTCGCTCTCGAATTGCAGCGCGCTGGTGTCAATGGCGACCTTCGCGGCGAACTTGCGGAAAGGCTCCGGCAGTCGCGGCGAATACCAGATGGTGAGATTCGGCTCCGGCGCCGGACCCAGGTTGTAGAGCGTGTGCAGAAACCGAAAGCTGGACTTCGTAACCAACGAACGCCCGTCATCGCCCATGCCGCCAATGGACTCCGTCACCCAAGTCGGATCGCCGGCGAACAGATCGTCGTACTCCGGCGTGCGCAGGAAGCGGACGATCCGTAGCTTGATGACAAAGTCGTCAATGATCTCCTGCGCCTGGGACTCGTTGAGCGTGCCCTCCGCGAGGTCACGCTCGAAGTAGATGTCGAGGAACGTCGAGGCGCGACCCAGCGACATAGCCGCGCCGTTCTGCTCTTTCACGGCGGCGAGATAGCCGAAGTAGAGCCATTGCACGGCTTCCCGCGCCGAGCGGGCCGGCCCTGAGATGTCGAAGCCATAGTTCTTCGCCATCGCGAGCAACTCGTTCAGCGCGCGGGCTTGTTCGCTCAATTCCTCCCGATCCCGGATGATGTCTTCCGTGGACATGGCGGTGTCGAGTGCCGCCTTCTCCTGCTCCTTCTGCTGGATCAGACGCGCCACGCCGTAGAGCGCAACCCGGCGGTAGTCCCCGATGATGCGCCCTCGCCCGTAGGCATCGGGCAGGCCCGTCAGGACGTGCGAACTTCGACAGGCGCGGATGTCGGCAGTATAGGCATCGAACACGCCTTCGTTGTGCGTTTTGCGATATTTGCTGAACGCCTCCACGACTGCCGGGTTCGGTTCGTAGCCGTAGGCCTTGAGCGAATTGAGCACCATGCGCAGGCCACCGTTGGGCATGATGGCGCGTTTGAGCGGCGCCTCCGTCTGCAGCCCAACAATGATTTCGTTCTCACGATCAATGTATCCGGGCGCGTGCGCCGTGATCGAACTCGGCACCTGGGAAACGTCGAGCACACCCTTTTTCTTGCGTTCCTCGACGAACAGCGCTTCGAGCTTTTTCCAGAGGCGCTGGGTGCGTTCGGTCGCGGGCGCCAGGAAGGCGCCGTCCCCGTCGTACGGTGTGTAATTCGACTGAAGGAACCAGCGCACGTTGACGTCGCGCTGCCACAGGCCGGGTTTGAATCCGCGCCAGGCGTCCTTGGCCTCCGCCGGCTTCCCGGACGCCGGGCCCGGTGCCGCCTTGGATTCTGCAACGGTTGAACTCATAAGTGTGCCCTTCGAGCTTCTCAGCAAAGAACCAGGTTCGCGGCCAGGCCGGCTTCGCTTGTCTCTTTGTATTTCGCACTCATGTCCTTGCCCGTTTGCGCCAAGGTTGTGATGGTGGTGTCGAGATCCACGCGGTGCCGCGACGCAATCTCATTCGTGGCAATCATGAAAGCGATCCAGGCTTTCACCGCGCCGAAGGCGCAACGCTCGATGCAGGGAACCTGCACGTAGCCGGCGACCGGGTCGCAGGTCATGCCGAGGTGATGTTCGAGCGCCGACTCAGCGGCGTTCTCGATGATTTGCGGCGAACTGTCGTGAACCTGCGCGATAAACGCGGCTGTCATCGCTGAGGCGACGCCGATCTCTGACTGACAGCCGCCCTCGGCACCAGAGAGAGTGGCGTTATGCTTGCACAAGTAGCCGATCGCCGCACCGGCAAGCAGGCCCTCTCGGGCTTTCTCCTTGGACAGTTTCCGCTTGCTCTCCGTAAGGGCATAGACGATCGCGGGCATCACTCCCGCCGAACCGCCCGTGGGTGCCGTGATGACCAGATGTCCCCGCGCGTTTTCCTCCGAGGCGGCGAGGGCAAATGCCGAGACGAGCGCGATGGCGCGGTCGCTTTCATATTTGTCATCCTGCGCGCGTTCAAAAACGGTGGCCGCCTTCGAGTGCAGCTTGATGGGGCCGGGCAGAACTTCGTCCTTCATGGAGAGACCCGCCTTCACGGTCGCGAGCATCGCCGCAGTGATCTTGTCGAGAAATGCGTTGATCTGCTCCTCGGTTTTGCCGGACACAGCGAGTTCGTTGGCCATGACGATCTGCGCGATCGAGAGCTTGTTCTTCTCCGCGTGCTGGCGCAATTCCTTCATCGTCGCATAGGGATACTTCGGCGCGCCTTTCTTCGGCGGTGTGTAGCCCTTCCACTCATAGAACCCGCCGCCGGGCGAGTAGTACTCCTGTTCCAGCAATGCCTTGTCGCCGGCCATGAGTTTGCAGGTCATGGTGTTCGGGTGCGGGAACTCGCCCTTGGGATTGTCGTAGATTATGTCGGCGAGCGACAGGTTGAAGGTCTTGTCGCCGAGCTTCAACGGATACGTTTGCGTCGGCTTTTCCTTCATCTCGTCGAGGAACAGCGGGTCCACCGTGGCCGGTTCCTTGCCGATCAGGCCGGCCAGTGAGGCGCGCTCGGTGCCGTGGCCCTTGCCGGTGGCGCTCAAGCTGCCGTAAAGATGCACCTTCAGTCCGGTCGCCTTGGCCAGTTGATCCGCCGGCAACTTCGTGCAGCGCTGGTAAAAATCGTAGGTGATGCGCATCGGCCCGATCGTGTGCGAACTGGAGGGGCCGGGCCCCACTTTGTAGAACTCGTCGAGCACGGTCATGACCGGGCCCTTGGATTTCTTCACGACATCGAGGTCGGGGGAGAGTTTGGAACCCAGCTTGGGTGCGGCAGCTTCTTTTTCGGCCTGCGCGGCGCGCGCTTCGGGCGTCCAGGCTTTGCCGGTCATCACGGCCGCCGCGCCAATGACGGCGTTGCGAATAAGGAATGAGCGGCGATCGACGTGAGATGGCAGAACGGATTCCGCAGATGACGCCGGGATCAGTCTGGCTTGGTTGTCCGAGATGGGTGCGTTCATGTTGGTTACTCCTGTTATGGTTTGTTGCTGGTTTTGAAATTCAAATTGCTTGTGTCCGTTTTGTTCGGGAGCAACCCTGAGAAAGAACCGAGCGGATGTGACCTCGTAAGATTACGGGTCGGCTCGGAAAGAATTACGAGGGCGTCCGGATCCCCAACTTCCGCAGGAGGCGCCAGCTCGCCAGCGGTTAGTCGGCGGATTCGAAACAAGCTGCTGGAACACATGGACTTGGCGCTGAGGCAGGTGTGAAGGATTCATGTCATTCTCAGGCTCATAGCTGGCTTTCAATCGGGAACAAGGACAGGATGAAAACCTGGAGCCGCCGACACAACGAAGCGTGTGGTTCACGGGTGTAGCGCACTGCGCGCCCGTTCTCCTGGCTGACCCAGACGATACTCCCGCATTCCTTGCACGGGCCGGGACCGGGAACGAATTCAAGGCGATAGGCGTTTTGCGCCAGGCTCGTTTCGAGCCTGTCCACCGCAGGTCCGGTGAGTTGGGGGATTTCGATAACCAGCCCCATCTCCGTGTTGAGTGACGCCGAGCGCGGGGTGAGATTGAACGAGCCCACGAACAGCGTGCTCCGGTCAAAGGCGAAGGTTTTCGCATGGAGCGCGGATTGCGCTGGCTTTCCGCTGCTTTTTCCAGCGTCCGCGGCGCCAGCGGTGGCCCGAATCACCACATCGGGTTTTATTTCCCACATCTCCACCCCGGCGCGCAGCAGTTCCTTGCGATAGCGCCGATAGCCCGCATGCACGGGCGCCACGTCATTTGCGGCCAACGAATTGGATAGCACGACGACGCGAACGCCGCGCGCGCGCAGCGAACGGAAGAACTCGACCCCTTTCCGGCCAGGGACAAAATACGGTGAGACGATGAACATCTCACGCTGCGTGGCGTCTACGACGCGGCGCAGCTCGGGGAGCAGGTGCGTGGACGGATCCTTTGGGTCGGTCACGGCCTTTTCCGGCAGGTCAGAGACCAGCCAGGTAGGTCCCCAGACCAAGGCCGGTTCGTGGCGACGAATCTGGATGCCTACCTCGTTGGTGGCCAGAGATGCGAATTCGGCTGAGTTGGTCATCGTCCCGACCTCCGCCGCCAGGCTGGCGCGCCGTTTCACCAGTTCATCCGGAGAGGGTCCTTTCCGGCTCAGAGCGTGAATTGGGATTGAGCTCGGGCTCTCCCAATAACGATCAAACATTGCCGACACTTCCGCTGCGGCCGGTCCAGCGGCGATCACGTCGAAATCGGCGAACAGTCGTTCGTCACCCGTCGCAAAGTAATGGTCCGCCACGTTCCGACCGCCAATGATCGTCAGCAACCGATCGGTCGTGAATGACTTGTTGTGCATGCGCCGGTTGACCCGCTGGAAGTCAAAGAGCAAGCTAAGTCTCCGAAAGGAACGGTTCGCGATGGGATTGAACAGGCGCACCTCGATGTTGGTGTGGCTGTCCATCGCCGTCAGGACCTCGTCGGGCGCGGAACCGCCAATGTCGTCGAGCAGCATCCGCACCCGCACGCCGCGGTCGGCTGCGCGCAGCAACCGCTCCGCCAGCAGCCGGCCTGAATTGTCGGGCTTCCAGATGTAATACTGCACGTCGAGGCAGCGCTCGGCGGTATCCGCCAGTGCGAGTCGCGCCGCCAATGCATCGCGCCCCTGACCCAGAAATTGAATGCCTGACGCCTTCTCGTGCTCCGCCGCCACCGGCGCCAGCGCGCGCGCCCATCCGGTATCCGTCGTGTCCACCCGCTTGGACTTGCCCCAGTCCGCGCTCGACTTGGGTAATGCTGTGCATCCGGCAAGGCAACATGCGATGAAGAGCAATGAGGAATTCCCCAGGCCGCGTGCCGTTGAACTCATGGTTCTTCCTCGTCCTTTTCCTGCGCTTGGATCCAGAGGAAGCAAAACGGAAACAGCATCGGCGCCACGACGTAAATGACCGTCGTAGAGGTGGGGTTCGGCGTCGGGCATGCTCACTCCTCCTTCCATTCAAAAACGTGCGGTTGCCACGCCGGCACATCGAGATAAAGCCCACGGGATTGAAGCTCGTTCCCGTCGCGCTCGTATTGGACGCCGCCCAGGATATCCCGCAGCCGCCACCTCCGGCCGCCAATGTGGGGGAAGGGAAGGCGGACATAAGCCTGGCTCTGGTGGGCGGCGTAATTGACGCAGACCATCACGCGCCCGCGGTCCTCGTTCTCCCAGGCGAAAGCGATAAAGGCGTCGGAGGTGGCGTTGCCATCCCACGCAGGAACGCACTCGAGCAGTTGCCATCGCCCTTGGCGGACGGCGGGGTGTCGCAAGGCGTCGAGCACGCATTTGTAGAATTGGCTCAAGGAAGAGTTGACCGGTTCCTCCGGAGCGCGGCCCAGATGCGGCGAGAGGCGTTTGATCGGCCCTTCGAATTGTCCGGCGTGAAAGAAGCGCAGACCGGGCGAAAGAAACGTGAGCACCGCCGCGGCTTCGTGCTGTCCGGCCGGAAAGGTGGCGGCCGCCCGCGGCTCGTCGTGATTTTCCAGAAAGCGGGCCAGCTTGTTCTGGTAATCCAGGCCCGCGTGAAAATGCTCGCGCACCGGCCGGGCATGTCCTTCGCGCAGCCGATCGTAGAGCCGCTTGTCGTAGGCGTAATCGAATCCCTGCTGCTGCATCGTCCATTCCAGGTCCCAATACACTTCCGCCATGAAGCAAAAGCCCGGCACCTTGTCTCGCACGCGCCGCGTTGCTTCGGGCCAGAACAGCTCGGCCGGAATGCCCCAGGTCCGCTGGAACACCTCCGGCAACACCAGCATGGCCATGTCGCAACGCACGCCGTCACACTGCCCGGCGATTCTCGTCAACTCGCCGATCATGGCTTCCTGGGTGGGCGGGTGGCCGTAGTTCAGTTGCAGGGTGTCCGGCCAGCCGGCGAGATAGGGATCGCGCCCGTAGGCCAGCAGCAGATCGCTTTTCTGTCGCTTGACCCACGTGAAGTTCTTCGGGTCCCGCGCCAGATCCTGGTCCGTGCCCCGAATGAAGTACTCGGGGTGTTCCTCGACCCAGGGATGGTCCAGCCCGGTATGGTTGGGAACGAAATCGAGCATCAACCGCAGGCCGCGCTTCTGCAGACGCTGGCGCAAACGAGCGAGCGCGGCATCCCCGCCCAAGCTCGAAGCCACCGTGTATCCGGTGATGGCGAATCCTGAACCCGGAATGTCCTCCTCGCGGAGGTCGGGCAGCGTCTGCTGAAATTCCTTTCGCCATTCGGGCTGGGTCCGCGAGACGCGCTGTCCGGCCAAGCCGGTCTGCCAGACGCTCAGGAGCCAAACCCAGTCAAAGCCCAGCCTCGCGAGCCGATCCAGCTCGGAGTCCGGGATGTCATCCAGCGTCGCCGGGCGGCCCAGGTTGCGTGCCAGCTCCGTCATCCAGATGCGCGTGTTGATCTGGTAGAGGGAGGGGTGTTGGGTCTTCAACATGTTTGGTTGATTGAAGATTCAATTGCCGGCCAGTCGGTGTTGGCCGGCCCTTCCCTCCGGAGCCCGGCGAAGTGGCGCCGACGGCATGACCCGGGCGCAGCGCGCAGGTTGGACACATCCTCCGTCTCGACCCACCCACTCAGCCGCCGACTTCATGCGACGCGCCTATCCTTCGCTCTGGATGCCCTCGATGATGCCTTGAACGCCTGTCTTCACATTGGCGGCATTGGCTTCATCGGTGTCGATGTGCATGGCCAGAGCGAAATTCGGATCCACGCGCACCAGCACGTCGCCGAAGATGAGCTCGCGGTCGCCTTCGATGCGCACCCGCACCACCGACTTGTCGCGCACGCCGTAGCGCAGCGCGTCGGCCGGGGTCATATGAATATGCCGCAGGGCGCAGATCACACCGTCGTCCACTGTCACGCTGCCGGCGCCGCCTTCCAGGGTGCAGCCTGGTGAGCCGGCGATGTTCCCGCTCTCGCGGATGGGCGGTTGTACCCCGAGCTTGTACTGCTCGGTCATTGCAATTTCGATTTGCGTGTATTTGCGCGCAGGGCCGAGCACGCGGACCCGTTCGATGCGGCCCTTGGGGCCGACAATGGCGAGCTGTTCCTTGCAGGCGTACTGTCCCGGCTGCGACAGGTCGGCGTGCTTGGTTAACTGGTGGCCCTGGCCAAAGAGCGCCTCGACGTGCTCCTGCGTCAGGTGGATGTGATGGGCCGAAACCTCGACGAGGAACGGCTGCTTCGGCTGCGCGGCCAGCGCCTTCCCGACTTGCGAGCGGCTCAACGTCCGCAGCGACTCGCGGGCCATCATGCGTTCCTCGTCGGTCGGCACGACGAGCACGGTGACTTTGGAGTCGTCCGTCGTGATGCGGCAGACTTCTTCGAAGCCGCGCGCATCGCGATTGCGCTGCGCATCCAGGGTGATGCCCATGCACTCCAGTCCCTGCAAGGCCAGCGCCCGCACTTCGGCGCTGCCCTGCCCGACGCCGCCAGTGAAAATCACCGCATCCAGCCCGCCCATCGAAGCCACGTACGCCCCGATGTATTTGCGCACGCGGTAGCAATACGACTTGAGGGCCATCAACGCGCGTGGGTTGCCCCCGTCCGCAGCCTTCAGCACTTCACGCATGTCGCTGGAAATGCCGGACAGGCCCAGCAACCCGCTTTTCTTGTTCAGCAGTTCCTCGCCCTGGGCGGCGGTGAGCTTCTCCGTGCGCTCGAGAAAGGAGAGCACACCCGGATCCACGTCACCGCACCGCGTGCCCATGATCAGACCCTCGGCAGGAGTGAAGCCCATGGAGGTGTCCACTGAGCGCCCGTGGTCCACGGCGCAAAGCGACGAGCCGTTGCCCAGGTGACAACTGACCAAGCGCAGCTCGTTCGGCCGGCGCTTGAGGAACTGGGACGCGCGCAGGCTGACGTAATGATGCGACGTGCCGTGGAACCCGTAACGACGCACACGCTGCTTCTCGTAAAGCTCATAGGGCAGGCCGTAGAGATAGGCATAGGCCGGCAGGGTATGGTGAAACGCCGTGTCAAACACGGCGACGTGGGGCACGTCGGGAAACAACCGGCGCATCTCGCGGATGCCGGCGACATTGACTGGATTGTGCAGCGGGGCCAGCGGGCTGAGCGCTTCGATCTGCGCCAGCACCTCGTCGGTAATCAGAGTTCCCTCGGTGAACTTCTCGCCACCATGCACGACGCGATGAGCGACGACGCTGACTTCGCCCGTGCCGCCGATGACGCCGGTGTCCTTGGACGTCAGCAATTCCACCATCGCCTTGAACGCGGCGGCGAAATCGCCCTGGGGCAAGTCCCGCTTTGCTTCGCCCTTCGGCCCCCGATGCTTGAGCGCGGTGCCGTCGATGCCGATGCGCTCCACCTGTCCGAGCGCGTTTTTGGTGTCGTCTGACGTGTCGTAGAAGCTGTATTTGAGGGAGGAGGAGCCACAATTAACGACGAGGATTTTCTCCGGCCGATCGCCTTTGAGCTGGAGTCCGTAGGGATCCCTCCCCTGACGCAGTGCGGCGGCGGCTTTCGCAGGATCGGCCAGAATAGCCTTCATCCGTTCCGCGATGGTCCTCGAAATGTGCTGCACGGCGGCGGGCTCGGCCACGATAACGGACTGAAAGAGCGATACCGGGATGAGCAACACCTCGCAGGGCGACTCGGCGGCGAAGTCCGCCAGCACGGTGTCCCCGGTCATGAGGGCTAATTCGTTGAACGTGCCTCCCGGTTCGATGCGGCCCAGCTGTTGAACCGCGCCGTCTTCGCCGGTGACCGACGCCTTGACCGTTCCGCTCAACACGACGGCGAAGTGCGTCGCCTCCGCGCCCTGGCTCATGACCGCCGAGCCGGGTTCGAAGGTGGCAACTCGGCCGCCCTCCACCAGCTCTTTCAGCCGTTCGTCCGAGAACAGATGGAAGAGGTCCACCCGCTGCCTGAGGAAGCCGTGTGCGTTCATGGGGGTCTGAAGGTCAATGCGGCCCGGTCGTTTTCGAGCGCCCAACCGCCTTGGCGTTGGCGGCGGCGCCCACGTGGGACTCTACAGGCGTCGCGAGTCTATTTCTTGGTTTTGGCCGGTGTGATGGTGGCGACCACGGTATTCAACTCGGCGATGACCTTGTCAAGGGTTTGCTGCACAGCCATGCCGTCGCGCTTGGACTTCGCGATCAGTTCCTTGGCGGCGTCGATGCCGCTGATCGTCAGGTCCTGGCCGAGATACTTTTCGAGGTCCTTCAAGTTGGCCAGCCAGGCCGTGAACTGATCGCGAGCCGGTTCCAGCGAGGTTTTGATGTTGCTGAACGTCGTCTGCAGCTTGGCCCTGCGTTCTTCAGCCAGCTTGCGGATGTCCGGGTCGTTCACACCACTCAATTCCTTCTCCCATTTTGCGAAGTAATCCTTGCCCTTTTCCCGCATCTCGTCCGCACGCTTTTTAGCCTGCTTGGCGGAGGAGTCGATGTCAGGAATGCTCTTGGAAAACTCTTTGAACGACTTGCGCGGATCCACGGTGGCCTCTGCCACAATTTTGTCCAGCGCGGCCATCGTGGCGTCCACCGCCTTCTTGACATCCACAATCTCGTCGCGGCACTCCGCGATGCCTTGGCCAACCTTGTCAGCCAGCTTGTAGCCCGCAGCGTAGGTACTGGAAGCGCCCAGGAGCAGCAGGCTCGCAAAGCCCAGAGCAGTGAAGGTTTGGATATGTTTGGTCGATTTCATCAGTGTTTGTTTTTGTTTTGGCTTGGTTGATCTAGTTGGTGCGGACGTACGCCTTGACAGATTGTTGCTCGCACACCCGTTATTGATACTTGGCAAGCTCGGCGGCCACGCGATCGAGTTCTTTTTCCACGTCCGTGAGCGATTCGACCACGTCATCCCCATGCCAATTGGCCTGGCGAATGAGGCTCTTGGTGGAAGCCACAGTGCTCTGGGTCAGTTCACTCTCGAGCAACTTCTTCACGTCGTTGAGATCCGACATAAACGGCACGAGTTGGTCCTTCGCCTCTTCCATGGCCGTAAGGATTTTCCCGTAGGATTTCCGGCGCTTGGCGAGACGCTTCTCCGCCTCTTTGCGAATGCTTTCGTTCTGGATCGATTTCGTCTGCTGCTCCCATTCGGCGAAGAACGCCTGGCCTTTCTGCTTCATGGAAACGGCACGGTCGCGGGCACTCCGGGCCTTGTCTTCCATCTTGGCCAGTTCGACCTTGTATTTCTCAAACTGGGGCCGCAACTCGACGCCCTCGACGGTGAGCCGGCTGAGCTCCTCGAGAGTTAGCTTGATTTGATTGCGACCCTGCGCGCATTCCTGGCGCAAGGTTTGGATCTTCTCTTTGACCATTGCGGCTTTTTCCGCGGAATCGGCGCCGAGCGCCAGCGGTGCGGGTGCCAGCGCGAGCGCCAGCAGCGCCGCCAAGGCGGTGGATTCCATTGATGTTTTCATGGTGTGCGTTCTTCTCTAACGAGGTTGATGGTTGATGGTTTGTAACTTTGTTACGTTGGGCAAAAGCGGCATGGCAGCATTCTCGCAGAATTCGATCATGGGCGACGATTTGGGCATGCGTTTCGGTCCGATGCAGAGGGTTGGCAGCGTGCATGAGCCTAATCCTGTCGTGACGCAGAATCCGCGGTATCCGCGGAGTAATAGCTCCCGCCCGCTTGTACGGCCTCAATCGCGGCCAGCAGATCCGTGACGATGGCCCGCTTCAGCACGAAGGCATTGGCGCCCGCTTCCATGGCCGCGCGGCGAACGCTGGGTTCATCATGGACGCTGAGCACAATCAACCTTAAAGCCGGGCAGCGTGAGCGCAGTTGCGGAAGCCACTGGAGGCCTTCTCCGGGAACGAGCGAAAGGTCTACGACGGCCAGTGCAGGATTAATCCTCTCAGCGCTCTCAAATAACGAATTCTCGTCCGCGACCATCACCACCGCGTCAAACATCGTGGCCAGCAGGCCGCGCACTCGCTCCGTCAGACCGTGGTGCCGATCCGCCAGGATCACGCAATTGACGACATCATTGCTCATGGGCATTCGTTCATGCGGACACCTTGATGATATGGTCAGACGCTGTGACCTCGTATCTTTACGAGGGTGGGTAGAGAAAAACTTCCAGTACCAGCCGCAGCGTTTCGGTCGCAGAAGCGGCGATTCCTTGTCCCAACGGCCACCGAAGAGGCGGAAGGAGAGATATCAGATCGCGACGATACCCTGCTTGATGGCGAAGTGAATGAGTTCGGCGCTGTTGTGGATCTGCAGCGACTCCATCAGATGGTATTTGTGAAACTCCACCGTGCGCGACGAGATGCCGAGCGTGCCTGCGATTTCCTTGGCGGAACGGCCCTCGGCCAGTAATTGGAGAATCTCGCGCTGGCGCGTCGTGAGCTTGGTGGCGCGATCACTGGCGTCATCTTTGCCCATCCGGAAAGCATGAATCACCTCGCCTGCCAGCGCTGGCGTGAGATAGGTCTTGCCCTCCAGCGAGGCATGAATGGCGGTGACCAACTCCGCCGGAGCGGAATGCTTCAGCACGAATCCGGAGGCCCCGGCTTCGAGCGCGCGCCGGGCATAGGCGACTTCCTGGTGCATCGTGAGGAAGATGACTCTGACTCGAGGGTTCTCCTTCTTGAGGAGCGTCAGGGCGTCCAGCCCATTCAAGTGGGGCATCGCGATATCCGCTACGATCACATCCGGGTTATGCTTCTTCGCGGCTAAGATTAGGGCGCGGCCGTCTTCGACTACGTCCACGAGGTCGAAGTCCGCGCTCAAGAGGCTTTTCAATCCTTCGGCCACCATGCGGTGATCGTCGGCCAGCAAGACGCGAGGTCGGCGCAATCGGCTCATGTATGTCTCCCATTCAAAGGCACCCAAGTCACGATGGTGGTACCCTGACCTGGTGCGCTTTCGATGTCCAGCTCGCTGCCGAGTAAATGCGAGCCAGCCCCGCCACTGGTGCCAACCCACAGGTATCCGTCCTTTGTTTGGACGAGCGCATTCACTGTGTTTTGCGGCACGCCGTCCTTGGTTTGCCAGTTGCGAACGACCCAGTTGTCGGCCGCAGATGTTTCGCGCGCCGCGTTGGGCTCGCTGTGAGAATCCTGACAGATACAGGGCATGATACAAGCAGAGCGTGGCCTTCGAACTATGATGAACGATTCAGCACAGCCTTTCCCTTGGTTCAGTACCTCCGGCGCGTCTGGCGGACATTGCCAGCGTCCGCCGAGAGAGGCACCGCAGCCGCGAAAGTAGCGAAACCGACGTTCAGAACCGCGCAAGTGGCCCAGAAGTGGCCCAGACAACTTTTTATCGCAGTCAAAACCGAGCCGATTTCAAGGCATCAACACAGCGATGATAACCTGATTTTATTGGTGTTTATTGGTGTTTATTGAATTGGTGGCTGAGGACGGAATCGAACCGCCGACACAAGGATTTTCAGTTCTTTTATTGACCATTCGCAAGTGTTCGCTCAAATTCGCTCTTGTTCGTTAATGACAGGCATTTAGTCCAACAAAAACGGGCTATTCGTGAGAACAGAAAGGAACACGTTATGACAGTTCAGAACAGCCAAGACCGGACAGAAACCGGACAGACAACCGGACAGACAGCCAAGCCGAAGCGCATTAAGAGCCTGTCGAAAGACCACGCCGACTATTGGGCCGCCAGGCTGAAGAAACGATCCTACGCTGACCGCCAAGGCCACGTAGTCGAAGTGCCGGAGTGGCAAGTACGGATGTTCTACCGGGGAAGGGAAGCGTGGTTCAACCTCGGCACCAGCAATAAGGCCGCTGCGTCAAGTAAGGCGCGGGACATTCACGTTTCTTTGGTCGCGCACGGATGGAATGCAACGCTCGCCAAGTTCAAGCCAGACATGGAGGTTGCCACGGACGGTTGCACCGTTGGCCAATTCCTCGATCAAGTCAAAGCCGTCAGCGGATTGAAGCCCGTCACCTTTGAGATCTACTCGCGCAAATTCCGCACGCTCGTTGCCGGCGTGTTCCGCATCGACGGTGGGGCGACGAAACACGATTACGTCAACGGCGGCCACAAGGAGTGGCTCGACCGCGTTTGCGCCGTCAAGCTGGACAGGCTCGCGCCGGACAAGGTGAACGAATGGAAGGTGCGCGAACTGAAATCCGCCAGCAGCAACCCGCTTCAACTCAAACGCGCCAGGGTCACGTTGCGGAGTCTCCTGCTTTGCTCGAAAGCTCTGTTCTCCGACTCCATCCGAAAACACCTTAACTTGCGCCTGCCCAAACCGCTGCCCTTTGAAGGCGTAACCCTGCCAGAAGTGGGCAAATCCCGTTACAAGTCCGAGATTGATCCCGCGCTCTTGTTGCAGGCAGCCCGGCGCGAGTTGGCCGAAGCTGCGGATGATACCGCGCCAGCCGGGCCAAAGAAACGCGGCGGACAACGGCGCCCCTTGGACAAGTCAACCAAAGTCGAAATGTTCAAAGTGATACTTCTGGCACTGGGCGCGGGCTTGAGACGCGACGAAATCGACAAGCTCCAATGGCAGCAAATCAAATGGGATCGGAACATCATCCGAGTCGAGACGACTGAGCACGGCGGAACCAAGTCCGCCGACTCCGAAGCGGACGTGGACGTTGATTCGGGTCTGCTCGAAATCCTCAAAGGCTACATACCCAAGCCGGGCAAAGCCTGCTCGCAATTCGTGATTGAGTCGCCGGTGAAGCCGCGCCCGGAGTCCGTGAAGAATCACCATTACCGCTGCGCTCGAATCTTCAAGGCCACCGTGAATTGGCTCCGCTCGAAAGGCATCCGTTCGCGCACTGCCTTGCACAGCTTGCGGAAGGAATTCGGCTCGCAGATTTGCGCGCAAGCCGGCATCTACGCGGCCAGCGTCGCCTTGCGCCACAGCACGATCACGATCACGCGCGACTACTACCTGGACAAGAAACAGGCCGTGGTTCTCGAAATCGGCAAGCTGCTCGACACCGCGATCAAGCCCGCCGCGGCCACGGCGCAAGCAAACGTCTGAGAGAGTTTGTGCGCGTGAAGAAGGACGAGAGCAGAACCGTCGAGCGGCTTAAGACAGACTTGCTCGGCGAACTTCACTTGATGAGCCCGCCTGACTTGCGGGCGCATTGGAAACGGGTCAAGTGGCCAAAGCCCAATCTTGTCAAACTGAGCAAGATCGAATCGAGTCCGCTGGCAATCGCTCTAAGAAAGCTCCCTCCCAAGGTCCTTGCTCAAGCTTCTGCTCAACTAGATCCGTTCGGCTGGCTGCTCGAAAAGGTGGATGTGACCCAATGGTGCGGATACTGCCGCGCACATCGCCCCTGGATCACGCGGGTTTGGTTGGCCGCTGCCAGTCAGTTGCGTGCCGAGCACAGATTGATTCACAAAGCGCATGGCTGGGGAGACAGATGGGAAGAATTTCGGCAAAGCGAAGGCAAGCCAAAAGAGCCGTGGTTTGCAGACAGTTTCTATATTGCTCTATTGATCCACGCCAAAGAACCGAGGCGATCCAATTTGCTCAACGCACGTGGGCCTCAGGAGAGGTTGGCGCAGGCGCGACAAGTAGGAGATGAAGCATTCCTGCGGAGATTCCGCCGAGCCAAAGCGGGAGCGGGAAAGCGGGCGGGTGTGTCCTTGGCCGAGGACTACGCTGTGCAGCACTGGCTTGAACTGCCTCTTGGGTTGCCCGGCCTCTGCTTCTTCAGCGACGCTGCCCTTCACTCATTGGTTAAGATTTTTCGCCTCCCCACCGGCGAAGGGCTGGCGACAAAACAAATGCGCGTCCGGCTCGGATTGATACAGGCGGGCGCCAGACGACATTTGGTGGACGACGTGATCGCCTTAGGTGGCAAGCTGTGTTTCCAAGGAAGCATGATGGCGAAACCCTTCAGTTTTGAAGGCACGGTATTTTGGGGCCGACGGCAGTTGTGGCCGCAGTCCTACTGAGGCGGACAAATCGTGTCACACATCGACTGACTTTCTTGGAATATCTAGTTCGCTGCAATGAGCAATAAGTCATTGAAGCGAACCGGACCGGGAAGGCCGGAAACCACTTCCCAATCACACCAGCTGAGTGCTGGCCTTTCTACCGTCGGCCAACAAACCCGCGTTGGCCTGCTCACGAGCAAGGAGGTTGCCGCGCAACTTCAAACCTGCCTTCACACCGTTCGACGGTACAGCAAACGCGGACTGCTGCCTGCCGTCACCTTGGGGCGCCGCCTCATCCGGTACAGGCAGTCGGACGTGGAGAAGTTCATCGGGTCCGCATTGACCGGGAAAGGAGGCGCGTAATGAAGCGACCCAAAAATTCAGCGCGTCCCGCCGGTAAGCAACGCGCGCCAAAAACTAAGTTCGTCAAGGAAGCCTCTCGCCGCGCTCGCCCAAAGTCAAGCAAACCCAACGCTGCGGTCAAGGGCGCCGAATTGGGACATGACCCAATTCGGTCAATCCCCATCTCGGAAATCCGACCGTCGCCTGAAAATGAAAAGCTCTACAAACCTGTTCGTAGAGATGACCCGGAAATCGTCGCGCTCGCCAAGAGCATCGCCGAACATGGCGTCAGGGAGCCACTGGCTGTCACGCTCGACCACTTCATTCTCTCGGGCCACCGGCGACACGCCGCCGCAAGGGTTGCCAGGCTGCATTCAGTCCCCTGCCGTATACTGCCATTCAACCGCAGCGACAACCCGGACCGATTCCTGCGTTTGCTGCGCGAGCACAACCGACAGCGCAATAAATCGTATGACGAGAAATTACGGGAGGAAATCATCACGATCAACCCGGACTCGGCATATCAAAGCCTGATTGAGCACCGAACCAAATCCGCCGGCGTCAAGGTTGATGGATTGGCCATTGTCGGAGAGATGCGACGAGCCGCCATCTCCAAAGCGAAGCAGGGGTTTCTGGACGCCGTTCTGACAGTGCTGGAAGACAACAGGGATTTTTGGCCAATGTCGGATCGCCAGATTCACTATCCGCTCTTAAACGACCCTCCGCTTCGACATTCCAGCAAGCCCGCCTCTGCCTATCGCAACGACTTGGCGAGCTACAAGTCACTCGTGGACTTGTTGACCCGCGCGAGGTTGAAAGGACTGATCCCGATGGAGGCCATCGCCGATGAAACGCGGCCGGTCGTTCTATGGAAGACCTGGCCAGACGTTCAAGGTTTCGTCCGCTCGGAACTTGACGGACTGCTCAAGAACTACTGGCGCGATTTGATGCAGAGCCAGCCAAACCACATCGAGATTCTGGTCGAGAAAAACACAGTCGCCAGCGCCGTCAAAGCCGTGGCGATGCGTTACTGCATCCCTATGACCTCTGGGCGTGGGTTCTGTTCGCTGCCGCCTCGCTTCCAAATGGCCAAACGCTTCAGGGCGTCAGGCAAGGAGAAGCTGATCCTGCTGGTCGCCTCCGACTTTGATCCTGACGGTGAGGAAATCGCCCACAGCTTTGCTCGGTCGATGCGGGATGACTTCGGAATCAGCACTCTTTTGCCGATCAAGTTTGCGCTCACCGCCGAACAGGTTCGGCGGTTCAGCCTGCCGCCTCAAATGCTGGCCAAAGAAACTTCGACCAACTACTCCAAGTTCGTAGCCAAGCACGGGCCGAACGCTTTCGAGTTGGAAGCCATACCACCGCGAACGCTTCAAAACGTGGCTCGTGAGGCGATTGACAGCGTAATCGACACCAAGCTGTTCAACGCCGAGTTGAAGCGAGAACGTGAGGACGCCGCACATTTGGCAGGATTGCGTGTACGTGTGGCCAAATCTCTTCAAGAAGGGAGGGCAGCATGACGGACCCTGTTCCAGAGTTGATCCGGTTGCTTGGCTCGGCGGTCCTCCTCAACTGGCCAAAGGGCAGTAAAGGCACTAGGGGGCTATGGGGACACCTAACCCTAGACAACATGACGCCGGAATATCTCTCCAGATTGCAGCACGGCAACATCGGCGTGGCCCTCGGAGAAAAGTCCGGCGGACTCTGCGCCATCGACTTCGATCGAGACGATTTCGCAGACCTCTTCCTGTCCGCCAATCCGCAGTTGGGCGGCACGCTTCAAACGCACGGCGCCCGTGGTCGCGTTTTTTGGGTGCGATTCGTCGGCGACTACCCCAAGCGCACATCGATGCTCAAAGCGCACTCTTGTGAGAATGTGGGCGAGTTCCGCTCCAATGGAGCGCAAAGCATAGTTTGGGGCACGCACCCGGAGACTGGAGGGCAGTACCGGTTCGTTGTCGAGCAGCCCGCTGTCGAAATCGAGTTTAGCTCTATCCAGTGGCCTTCTGAGATCGCGAACCCACCCACTTTACAGAGTCTCAGAGACTCAGATGTCGTTTCTGTCCACTCCGTCTGCTCTGCTACTCCGACCACTCTGAACACTCCGTCTGCTCAGTCTACTCTGACCTCTCAGTCCACTCCTTCCTCTCTGTTCTTCTCTGTAAAGTCATTGGAGGAGGCGGTTGAGATGTCACTTCCCGAACGAGAGCATCAGAACTATGCCTGCCTGTTCAATCTTAACCGTGCGCTCAAAGCATTCGAAGTCACGCATGGCCCCTTGACACAAATACAGAAGGCGCAGGCCTTCTCAAGCTGGTATGAGAAGGCGTCCGCCCGCGGCGCACTTCGCAAAGGCCAGTCCCGCGATCATTACATGGTTGAATTTCTGGCCGGCTACAAGTGCGTCAAAATTCCCCTTGGCGGTGGCCCAGCAGAGCAGGCCTGGACGATGGCAAATACCGAATCCCTTCCACCAGAGGCGGCTGTTTTCGAGTCGCAAGAAGGGAAATTGCTCGTCGCCATGTGTTTCCAGCTTCATCGTCTCTCTGCTGGCAATGAATGGTTCCTCGCCGCTAGCACGGCCGCCAGATTGATCGGAACCAGTGCGACGAGCGCGGCAAAGTGGTTGTCGGCGTTGGTGGATTTAGGAATTCTTGAAGTCGCAGAACAGAACACCAACATCAGAGCCACTCGGTATCGGTATCGGTCTGCGACTAATTGAACGGAAAACCGTCTCAGAACACCAGCACCAACACCGTAGCATCGCGAGCTTCCTGGACTGCATCCTCGAATTTCCGCTCTTTGAGGTGCGTGGTTGCTTCGCCTAGCCTCCCCCAATTAACAGTCTGATTAGCTTCCTCCGAAGCTCTTGCACGTCGATGAGCCTTGCATCTGCAAGGCCCGCTGCATAGGAACTGGGCTGCAATTCGTAGCTTTCCAAGGCATCGCGATGCTTACGGGTTGCCTCCCTGAGTTGCTTCAAAAGCTCCATGTAGTCCTTCAACTCCTTGGGATGCGCAAAGGCGTGGCCGAAGTAATACCCTGGCGCTTCGCTCTCGTAACTAACAAATCCGCCCGTCGCTTCGAGTGCGAGGTAGCGGCCTAGACCAACGTCGGCCAAAACCCAAGCGTGATTGGCGTCGAAGATTGAACGCATCTCCTCTTTCACATCGCCGATCATGATCTTTGCGGCAAAACCTCTTGTCGTGACTTGGCTCCAGAGAGCCATCGCCATATCTCCGCAAACATAGATGTCCTCCTCTGCGCCGGTTTGCTTCCCGATATACGTGTTCTTACTCTTGTAATCTGAAACTATCTCAACCAGGAGTGCGATATTCGTTGATTCTCTGATTGCTGGAGTATTTGCAAGCGGCTTAGAGACTCCGAGGTATCTGACTAACAACGAAGGACGGCCACGCGACCACGGGGCCTGAGCTGCTTCTTCACGCGCCTTGGTGTCCTCGTACTCGGCTGCCTTCCTCGGATCATAGCCAAACATTTGCTGTAAATCCGGCGGAAGATTGGCCAGCCTGGCTTCGCCGCAACAGATGCCATTGGTTTGCCGGTAAAATATCGCAACGGGGCTTTTGGCGATGACATGGACGTTCTCAAGGTATCTGCCGCCATCCTTGAAGGTTATGGATTGGAAATCCAATTCGTGTTTGACAGTTCGGTATCCCCGGTATGCCGCATCACCGATTGGCGTATTCGTGGCGAAGCTCACGTTTCCGACAGTGGTTCCGTCCGTGAGAACAAAGAAATCCTCTACGAAGTTTAGCTCGCGCTTGGCGACTGCATATCCTCGCTCAGCCGCAGTCACCCACCAATCCCTCGCATCCTTGTAACTCCTCGGGACTCCACGACCAGTGGCGACCAGCCATCCGAACTGGTAAGTAGCGAGAGTATCCATTGGCTCCGTAGTCCTCCGCCACCAACTCGCCGCCTCGGTGTAGTCCTGCGCCACTCCCTGGCCAACTGAGTACATTAGGCCGACGTTGTATTGAGCCACAGGTTGACCTTGCCCGGCAGCCTTGAGCCACCAATGGAACGCGTGCTTTTGGTCGCGAGGCGCTCCCTCCCCGTTCTCGTACATCCAACCGAGAACAAATTGGGCCTCGCCGTCATTGGTCTCAGCCCTTGCTTTGACTTTCTCGAATGTCAACGCGGTGGCAGAGACGACATCGGGACCGTTTGTCTGGCCGGTTAACGACTGCGAACCCAGCACTGTCAGTACGCCAGCGAGAACAAACTGGGCAAAGTACGGGAGACCCGGGTGTTTGGGCGTTTCCAATGGTGTTCTGCTCTCAACGTCATGCGCATTCCGGCGATCCCCCTCTCCAGTCGTGCTGCTTCCAGGACCAGACCGCTGCGCAAGCCGGCAGGATATTAGCAACCCACTGCTAAAAAACAACCGCGAATTTTTCCTCAATTAGCATCCGGCGCGCATGGGCCGAAAGCCGAAAACGCGCCGGGACACCATCTTCGGAAAGAACGAGGTTTGACCCAGCAGGAAGTGGCGAAACTCACAGGCATCCCGCAAACGACGGTCGCCTACTGGGAGCGCACCGGGAATCTCACGGGCCGTGCAATCATCCTGAAATTGGCGAAGGCCCTCCGCGTGTCAGTGGTTGAGCTTTTGCGCGTGCGGAAGTAGCGCCGCGATTTGCACGGCGCTGCCCTGAAAAGGAGACTCCTAACCGCTCGAAGTTTGCAGTGGCGGCGGCGCGGTCACTGGCGCGTTGGTCTGCGGCGGCGCGGAACGCATCACGAACGGGCCGCTGGTGTTCGGTCGCTTCTGCTTGCGCCGGCGCAGTTCGGCGCGCTCGGCTGGCGAGAGCGAACCGACGCGGGGCTTGCCGAGGATTTCGCGGCGCTCGGTCGTTGCGGTGCGCCACGCTTCGGTTGTCTTGGCGAGTGAGGCCGCGATGCGCTGGCGTTCTGCCGTATTTTGCGCGTTGCCGAAGTCGATGCCGAGCTGTAGCAGGGCGCGGTGAAGAATGGGCTGAACGTCAACGGCTTGGACGAGCGCAGTAGGTCGATGAACTCGCGGTCGGGGCATATGGCTTGTGCGGCTTGCCTCGTGGCGCTTGTGCGCGGCTGCTGCACCAGTCTCAGAGGTGAATTGGCCCGGCATGATCTGAGCGGTAGCACGGCCTGACGGCGGGCGCAAGGACAGCCCGCGCGAAAAACGCGCCCGCTTCCGGAACTCCCAATGCGCGCGTGCGCCACCGGTCGTTGATGGCGACCCGCTATGAAGCCGCGTGACCTATTCGTTGAAGCTCAGAAGCGTGGTTTGCGCCTCGAATTGGATAACGGCCGGGTGGTCGTTAAGCCAAAGGGTGCATGTCCCTCGGACTTCCTTGGTGTGCTCCGGGCGCACAAGTCGGAGTTGTTCAAGTGGCTTTCCTCCACGCCTTGTCCTGGCTGGAGTCGGGTACCTCCGGCCAATCTGCCCCTCGATCCCGTCATGCCCCGCCCGACACCATGCGACCGGGAGCGGCTAATCGGATACATGCTCCGGCAAACTGGCGACCGGCCCGGCCCCATGGCCGCGTGGTTGCTTCGCCGGGAGTGCGCCTACTACGACGGGCCGGGCCGGCAGTGGGATTGCGCCATGCTCGCCTACTCCTGACTTGTGTCAGTCGTTCAGTCACTTGGTCTTCTCTGCTTGAGCCGAAATACTGCGTAGAGGACCGCTCCAAGCCCGACCAGCCCTCCCACTGTCAACAATCCGTTCAGCGCAGCGATCCCACAATTTACCAACCTTATCCAGCCCGTCGATTGCTCATCGTCCAGAGTGATCTGAGTCAGCATCGCTTGGGCCGCTACTGCTATTCCAATCCACAAGATCACCTTTTCATACCTCAGCTCGCGTCCAACAGGCTGTGACTCTGGTTGCGATGGTGGTGGCGGAACAGGAGACTGCGGAAGCTCTGGGCTGACGGTCGGCTGTGGAGGAGGAGTCACGAGGTACAACGGCAGACCACACGAGGGACACGATACGGCGCGGTCAGAAATCGCGTGTCTGCATTCTGGACATTCGATTAGCGCCATACCTCACTTCACTGATTCGCCGCCCCGCAGCAGGTGTCGTGCGTCGCCGCGCCTGACAGACGCCGCACGTTCCTCCTACCCGGGCCGTGAGAAAGTGATTGATGAAAGGTTCGGGCGGCTCACGTGGTTAGTGGTTTCCAAGGGTTTTCCGCTTCGTTCTCAGCCTTCGGCGCTATGTGAAGTCCCCATAATGAAAGCGCCTCCGAAGCCTAAAAGTCAAGCATGTGGATTGCCCATGCTGAATGAAGAGAACGCTTCAGTCACCCCACAGGAACGTGGTGGGGAAGCGGATTCGCAGCGCGCGATTGCGTTGCAAGCCTCCGGTTTCCCAGGACGACCTCGCGGGAAGATTGGCAGCACGGGGAATCGCTTTGGATCAAACGGCAATCTCCCGCATCGAAAACCGGAGCCGGTACTTGATGGACTATGAACTCATCGCCATCGCCAAGGCTCTGAAAACCTCGGTCGCTTGGCTCTGTGGAGAAATGGAGACTCCCCGTTCGTAGGCTGGCCGCTCCGGCGCCGTCCTCAACCTTCGCTGCTCCCATCCGCTGGTTTCACCGCGTCCGGCAAAGGCGGGACCTCATGACTCTCCGGCCCGCCCGCCACGCTTCCATCTGCCCCACGCAGCACCGACGGCACTTGCGGGAAAGGAAATACATTGCCATTGCGTACTGGCCTCGGCGAACGCGGAGCACGGCGCCGCATGCGTCGTCGTTCTGCGGCCTGTGCCCGTTCGGCCGCACTCAATGTGCCGGCGCGGGGCTGGCCGCGAATGTCGCGCAATAAGGCGGTGAGGTCCGCCCAAGCGCGGGCGAGTTTGCAGAGCGAGTCGACGACGGACCGTCGCGCCTTGAGCTCGTGCGAATCTGGTGGCAGCGAGGCGATGGTAAGGAATTGCTCGAACAAAACAGATTGGATTTCGAGAGCTTGGACGAGTGAAGTGGACCGATGAATTCGCCGCCCGCACACGGGGCTTTTGCGACTTTCTTCGTGGCGCTTGCGCGCGGCGGCTGCGCCAGTCTCGGAGGTGAATTGGCCGGCCATGATCTCAGCGGTAGCACGGCTGGATGGCCGGCGCAAGGACAGCCCGCGACAAACGCTCCCGCTCGTGGAACGCCCCGCCTAGCGCGCGTGCATTCAAAGCGCGTGTGAAAAGAGGGCTGTGGGGCCGCTGTGAAAAGCTCGATTTTTCGCAAACCATTGAATTTAAGAGGAATCTGTCGGCAGGCGACATTTCGTAGCGAATTGCACTGAGCGGGGCGTGTGCGGCGTTAAGCATTCGGAAATACCCGGTATTATGTGTCGCGTAGAGGGGCTTTCTGCGGGGCAGATTGCCGCATTTTGGCTGGCGACGGCATGTGCGCTGCGGCGTCTCAGCACAGGGTGGCTTGAAGCGGTAGGCAGTGGCGGCGAGCAGGAGGAGGCGGCAGCAGCATGGATGGGCAACTTGCCGAACGTCCTCCACTGCCATTTCAAGGGCGGCGAAATCGTCAAGTTCCCGACCCGAGTCGTCGATTGATCTCTGCCTTAGAGCAGCGGCTGCTGCTTCGCCAAGCCTTCCGGCATCTGGCTCACGCGCAGGTACCGCGACGCGAGCTTCGTCAGGTCTTCATCGTGCGTGTAAAGCACGGCTGCCTTGCGCGTCACCGCCGTCGCCAAGATTTGAATGTCAGCTTTCAACACGTCACGGCTTGTGTTGCTGTGGCTCGCACCACCCCTGTGTTCCTGTTGAATCCGTGCCGCAAGCGAAGCCGCCAGGTTATCGTAAGGCACGACCTGAAATCGCTTCTGGAACACGGTCTGAACGTCCAGATGTTTGTCAGCCGGCACCTTGACAAGGAACTCTCCAAGTACCACCGCCGGCACCATGATTCTCGTTTTCTGCGCTGCCAAGAATTCCAGAAATAACTCCGCTCGCAAAATCATCGACTCCTGCCCCGGAGTTGCCTCCTTGCGGATGCCCCAAATGAGGATGTGATTGTCAATGCAGGCGGCGCTCATGTGCTTCCTCCGTAACGATGTTCACGTACGAAAGCCACGACATCTCCAACATCAGCGTAATACGGCGCGGCGACCGCTCTTAACTCTTGGAATGCCCCGCTTGCGCCTATTGGTTCGTACGGCGTCAGTTCGTCGGCATGGAAGTAAAGCAGCGTGAAGTCGCCCGCATCCCAAGTGGCTGTTCCCTTCAGCCCGACTTCCTCATACAGCCGCCCACCGACTTGGCGAGCCAGTGCCTCGGACAACGCGCACGACACCCAATCGCCATCTGTCAGCCGCAGCCGCACCTTCGGCTCAACACCCCCAACGCGCTCGACCTTGCCGTAAATCACTGTTTCGCCACGCACACGCGGACGCGCCGGGATGGCGTCTCCAAAATCCTCATCCATCACCGCAAGCGGTTCGGTGGCGTTGACTGCAGGATTCCAAAACTGCGCTTTGCACTTCCGCCGCTTGCTGAAGCTCGCCAGAACTTCAAGTCCCGCGAGGCTTCTTGATGGAAAGTCCGCGCAAGAACGCGCCCTTACTCCCGCTGCGAGCCGCTGGAACGCGGGCGCTACAATGTCAGGACGGTTGCTGGCGAACTCCAACGCCAGGCTCGTGTCACGGACGCCCGTCAGACCCACAATGAGCGTTGACGGGTCAAGCTCTGGAAATTGCTGTGCCGCGAGGCTAGCGATGGCTTGTTCCGCTCCCATGAGCAAGTCCGCCAGTTCGTGTGCCGGGACAGTAACCGGATGCACGTCGCCGCCCGTAAACCGGATTTGAAATGTCGCAGGCACGTTCCCGGCGAAACTTACGGAAGTTCCAAGCGACTTCCAAGCCGTATCGAGGAGCGACCACCCAAATCGCCCCACTCCCGATCAAACACCGCGCTTCTCCTCGCGAGAAAAGCCGGCAGCCGACGGCTACCCACATGCCTGTTCGGCCCAATAGCAGGTCTGCCATGTACCCCTGGCACCGCCTTGCCTGCCGCGCTCCATACTCCGTTCCCTCGTCACCTTCCGGGCTTCGCAGCCGGATTGTGATTGCGGTTGGAACCGTCTGAAATACTCTACGGCCAGCGCCATGCATTGGGTTGCTCCATCGGAAAAAGACACCGCCAACGGTACGCTCGAAAAACGCCTCTGGGACGCTGCTGACCAATTCCGCGCTAACTCCGGCCTCAAGTCCCAGGAATACTCCGAGCCCGTCCTCGGCCTCATCTTCCTGCGCTTCGCCGAAGTCCGCTTCGCCGCCCAGCGCGCAAAGCTGGAGAAGGCCGGGCCATCCTCTCGACGTGCCTCGCGCGTGGACGAGCCCACCGCCTACCACGCCGAGGGCATCCTTTACCTGCCTGCGGAGGCGCGGTTCGATTACCTGCTCAGCCTTCCCGAAGCGGAGAACATCGGCGCGAAGGTCAATGCCGCCATGCGCGACATCGAGAAGCACAAGGGCCGACTACCACCGTTGATGCCGTTCCATCGGAGCCACGCAGGAGGCATAGCATGTACCAAATCTGAGCTATAATGCGCGGGCAGCAAACCACAATTGCATATGTCGCAGACGAAAGTCGTCTGCACCATTTGATTCTCAGCATTGCAAGCTGGCGGCGGTTTGAGCTGTGCAAAGTCTGCGTTATTGACATCGGACTGGGTACTCGCGGTCGAAGCGCTGTTGAAGCCGTGGCTGGGCGAGATGTCGGCTTCCTGTCCCCCGTTGCCACCACGCCGTTGCCCGAACACATCATGGAGCGGCGTAGGACGTACGCATTCGAGCAGAAGGCGATCCTCGGCTGTATCATTCAGGGTGACCCCATTATATTCCTTGACAGCGACATCCTAGTTGTCCACCCAAGGTTCATTCGCGACCTTGCTCAGGTTACGGACAATCAATTGTTCGCAGTGCCGTCCGCATGGGATTCAGACTACTCGTGGACTTATACCAGAGCGTCCTGTCGGTTCCTCCGCCACGCCACCTCTCCTGTAGATTTCAGGTTGGACAATCCGATATGCAATTCTGGCGTGTGGGCCATGCGTTCGAAGCTCGCATCCGCAGTGGCTCAGGTGTGGCATGCCATGTTTCGGAAAGCTTTGGACTCACAAGAGCTTCTTGCAACGCTCCGACCCGGAACACAAATTGGTGACCAGGAGTTTCTTCTCCCAGCCTGCATTTGCTATGGTGCTTCTTGGATTCGGTTACACGGCTCATTCAACATGCAAGTGCATGAGAACCGAATGCCATGGTCTATTCACGAACCCGACGGTGTGCATGGCGGCCACCGTCATGAGCATCCTCAGCCTGTTCGTGCCATCCACTATGGCTGCAGCCCAAATGGAACGGTGCCGCTTGCCGACGAGATGATTTCCTCAGTGGAGATTCGTGCTTGGATCCAAGAGGAGTATCGGACGTGCTGGCAGATCGTCCAAAGACGATTGCAGGGAAGGACTCGAAAGTCTTCCTCGAGCGGAGGCCGAGTATCCCGAAGGTGGGTGAAGCCGAATACATGACTCAAAGACGCACAGGAGCTCACGTTTATTGGACCCGCCCGCGAGCTGCAGGCGCGCCATCGCTTGACGCGCTGGAGCAGAGCATCCTAGTGGCGTCCGCCGTTGTTTGGCGCAAGGTGTGTGGGCCGATTGTGCTGTTTACGGACCGCGTGGGGCAAACCGAGCTTGCAAACATAGGTTTGCTACCGCTCTGGGACCACGTGGATACTGAAGTGCTTGAGAGGATCCCCAGGGAAATCCATGCACCAGCATTTTGGGATTTGGCGAAGACTGTGGTCCTTGCCCAAATGCCGCTTGGGGCGTTTGTGCTCGACCTCGACTTGATCGTCTGGAATCCGATACCTGCAGAGAATTGCTCAATTACTTTTCTCCACTGGGAGGCCCCAGCTATGCCGTGGTACCCCGAGTCCGGTGGTCTCTCTGTCCCTGCTGGCTACGTCTTTGACCGTGATTTCGACTGGCAAGCTCCCGTCTGCAACACGGCGCTCATCTGTTCCCAGAGAAAGGATATAAGTGGGGCGTTTCTCGCAGCAGCCTTGCGGTTTGCCCAAGGCAATCGGCCAGTTGGAACTGGCATTGCCGAAATGCTTTTTGCAGGCCAAAGGCTACTAGCCCATACAGCGCGGCGGCACGGTGCTCTGCTCACTCCTGTAATCGATTATCTCCACGTTCCGTGCGGAGAATCTCGATGGCTTGCTAACGAACAGAGCGTTCGTGATCCGCTCACGCTCGATGCGTGTGAACGTGGAGTTCCATTCACGCACCTCTGGCGGTTCAAGCACACTCTTCGCCAACAACCAGCTGTCGCTGCGAAGTTCCGTAACAAGTTGCTTCTGCGCTGCCGTGAACGAGCAGGGGAGGGTGTCAACCGTTGGCAGTCTCTAATCGGAGCTGGAGGGGAGGGTTGTTTATGAGCCGTGTTTTGGTCATTTCTCCTGGAGTTCTACCCTTACCGCCGGTCCTTGGCGGTGCGGTAGAGAACATGATAACCCGCCTACACCCAGCCCTGAGTGGTGCTTGGGAAATCGAGTACATCTCTGTCCGCCCGCCACCACAGAGTCTTCAACAGGCAGCGGAGTGGTCGAAGGCCCGGTTTCACTATATCGAGTCAATTAATCCCCTTGCGGATTTTACGTCCGACAACCATTTCGAACTACATGAATCCACTAAGTGGCAAGGTTACCTGGATTTCTGCATTGAAATTTGCCGTAATCGGCAACCACAGTTGGTCCACATCCACAACGAAGCGCACCTTATAGCACCTTTACGGTTGGCTCTGCCCAACGCACGCCTTGTACTTCATGTAAACGATGAAGTGGTGACGCGAATGCGCCACGACGACCTTGATCGGCTCGCTCAGTCGTGCGACCTCATTCTTGCATGCAGCAATTATATTGCAGGGCAAATGGATTCCGCCTTCGCTGCAGCGAAGAAAACACCGCCGCCAATCGAGGTATTTTACAACTTTGTTGACACTCAAGAATACGATCCCGGCAGCGTCACTCCCGAGCAACTTGAACAACTGCGCCAACGCCTCGCTTTGAAAGGAAGGCCGATTCTGCTGTTCGTGGGCCGCATGATTGAGCAGAAGGGCCCACACCTAGCGGTGCGAGCCTTCAGGCGCGCGTTGTCACGCCACCCCAATGCGTGCATGTTGTTAGTCGGCGCGCCCTGGTATAGCCGAGCGAACGATTCAGGCTTTGTGAACCTTGTTCGGGCTGAAAGTGAGGCAATTGCTGATCGTGTTCGCTTTACCGGATATGTCGATCACAATCGAATGCCGGGCTATTACTTGTTGGCGGATGTTGTTTGTGCGCCATCGATTTGGGATGACCCATCGCCATTCGTCACTTACGAAGCCCAGGCGATGGCTCGGCCCGTAATTGCCTCGCAACGCGGCGGCATTCCCGAAATCGTAGAGGACCATGTAACTGGCCGGTGTATAGATGTCTTCAACACGCAGTTATTTTCCCAAATTCTTGAGGATTGGTTCAGTTCTCCGGACCTATGCCGCAAGTTGGGCGAGGCAGGCCGTCTTCGCGTCCAGGAACGATTCGACTTGCGGAAAGCGCAAAGGGAAATTGCGGCGGTTTATGAAAACCTGTGTGCGGGCCGCAAACCATGTTTAGCATCTTCCGAGCAATGTCCAGAGCCGACGCCCCGGCGCGCCGGCTTTCGAGGTTCATGCTGGACGAAAACCGAAAACACTACGCATTGAAACCTCAGGACCTCATCTATACAATTGCTTTCGATCCGCCCGGAGTTGGATACCATCGTTTCATGGCGAAACTACTTGTGTCCTCCATTTATTGCACTGGTTTCAGTGGCGACCTGATCGTGTTCAAGAATTGCATAGAGAACATTTTCGCCCAATCACAGCGGCATGTTACAGAAGTAAGGATCAACACTGATGCCTACGGTGACGACTTCGCTTACCGCTGCCAAACATTCAAGTACATGGCGAGAGAGTTCGTCCAAGCGACCAGTTACGACAATGTCATTTTCATCGATGCGGACTGTTTATGCTTAGATAATCCTAGTGAACTGGCCTCTCAAGAAGTAGAGCTTGGGTACGCGGTTCAACCGCTCGGAAGACTGGTGGACCAAGGATGCAACGCATATTTGACAAGCGAGGAACTGCAGATGTTTGAGCGAACGAGAGAGTGCGAAATCAATTCCGGGACGTTCTTTGTGAAGGGTGCGCTGTTTGACATGTTGTTAGAGGAATGGAGGCGAGTTGATTTGAGGAAGCCACTCCGGGAGAAGCATAGTGATCAACCGGCGTGGGTTCGCGTCGTGTTGGATTCAAAACTTAAAAGGCGGCCGTTTCAGTCGGGATTAGTGGTTCGGTATCCCCTTTGGGAGCAGTGCGCAGCGGACAACTTTCATAAGGCGATAGTTCTGCATTTCTGTGGATTGACTCCAAAACAGAAGCTTGCGCACATGGTTGGCCACTATTGTGCGCATTTCGATACCGACCTCCTCGAAAGATCGCTGTCTTTGCTGGAGGGTGACGGAAAAGTGTTATGATTGTACTTGGTTTGAGCGGAGTATTCGGGCACGATGCAGCCGCCTGTTTGGTGGCAGAGGGCAGGGTTGTGGCTGCTGCTGAAGAAGAACGATTCACTAGGAGCAAACATGCACTCGGCCAACTGCCGGTACAGTCGACGCTTTTCTGTCTTGGTCGCGGCAGTGTCCGCCTTGATGATGTTGACTGCATTGCGGCTTCTTGGGATCCAATCAGCGCACAGGACTCTGTCGGTTTACGGGATTACCTTACATGGCTTTTTCAAAGGCACGACGTCTTTAGAGGCCAACGGCTGCCTCCTGTACATTACGTAGATCACCATACTTCTCACGCCGCAGCGGCCTGTTTCGCATCAGGCTTTGCAAAAGCGGCTGTCCTGGTGATTGACGGAAATGCTGAGACTTCTGCAACAAGTATCGGTGTTTGGCAAGATGGGCATTTGCGCTTCGATCAGTCTTTTGGTGTCGCACATTCGCTAGGCCGATTCTATGGCTACGCAACCGAGCATGTCGGCATGGTTAACCATTCCGAAGGGAAGTTGATGGGACTTGCTGCCTATGGTGACGCGCGCGATGTGCCATCGCCAATTTCTTTAACTGACGACGGCTACGCTGTTTCGTTTGGAGAAATTGAAAGTCTGCCAATCGATGAGTTGAACAAACGGCTCTTTGAGTCTTGGCAGCGGTGGCTTGTCTCGCACTTCGGTCCCGTGAACCTCCCCCGCTATTCCTGGTGCCCTGAAAGTGGTGCAATGCGGCGGTTATTACACTTGCCGCCTTGGGCCGCCGACTTAGCCGCGACTGTTCAGAGTGAACTTGAACGGATTGTACTCCACCTCGCCAAAGTGGCTACGAAACGCTACGGCACGCGAAACTTGGTGTTGAGCGGTGGCGTGGCGCTCAACTGCTCGGCGAATGGGGCACTGCACCGGAGCGGCCTCGTGGATGATTTGTATGTGTTTCCAGCATCTCATGACGGGGGCGGCGCGATAGGAGCAGCAATCTGGGTAGCCTCACGAGACGGCCCCATCTCGCCTTGCTTCCGCGCTGACCTTGGCCCCTCATTCTCGACGGCCTCTGTCGCAAGAATCTTGCGGAGACTCGGAATCTCATACGAAGAGCCTCCGATCATTGCCGAACGCGTAGCGGGGTTGCTGTTGCAGGGCAAGACGGTTGGTTGGTTCCAAGGCTGCATGGAGATTGGACCAAGGGCACTTGGGCATCGCTCAATCCTAGCTTGGCCAGAGTCAACGAAGGTGCGCGACCGCGTCAACCAAATCAAGGGGCGCGAAATGTGGCGCCCACTAGCCCCGTCAATGCTCTACGACGAGGCCACTCGGTTGCTTAGAAGTCATGGGCCCTTTCCTTACATGCTTGTAGCGTCACACGCCTCCGACGAAGGCCGGGCGGTCATGCCAGCCGTGATTCATGTGGACGGCACTGTTCGAGCCCAAACCGTTCCTCGCGGTTCGGGGCCATACGCTGACTTATTGCTCGCAGTTCAGAGGCAATCGGGCACGGGCGTCATTCTCAATACTTCGTTCAACCTCGACTCTGAACCGATTGTCTGCACGCCGAGCGACGCCATTCGGACGTTCTACACATCAGAGCTGGATGCTCTAGCAATCGAAGGCATCCTGATCGAAAGGCGGTAGCCCAGAAAGGAACGAAAACGAAATCTGCGCGGTCTTGAATCAACTCGAATGGACGCATGATTGTTCTTGGACTTAGTGGAGCGACGCAGCACGACCCGGCTGCGTGCCTAGTGATAGACGGCAAAATCATCGCGATGGCGGAAGAGGAACGGCTAATACGCATTAAACGTGCGCCAAATCAGCTTCCGGTCCGATCCACAATGTATTGTCTTCACGAGGCAGGAATACGTCTGGATGACGTAGATTGCATCGCGGCTTCTTGGGATCCGGCACTTGATCCTGGCGAGGATAGATATCGTCACTTTGTCACTTGGTTATTCAACGAGGAGCCTTTTCGTGCCTGCAGACGCCCGCCAGTGGAGTTCGTGGGGCATCACTTGGCGCACGCCGCATCCTCCTTTTTCTGTTCCGGCTATCAGGAAGCTGCCATCTTGGTGGTGGATGGGGCTGGCGAGGATGTGTCGACCAGCATTGGAGTTGGTCGTGGGAATGAAATTCGATTGCAACAGCAATTCGGCATTTCCCATTCTTTAGGCATTCTATACGCCTTTGCCGCCGAACATACCGGACTTGGAGCGAATAATGAGGGCAAGCTCATGGGGCTTGCCGCCTACGGAGAACCAAAGGTCGTGCTTGATCCAATTCGACTTGAACCGGATGGCTACCGCATCGAGCTCCCGGGCGTGAAAGACCTTCCCTTGCGCGAGCTATGGGCGCCACTTTATGGAGAGTGGTCAAGCTGGATGACAGAACGCTTCGGCCCTGCTAATCTGGCCGCATATTCGTGGAACGCGTTCGGGAGCAGGCCGCAACGGCGGCTGGAACTACCGAAGCGAATGATGGACCTTGCCGCTTCAGTTCAGGAGGCACTCACCCAAAGTTTGATTCACTTAGCTCGCATTGCTACCCGGCGCTACAACACGCGACGGCTCGTAATTGCCGGTGGAGTTGGACTCAATTGTAGCGCCAACGGGGTAATTCGGCAGAGTGGTGTGGTGGATGAGCTATTCGTGGTTCCCGCAGCGCACGATGCTGGTGGTGCTCTCGGCGCAGCTATGTGGGTCGCTGCTCAATCTGGATCTATGCTGGCATTCCCGGGCCCATTTCTGGGGCCCTGTTATGCAGATTCTGCCATTATTGATTTACTAAAGAGTGCAGGAGCCAGGTACTTTGAACCTGCAGACATAGCCGACTACGCCGCAAAGCTGTTAGCGTCTGGTCGGGTGGTGGGGTGGTACCAAGGTCGCATGGAGATCGGTCCCAGAGCTTTGGGACACCGATCCATCTTGGCGCTGCCAGATAGTGTTGAGGTTCGAGACCGAGTCAATCGTCTCAAAGGACGAGAGATGTGGCGTCCTCTTTCCCCATCTGTCTTGTCCCCGGCTGCGCCAGATTTGTTGGTAGATTCTCGGCCATCGCCATTCATGCTTTCGGCAAGTCCTACAACGGAAAAGGCACAGAGTCTGATTCCCGCGACCCTACACGTTGACGGGACGGCTCGCCCTCAAACAGTGACCCCAGCAGATGGGATTTATTTTGAACTCATTAAGTCGGTCCAATCTAGAACCGGTATTCCCGCGTTGCTGAACACTTCTTTCAATCTCGAAGACGAACCAATCGTGTGCAGTCCACGAGATGCTCTGCGAACCTTCTTCCTGTCTGACCTCGACGCGCTCGTGTTGGGTGGTTTCGTCATCGAGAAACCTACAGCGAGGTAACACAGATGTGCGCATGTTGCTCGTACAGGAGAAGCGGGAGGTATTTTTGCTCCTGAAGGAAGGCATCAATGTGTCCGTGCCGGACAAGGAGCGCGGCCAGCGACATCCGGCGCGTGGAGCCTGATATGTCTCTGAAGGCCCGCCCCACAACAGGCGGCACGAACGCGACCGAATTGCCCCCGGTCTGGTGGCTGATGGCCAAAGTCGCGACGCAGCTCCGGTGCAGCGGTCGAGGCGGCGGACCAGCAACGCTGGACGACAACGCAGTCTTCATTTCCGCGGTGTTACTCATGGCCAGAGCCGCGAACGGTAGTATTCCTTGCATTCCGCCTACCAAAGCCGCAGAGCAGATAGAGTGGCGCGAGTGGCGAGTGCCGCCCGCGTTGCGGCGTCTGCCAGTCGAGGCCAGTCGCGTTGCTCAATCCTCCTCCCCTTGTTGGGTGACGTTTCTTTTAGGATGGATGGGCGCCTGCAAAGCAGGCGGCCCACCCTGCGGTGGCTACTCAATCATTGCTCGGATTGGTAGCGGGCACTTCGTTCGGATTACTATGTCCGGGCGCATGCGCTGGATTGCCGGACGGAAACTGTCCTGGCGGAAAGTTGGCGCTGGACGGGGCAATACGCTCCTCCAGTTCTTCAACTTGGAGTCGAATGGGGTCTTGCATCTTGTGTCACTTCCTTCCGGTCTCAGAATAAACCATGGGCCGCCGATTGAGAGCCTAGATTTCATCCATTGCTGGTCGTTCTGATAGTATGCGAACGACTGCCACAGACTGCAATGGGGTGGGGACCCTATAGGCGGGCCGCTGGAACCAACAATCGCCCCGCTGAGCCGTTGTGGCAGGTGTGAGCGGGTTTTTGCGAGCCAGGTCGTACTGCCGCTGCCCCACCTTCGCGCCCTTCCAGCGTTCATGATATTGGAATTGGGGCCGACCACGGCCCGTTGTTTACTTCAAACAGAACGAACAGGCTTCCGTTACTACCCGCCACGAATGCATCGAGTTGGTCGTTTGGAGGCTGGACAGAAGTGGCAACAAACGCTCCAGGTGGCGCAAAGTTTGGGCCAGTAATCTGAATCGGTGGCGACCATGGTCCGTTATTGACCTCAAACAACACAAACAGGGCACCGTTGTTGCCGACCACAAAAGCGCTTAATTGGTCATTCGGTGGCTGGCGCACGACGCTTACAGCCGAACCGGGAGGCGCAAAGTTTGGTGGTGTAATCTGGATGGGTGCTGACCAAGGGCCGTTGTTGACTTCAAACATTACAAACAACGCACCATTGTTTCCGACAAAAAATACGTCCAGTTGGTCATTAGGTGGTTGGTGAACGGCCGCGATGCTCGCTCCCGGTGGGGCAAAGTTAGGGGAACTAATTTGAATGGGTGGAGTCCACGGCCCATTATTGACCTCAAACAACACGAAGATCGCTCCGTTGTTGCCCACAACAAATGCGTCAAGCTGGTCGTTCGGTGGTTGATGGATTGCTGCTATGCTCGCACCGGGCGGCGCAAAATTTTGTGGACTAATCTGGATAGGGGTTGACCATGGTCCGTTGTTTACCTCGAAAAAGACAAACAAACCGCCATTATTGCCGACTACAAAGGCGTCAAGTTGATCGTTCGGGGGCTGGTGAACCGCTGCGACATTGGCTCCGGGTGGTGCGAAATTGGACGGACTAATCTGAATTGGAGGCGACCAAGGACCATTGTTTACTTCGAATAACACAAACAAAGCGCCATTGTTGCCAACTAGAAAGGCGTCGAGCTGCTCGTTAGGCGGTTGGAGAGCTGCTGCTATGCTCGCACCGGGAGGCGCAAAGTTTGGTGGTGTAATCTGGATGGGTGCTGACCAAGGGCCGTTGTTGACCTCGAATAGGACGAACAGGATGCCGTCATTCCCGACGGCGAATGCGTCCACTTGATCATTGGGTCGCTGCACAGATGCCGCAACCCGTGCTCCGCCGGGAAGCGCCAGTCGGCGACCATAACATTTTTGGACGCCGCTAATATCATCTTGTGTCAAGACTCGCAATATCGTGTTCGTACCGAGCGACGGCCACATTACAGCACCTGCGACAGTGCTGTGCTGGAGGCCCAAGATGTGCCCTATTTCATGTAGCGCCACCGACTCAACGTCGTAAGCTCCGGCGGCTGCTCCTATAGCCCACGTATTCTCCGAATCATCGAAGTGAAGCGGCAACGGCAATGTGTTTTGGGGAACCACAACCGAGCACCCAGGTGGATAATCGGAGTGGGCCATGACGCTGCCGACCATGCTCAAGTCTGGATCTTTTGCAGGTCTCCAGTCGATCAGGACATCCGGATTCTGATTCGAGTTGACCTCGGTAAAGGTGAACGGAATCACCGCCGCCCACGTTTGAAATGCGTTTCGCACTGCCTGAAACTCGGCGGTTCCGGCGATGTCACCGGTGCCGTTGTTGAAAGCGAATGTCAGGTTGAATGTGCCGTTGCGCCGGTTCCAGCAGCAGTTTGTCGTAAACTCAATACCTAACCTCATGTCGGGCAAACCGCATCGGGAAACTCCCATCCGAGCTCGCGTCCTCTCGTCGAACATTCCTGTCTTCTCTAGTCCAAAGCGCTCTTGGAATTTAGAGAGGGCGTCGAATGTCGCGTGATCTAGTTTGTCGCGTGTATAGGAATCTTTCTTCAGATAACCAAATCGCACCAAATACTCTTGAACGTGAGATAAGCCTTCGCAAGTGTCTCCTTTTTGCGTTGGCTTCACCTTTGAGATTGGCAAGCAGGGTTGTCTCTTTTTGAGCGTTGGATTCTTCTCTTGCGTTTGGTCATCGACCTTCATATGAGTTCTCCTGTGTTCGTTATTATGTGGGCTAAAGTTGAGGTTGCTTTGCTGCGCGTGCGGTGTCTGTGCGGCCTTAGAGGTCTAACATTTGAGCGATCAGCGCTTAGCATCATCAAGTGGCACTTTCGTTTCAAAGTTTGCGACCAACTTCCCGCGAGTCGGATCGCGGCGGCCGGGGACGTTGGTAGAGACGATGTGGAAGGCCGTGTCCTTGGTTGGGGGGGCTTTGCTGCCCTTCTTGGGCTGTTTGGTTGACTTATTGAGGCTTTCTCTTCGAGATTCCAACATCCACGCATCCACTGGTTTGAACTCTTTGAGCTTGGTGGATTCCCCGTCAAGCAGCACGTGCAAGCTAGTGGGCCGAAGGCGGGAGAATCCAGGGCAATCAGCCAGACCGACTTGAAGGACCTTCCCTGCGAGGTCTGAATCCGTCACCAAGTGTCGTGTCTGGTACCAGTGTGAATTTGGAAAGAAAACCTTCCACCTTATGAGAAGGTTCGTTCCGCTGGGCACGCAAGCCAGTTCAACATGGCGGTGATGCTCACATCCGAAGGTCGAGAACAGCGAGTTTGTGGGATCGGCCTCCGCATAGATGTCGATGGCCATCTCGGCGTCGAGCAGTGGCGCGAGGTGGGACACAGCGAGTTTGTTAGCGGCCAAATGGTTGGTGAGGGCAGCGATGTCGAACTTCAACTCCGGGCCGTCACCATTTGTCGTCCATGTCACACCGGTTGGGAGGGCCTTGGGCTTCGGGTTGGTGGCATCCTTCAAGATGGTGGCTAGCGGAGCGAAGGCATTCTCGGTTAGGGGTACCGCATACTGCGCGTCCACTGTGAAAGTCTGAAACCGGTCGATCATCCGCGTGACGTAGGCCAACGATTGAGTCGTGCTGTGTAGCATGTTCGTTGCCTGTTCTTGTGTGGCTACATCTTCAATATGGGACTTAATTTCCTCGGCAATCTGCGCGAGGAGGGCGACTGCGAATCCGAAGATGGTCCACAGCAAGATTTTTTGGCCTGTTTTGGTTAGAGTGCGCCGGATCACCGGCTGACCCCCTGGGCGTTTGGGCGGGAATTCCTTGTCCTCGTGAGTTTCGGTCCTGATCCCAACGATGCCAAGCACTCCAGTGATTGTAGTTCCCAGAAACTTAAGGATGAATAGGACGACGGTCATAGTTAGCGTTGGGCAGTTTGGCGCTGCTCATGCCGAATTTGCAGTTGTGCCTCTGCTGATAAATACGCAAGCCCCGACAGATTCTTTCAAAAACTCTGAAGAAATTCTTGTCTGGGTGGGTTGGGAAGATTGAAGAAGGCGCGTGCCACCGCAGAAGCCCGCCAGGGGGCAAAACGGAGAGTCGCTATTCGGCGGCGTTGAACAAGGGCGACAAGTCCGGATCGTCGAGTGCCATCAGCTTGATTGCCTTCGCGTCGCCTGCCTTGAATGACTGCGCCAGCCAGTCCCGTGCCCCTGTCATGTCTCCAAGCTGGCAAGAGTAACACGCCAGGTTGTAGGGAATCACCCAAATATCAGGAAACTTGTCCGCGACGGGCAGGAGCGTTTCCAGCGCCTCGCGGGTGCGCTTGAGTTCATGCAGCGCGAAGGCAAGTCGGACGTGTCCGAATGCCTCGTCAGGGGCGATTCTGGAAAGCGTGCTGGCGACTTCGGCTGCATACTCCCACCGCTTCGCTGCGGAGTAGATTTTCACGCGCTTGCGCAGAACGTCGGGGTGCGCCCGCATCATGGGGGCGATCCTTTCAAGCTCCTCGTTCGCCTCGTGCCAGTTGGAAAGCTCAAGCCAGCCTTCCGCAGCACGGAGATGGTGACGATCTGCGGGTGACATCGCAGGAGTCTCAACGCTGCCATATCCGCCGCAGTTGCGGATCGTCCATCGCCTGTTCCTTCATCGCCATCCCGCCAAGCTCAAGCGCCTCGTCAATCCACTTGCGGCCTTCCTCAACTCGATTGAGCCGGCAGGCGTGGACAGCCAGCGCGTACAGCGTTTTCGCCCGCCGATTCGGCGCGGCTCTCATCAGGACTTCGGCTAGTTCAACCGCGGTGTCCCACCTGCCCGCCAGTGCGTGAACCTGCCAGCATGCGCTGAGCACGTCCGGGTGATCGCGTTGCCCCGGTGAGACTCGCTCAAGGGCCTCGTTCGCCTCGCTCCAATTGCCAAGGCCAATCCAACCCTCCGCCGCGTCAACGTGCTTTTGGTCTCCTGGTTCGAGGTGTGTCATGGTGTGGCTGACGGAGTGTTCATCCAACAGCCAAGTTGGCGGCCCGCCGCCGTTCGCTTGCAGCGCATGGTTAGGCGGCAATTTCATGTCCTCACCTTACCAGACCGTCTCTCAATCTCACTTACAAACTGCTCGCGCTCTGCGTCCGATGCGAAAGCACGCCTCGGCAAAATAATGCCTGCGATGCGGTCAACCATAACAAAGACATGCTGCTCGGTGACAGCGACGGCACGGATGAGCGACCACTGAAATACCGACTGATGGTGACCGGAACGCTGTCGGATACCCTCGTTCTCAAGAAAAACCTCCTGTGAACCGACAACGAAACCATCATCGGCTGGCCGCATCTGCTGCATCTGCCTCCGCGATATGTTCGCGATAAACACCATCAAAAGGAAAGCCCCTGCAAGTGCGCCACAAAACATAGCACGCAAAGTCGTGAGATGAGACGAAAGATTCAGCAGCGAAAGCGCAAAGCCGATTCCGAGACAAATTGCGATGGCAATGAACTTCCGAACCACCTTGTCTCCGCTGGCGGCTGAAACAGTGCGGGCTACATGTTTCACAAAAGCAGCGTAATCCCCTTGGGTGATGTCAGTCTTGATGCTCATTCTTGGCTAATGCGCTCGATGCCGCCTAACGACCCAATATAGCTCAGCGACCCGGCGCACTCGGGGGTTGCGATGGCAACCGGAACGGCCCGCCGCCGCCCGCGCAGTGCAGGGTTTAGGCGGCATTGCTGAGAAAATCGAGCGCGACACCTGGCGTTTTCGCTTCAATTGGTTTTGGGTAGTTCGGTATTCTTCTGTTGAGGGGGAACCTTCCGTAGTTTGAATCGATCAACCTCTTCATCTTCAAAGCTTTTCGGCGCTGCCCCAGTTTGGAGGTAGGCCAAGGTCAGTATCTCGTCCTCAATCTTGAAGATGGCGATGACTACTTTGCCGATGGAATCCGGGTACGAACAGCGTTTGATGGTGGCGTGGAGCTGCTGTGGGTCTGTGCCTGCAGGTAGTGTAAATGTCGTCTCATACCAAAAGTCAGTTCGGGCATAATAGTGAAGCGAGTTGCCCGTGATGGTTATGGAGTTTTTGGCTGGTGGAACGCTTTCCCAATAGCCTTGGAGAGGTCTTAGTTTTGCAGCGGCTCGCGTCGGCGGGCTTTGGCAAGAGGTGAACAAGGCCGCTAATGAAAAAGCGAATGCGCCCAACAAAAACTGGCCATTTAGTGCATTCTTCATACGGTGTCGAATTTGGCCAGTGTGCGCATGCCGCCTAACACCCCAAGCTCAGCGACGGCGGCCACGAGGCACGTCGATTGCAACTGCGACGGCCCGCCGGGTTCGGTGCAGAGCATGGTCAGGCGGCATTGACGTTGAACTTCAATTTCCCTTTGTGCCTCGAAGCAAACCGAACAGGCCGACAACGCCCGCGACAATTCCACCAATCAGCAGCCAGACGGCTTTGTTGGTCGGCGCACCGGTGAAGAATCGCGAGACATCGGAACCGAACGACTCCAAGGCGCTGACGCCCCAGATGATCAGCAAAATCCCGACGACCAACAGTGCAACTGACATGCCTTTGTTCATAAACAATATTCGCAGCGGTGAGCGGCGGTCAAAGTGGCTTCCGGCCACTGATGATACGCACCAGAATCACGATGATGGCGATGACGAGGAGGATGTGGATAAATCCGTTAATCGTGTACGATGTGACCAACCCCAACAGCCAAAGAATAATCAAGACAACTGCAATGGTGTATAACATATCTGTGAACCTTTCTTTTCCGTGTTTGTTTTAACGAATCGTCATGACGCATGATGCGATGCCGCCTAACGCCCCAAGCTCAGCGACCCGGCGCACGGGACGCAGGGATTGCAACCGCGACGTTCCCGCCGGGTTCGCTGCAAGCGCAGGGTTAGGCGGCGTGGTCAGAACTCCCACCGTCTCTGCCGAGCATTTGGGACAATGGTAATGATTTCGCGTTCATGAAAGGAAAAATCATCCTGAACCAGGTCGACGGCGTAATCTCGCGCCAAGTGCTTGATAGGCTCATCTTGGTCGCCAGCCCAATAGCACAAGATCCCTCGAACTTGTTCTTCGCGAACATAGGACTTCAGAAGATTTACTGCTCGCGCTCCTTGCTCTGCTTTTTCAACTCGGCCCAGAAAGGAAGGTTGGGATACGGCGCGGTGACGACCGCTCCTTTCAACGCGCCGTCGCGGAGATACAGGTAGAACTCCAGATGATAGCGCTCCTGGGCGGCGTCCTCCTCGACGCCAAGGTCACCCAACATGCGTCCCCTCAAGCGCTGTTTGTCGAATCTGGCATCGTTGAGCAGAGTGGTGAGCTGGGAACCGAGCTTTGCATGAACGTCGCCGGACTCGGCGATTGAGAAAGTCAGAGGAATATCTTCCCGATAGGTCTTAACGATCCCTTTCCAGGTTCCCGCAAGAGTGCTGACCGACGTGTTGTTGGTATTTTGGAGAGCTTTCTTTTCATCTGCCTTTGCTCGCTGCTCGCGGAAGGTTGGCAGCAGAGCGGAGACGATTTCATCCACCACTACCGATGACATCATTCCATGGTTCGCGAGTGCGACCGCCACAATGTCCTCCGAGGGAATCAGCCGCAACCA
>Ga0134127_10000311_pt1 | contig 50434 bp, 39 predicted proteins | sample KB31753_FD_96459 | JGI IMG/M metagenome (GOLD analysis project Ga0134127, IMG submission 96459) | Terrestrial soil microbial communities with excess Nitrogen fertilizer from Kellogg Biological Station, Michigan, USA - KB3-175-3 | ecosystem: Environmental > Terrestrial > Soil > Unclassified ...
CATCGTGAACCGGGGCTGATCGCCGACGACGATATACGACCAGATTTCCGCGACCGGTATCTGCATATCCTCACAGAGACGGCGCGCGACGTCGATCATCGAGTGCGGCGCGTAGAGATGGAGCGCCGACAGCTGCGAGAACGTCTTCCACTCGGACATCGCCTCGAGGTTGTTGACGGACTCAGCCGTTTCCACCTCGACGACACCGAGTATCCGTTTCCCGTTCTGCAGGACGAGGTCGGGGAACCACGGGGGAGGTCCGCCGATGCCGGCCGCCTGTTCGTTGCCCGGATTGATGGCGACTTCGAATTTTCTCTTATATTTAGCCTGAAGCAGGCGGATGATGCGGTCGTGCTCGAGCTGCTCCCGGACAGGCCGGACGAGGATTGGGCTCACACAACCTCCGACGCGTGTGCACACTTGAACGTTCCGGGAGGAGAACCGGCGTCCAAAGTGGCTGAATATAGCATAATGGCCCCGGTGGCTTCTTCCGCGACCAAGCCCGAAAGTGCTCCTCGTGTGCTCATTGTCGATGATGACGTCAGCGTCACGGACACGTTTTCGCGAATGCTTCGTCTCGAGGGCTACGAGGTCTGGGCGGCCCTGTCCGCCGACGAAGGGCTGAGCCTCGCGCAGACGCACCGTCCGCACGCCGTGATCCTCGACCTCCGCATGCCGCTGACGAGCGGCCTGCAGTTCCTCCGCGCCATCCGCGCGATCCCGGGGCTCACCGGCACGCCCGTCGCCATCGTCACCGGCGACTACTATCTCGACGATGCACAGTCGAACGAGATTCGGGAGCTCGGCGCGGAGCTGCGCTACAAGCCGCTCTGGCTCGAGGAGCTGGTCACGCTCGCGCGCGAGCTGCTCAACATCCCTGTCCGCGAATAGTGGAGCCGGCGGGCTCCCCTTGAGCCGTGAGCCCTAGACCTTGAGTCGATTCCTGAAAGCCTGCCGGCGGGAGCCCGTCGACGTCACGCCCGTCTGGTTCATGCGCCAGGCCGGCCGCTACATGGCCGAGTACCGCGCCATCCGCGAGCAGCACTCGCTGCTCGAGATCTGCCGGACGCCGGACCTGGCCGCGGAAGTCACGCTGCAGCCGGTGCGCCGCATCGAGGTGGATGCGGCGATCCTCTTTTCCGATCTGCTGCTGCCGCTCGAGCCGATGGGCCTCCCCTTCGATTTCGTGAAGGGAGAAGGTCCGCAGATCGAGCATCCGATCGAGTCGTCGGCCGACATCGAGAAGCTGAAGCTGTTCGAGCCGCGCGAGGCGCTCGCGCACGTCCTCGAGGCGATCGAGGTCGTGCAGCAGGAGTTGCACGGGCGCGTGCCGCTCATCGGCTTCTCCGGCGCGCCGTTCACGCTGGCGTCGTACGCCATCGAGGGCGGCCATTCGAACAACTTCGCGCGCACCAAGTCGCTGATGTTCGGCCACCCGGAGTCCTGGCACCTGCTCTGCGACAAGTTCGCCACCGTCGTTGCCGAGTACCTCGCCGCGCAGATCGACGCCGGCGTCGACGCCGTGCAGCTGTTCGACTCGTGGGTCGGCACGCTGAGCGCCGCCGACTACCGCGAGTTCGCGCTTCCGCACTCGAAGAAAATCTTCGACGCGATTGCCGGACGCGTGCCGACGATCCATTTCGGCACCGGGACGGCGACGATGTTCGAGGAGCTGCGCGAGGCGGGCGGCGACGTCATCGGCGTGGACTGGCGCGTGCCGATTGACGAAGCGTGGGAAGACATCGGCTTCGACCGCGCGGTCCAGGGCAACCTCGATCCGACGCTGCTGCTCGGTCCGCCGCGGCGGATGCTCGATCAGGCGGAGGAGGTCCTCACGCGCGCGGGCGGGCGCCCGGGGCACATCTTCAACCTCGGACATGGAATCCTCCCTTCGACGCCGGTCGAGAACGTGCAGATGCTGGCGCAGTACGTTCATCGGGCCTCGCGAAGATGAACCGGCCGAACCGACCTTGAACACGAACCGAGAACCCAGAACATAGACGCGTGAACCATCCGGCTGTCGTCATCGTCGGCGCCGGCATCTCCGGCCTCGCCGCCGCCTATGAGCTGCAGCGCCGCGGCGTCAGCGTCCTCCTGCTCGAAGCCTCCGACCGCCCGGGCGGCGTCATTCGCACCGATCGCTTCGACGGCTGGGTCGTCGACGGCGGTCCCGATTCCCTGCTCGTGCAGAAGCCGGCGGCGGTGGCGCTCTGCCGCTAGCTCGGCCTCGGCAGTCGCCTGCTCTCCACCCTGACACCGCGCACGGCGTACGTCCTGCGCGGCGGGCGCCTGCATCCGATTGCCGAAGGATCGTTTCTCGGGTTCCCCGTGCGTGCGGGCGCGCTCGCCGCCTCGTCCCTGTTCTCGATTGGCGGCAAGCTGCGCATGGCGTGCGAGGTCGTGCTGCCGCGCCGCGCGGACGACGGGGACGAGTCGATCGCCTCGTTCGTGCGCCGGCGATTCGGCGAAGAGGCGGTCGATTATCTCGCCGAGCCGCTGCTGGCCGGCATCCACGCCGGCGACGTCGATCGCCTCTCCGTGCGCGCGCTCTTCCCGCGCCTGGTCGATGCCGAGCGGCAGTCCGGCAGCATCATCCGCGCGTTTCGCTCGCTGCGGATGAAACCGTCGCCGCACGGCGCCTTCGTCTCGCTGCCGGGTGGCGTCGGCGAGCTGGCGGACGCGCTGGCGCACGCGATCGCGCCTGGCACCCTCAGGCCGTCGTCGCCCGTGACCAATCTTCGTCACGCAGGCGGCTTCATGGTGGAAACGGCCGCCGGCTCTATTCAAGCGAGCGCCGTCATCCTCGCGGTGCCGGCGTACGTCGCCGGCGCCATCCTGCGCGGACTTCACGCCGGCCTCGCGGCGCTCTGCACGGAGGTCCCGTACGCGTCGACCGCGACGGTCGTCTTCGGCTATCGGCGCAATCAGATCGGCGACGCGATGCGCGGCAGCGGCTTCGTCGTGCCGCGCGTCGAAGGGAACCCGCTGCTGGCGGCAACGTGGGTCACCTCGAAGTGGCCGCAGCGCGCGCCCGACGGGCACGTGCTGCTGCGTGGCTTCCTGGGCGGCGGACGCGATCCGCATCGCCTCGATCAGGCGGACGACGAATTGATCGCCATCGCGCGCGAGGCGCTCGGCGAGGTGATGTCGATCTCGGGGGCGCCGATCTTCTCCCGCCTCTACCGCTGGACGCGCCAGAGCCCGCAGTACGAAGTCGGCCACCTCGAACGGCTGGCCGCCATCGAAGGCCACCTCGCGCGGCTTCCGGGCGTGTTCGTCACCGGCAGCGGGTTCCGATCGATCGGCATCCCGGACTGCGTTGCCGACGGCCGCGAGACGGCGGCGCGCGCCGCGGATTTTATTGCGAGCTAATGGTTGCTCCGGCTAAGCCGGACCCCACGTACTGAGGGCAGTACGTAGGGGCCGCCTTCAGGCGGCCCTCGTCGTGACCTCTCGCCGGCGTCAACGCGAGGACGACTCGGTCTGCATATTCGCGAGCGCGAACGCCCATTCATCCGCCAGCTCCGCGATGCGCTTGTCCGTCGGCCGGTAGCCGTGCGAGGCCTCGGTCTCCACGCGAATCATCACCGGCTTCGCGCATCCCTGCGCCTCCTGCAGCGCCGCGACGAACTTGAAGGAGTGGCTCGGCACGACGCGATCGTCGTGGTCGGCGGTGGTGGCCAGCGTCGCCGGGTAGCAGGTGCCGGGCTTGATGTTGTGGAGCGGCGAGTAGCGATACAGGTACTCGAACGCCTTCTCATCGTCGGACGAGCCGAACTCCGTCGCCCACGCGGCGCCGACGGTGAACTTCTGGTAGCGCAGCATGTCCATGACGCCGACAGCCGGCAGCGCGACGGCGAACAGCTCCGGCCGCTGCTCCATCACCGCGCCGACGAGCAGGCCCCCGTTCGACCCGCCCATGATGCCGAGCGTCCGCGGAGAGGCGTAGCCGTTCTTCACCAGGTAGTCCGCGGCGGCGATGAAATCGTCGAACACCCGCTGCTTCTGCTCGAACATGCCGGCGCGGTGCCACGATTCGCCGTACTCGCTGCCGCCGCGCATGCTCGCGGTCGCCCACACGCCGCCCCGCTCGAGCCACGCCGGAATGTCGCTGCGATACGTCGGCGACGTCGCGATCGCGAACCCGCCGTAGCCGTAGAGCATCGTCGGGTTCGACCCGTCCTTCTTCAGGTCCCTCCGGTGGGTCAGGAAGACGGGCACCCGCGTGCCGTCGGCGGACGTCGCGAAGACGCGCTCGGTCGTGTACGGCGCCGGGTCGAAGGTCAGGCGCGGCGGCTCGAACGGCGTTGACGTCCCCGTCCGCGGATCGAACCGGAAGACGGTCGCGGGGCGCAGCGGCGAGGTGAATGAATAGAAGATCTCCGGCCGATCGAAGCGGCCCACCGGGCCGGTGATCGCGCCGAGCTCCGGTGTCGGGATCGTCGCCGCGTGCGAGCCGTCGAGATTGAAGAGATCGACCACGCTGGCGACATCCACCAGGCGGTTGACCGCGATCTTTCCCGCGACGAGCGTGGCGCTCTCGATCGCGTTCGGCCCCTCGGGCACGATCGTCTTCCAGTTCGCCGCGTCGGGACGGTCGAGCGGGACCGCGACAATCTTCCGGTTCGGCGCCTCGCGATCCGTCCGGAGGTACAACAGCCCGTTGACGACACCGAGCGGCTCGTATTGCGCGTCGGCCACGGGATAGAGCGGCCGGATGGGCGCGTCGAGCCGCGGCGCGCGCGGATTGCCGAGATCCTTGACGAACAACTGATTGCTCGGCGAGGTTCCCTTGTTCGTCACGATCCACAGGTAGCGTCCCGTCTCGTCGCGCCCCGCCCACAGAAACAATTCGGGATCGTCGGGCCGCTCGTACACGAGGCGGTCGGCGGATTGCGGCGTGCCGAGCGCGTGGTAGTAGACCTTGTGGTCGCGGAGCGCCGCTTCGAGGCTTTTGCCTGCGGGCGGTTCCGGGTAGCGCGCGTAGAAGAATCCGCGGCCATCTTCGGTCCACGAGACGGTGCTGAACTTTGCCCATTTGATTTCGTCGCGCGTCTTCGACCCGGTGGCGAGCTCGCGCACGAAATACGTGACCCAGTCGGAGCCGCCTTCGGACTGCCCGTAGACGAAGTGCTTGTCGTCGGGCGCTGGCGCGAACTCCGAGAGCGCGACCGAGCCGTCCGGTGACAGCTCGTTCGGATCGATCACCATCTGCTCGGCACCGTTCACCTCCCGGCGCGCGAAGACGACCGACTGCCGCTGCAGGCCGGTGTTGCGGTAGTAGAACCAGTGCCGGCCCGTGTAGGCGGGGATGCTGATGCGCGGGTAGTTGTAGAGCTCGGTGATGCGCGCTTTCAGCACATCGCGCGCCGGAATGCCCTCGAGGTATTTCGTGGTGACCGCGTTCTGCGCGTCGATCCACTGCTTCAACTCCGGCGAGTTGAGGTCTTCCATCCACCGATAGGGATCGGCGACAGAGGTGCCGAAGTAGGTATCGCGCGTGTCCGCCTTGCGGGCGGCTGGATAGCGGAACGACACGTCCTGCGCTGCGAGCACCACGACGCACAGGACCGCGGCAGCGACGGCAAGCGCGCAGCGAGCGGCATTGGTCATGGGCGGCCTCCGAGCAGATGCAAGCATAGTCATTCTGCGTGGGCTTCGTGGCAGAATTTCAGCGATGCGCTTCACATTCGCTTCCGTGCTCGTCGCGCTCTTCGCCGTCGGCGCCGCCGCACAACAGAACTCCGCCGGCGCCGTGACGCCGGCGGTCGACGCGATCCTCAAAAGTATCAGGGCCGCCGACACGGGGCTGCTCGCCGTCTCCGAGGAAGACGGCCGCTTCCTGCGCCTGATGGTCGCGACGCGCAACGCGAAGTCGGTGCTCGAGATCGGCGCCGCCAGCGGCTACAGCGGCATCTGGCTCGGCCTCGGCGCGCGCGAGTCGCACGGGCGCGTCGTGTCCATCGAGTACGATCCGCAGCGCGCGAAGGAGGCGGCCGCCAACGTGCAGAAGGCCGGCCTGACCGACGTCGTGCGCGTCGTGCACGGCGACGCGTTCGCCGAGATCCCGAAGCTGGCGGGCACCTTCGACCTGGTGTTCCTCGACGCGTGGAAGCCGGACTACAAGCGCTTCTTCGACCTGGTCTACCCCCGCCTCGAGCCGGGCGGCGTGTTCCTCGCGCACAACGTGGTGAACAAGGCCTCCGAGATGGAGCCGTTCCTGAAGACGATCACGACCCATCCGCGGCTCTTCACCTCGGTCGTCTCGCCGGGCTCCGAGGGGATGTCGGTGTCGTACAAACTCAGGTAATGCAAAATGCAAAATTCAAAATGCAAACCCTGCGTCGCTCGACGTAGCGGGGTGAACGTCGTCGCGCCTTTCACGACATTGTTGCGATCGATGTCGGGTTTGCATTTTGCATTTTGCATTTTGCATTTCCGAGCTCCATGAAACCCGTTCACCTCATTGGCGTCCCCCTCGACCTCGGCGGCGGCCGGCGCGGCGTGGACATGGGGCCCTCCGCGTTCCGCATCGCCAACATCGGCGATCAGATCGCGACGCTCGGACGCACGCTCGTCGACAAGGGCGACCTGCCGGCGCCGATCCCCGAGACGCAGCGGCCCGCGGACAAGAAGAAGAAGTACATCCGCGACATCGCGAAGGTCTGCCAGAAGCTCTATGACCTGACGTTGAAGTCGCTGGACGAGGGCGCGTTCCCGCTCGTGCTCGGCGGCGATCACAGCCTCGCCGCCGGGTCGGTGGCCGCCAGCGCCGAGTGGCTGCGGCGCACCTCGGCGCAGCCGCTCGGCCTGATCTGGGTCGATGCGCACGGCGACATGAACACGCCCGCGACCACCGAGAGCGGCAACGTGCACGGGATGCCGCTGGCGGCGCTGCTCGGCCAGGAGCCGGCGGAGCTCGCGTCGATCGGCTCGTCGCCGTCGGTGCGCCCGCTCAACACCGTGCTCGTCGGCATCCGGAACCTCGATCAGCGCGAGAAGGAACAGATCAAGGCGTCGGGCGTGCACGTCTTCACGATGAAGGACATCGATCGCGACGGTATCGCGAAGGTCGCCGAGCGCGCCATCGAGCTGGCGTCGGAAGGCACCGGCGGCATCCACGTCTCGTTCGACATGGACGTCTGCGATCCGCTGATCGCCCCCGGCGTCGGGACGCCGGTCAAGGGCGGCTTCGACTACCGCGAAGCGCACATGATCATGGAGCTGGTCGCCGATTCGAGCCGGCTGGTCGCGCTCGACCTGGTCGAAGTGAATCCGACGCTCGATATCCGCAACGCCACCGCGGAGTTCGCGACGGAGCTGGCGCTGTCGGCGCTTGGGAAAGGGATTCTATAGATCCGGCGAGGAGGCCATCATCTCCTCGATCTCGTCCATCACCCGGTTCATCTTCCGCATGGTGAAGTCGAGCGGCTCGTCGGTCGTCATGTCCACGCCCGCGTCCTTCAGCAGCTCGATCGGATATTTCGAGGTGCCGGAGCCGAGGAACGTGAGGTAGCGCCGCCGCGCGTCTTCGTCGCCCGCCAGCACCTTCTCCGACAGCGCCTCCGCCGCCGTGAACGACGTCGCGTACTGAAACACGTAGAAGCCGACGTAGAAGTGCGGGATGTAGCTCCACTCGTGGCGCACGTAGTCGTCGACGAGGCAGGTGTCGTCGGTGTGGCCGTAGTAGCGCCGCGTGATGTCGAGGTAGATGTGGCCGAGCGCCTCGCCGGTAATCGGCTCGCCGCGCTCCGCGAGCTGGTGCATCTTCAGCTCGAACTCGGCGAACTGCGTCTGCCGGAACACCGTCGCCTTGACGTTTTCGAGGAAGCTGCCGAGCAGCGACAGCCGCGTCGCCGGGTCCGTCGTGTCCTTCAGCACGCGATCGATGAGCAGCGCTTCGTTGAACGTGGAGGCCACCTCCGCCACGAACGTCGGGTAGTTCGCCAGCGCGTACGGCTGCACCGTGTTCGAGTAGTAGCTGTGCATCGTGTGCCCGAGCTCGTGCGCCAGCGTGCTGACGTCGTTGTACTGCCCCAGGTAGTTGAGCAGCATGTACGGATGCACGTCGTAGGCGCCCCCCTCCGAGTACGCGCCTGACCGCTTACCCACTGTCGGGAAGAAGTCGATCCATCGCTCGTTGAACGAACGCTGCACCACGCCGCAGTACTCGGCGCCGAGCGGCCCCATCGCGCCGATGATGGCCTGCTGCGCCTCTTCGGGCGTGAACGTCAGCGCCACGTCCGCGACGAGCGGCGCATAGAGGTCGTGATACCGGAGCGGGTCCTGCAGCTGCATCACGCTCCGCCGCAGCTTCAGGTAGCGGTGAAACGACGGCAGCCACCGGTTGATCCCGTCGATGAGCCGCGTGTACACCGACACCGGGATATTCGGGCCGTCGAGCGCCGCCTCGAGGTGCGACGCGTACTTCCGCGTCCGGGCATAGAATCCCACCCGCTGCACGTTCGCGTTCATCATCGTTCCGAACGTGCGCCCGAACGCGCCGAGCGAGGTGAAGAACGTCGACATCGCCTTCTCGCGGTCGTCGCGATTGGGCAGCGTGCGCAGCTCGGCGTACCCGGAGGCGTCGACGCGCGCCGTGCGTCCGTCGCTCAGCGTGATGGTCGGATACGGGAAGTCGGCGTTGGCGAGAATGGTGTAGATGTTGTGGCCGGATGCGGCGAGCGGCATCGCGTCGGCGAGAATCTTCTCCTCGACGTCCGACAGCGTGTGCGGCGCGCGCCGCGCGATGTCGTGCAGGTAAAACGAGTAGGTCGCCAGGCGCGGCTCGGCGGCGATGAAGCCTTCGAGCGTGTCGAGGCCGACCTGCAGCAGCTCGGGCTCCATGTACGACGTCTGCGCCTTGAAGTCCGCCACGAGCTGCTGCATTTCCTGCTGCATGCCCTGCGGTCCCGCCTCGCGCGTGTCCTGGTCGGCGAGCATCCCGGCGTAGACGGCGAGCCGCCCGATCGCCTTATCCTGTCGCGACGCCTCTTCGAGCGCGTCGGCCAGCACCTGGGCCGACGATCCGAGCCGGCCCTGCCAGGTTCGCAGCCGCGGCAACTCGGCGGTCACCGCGTCCTTCGCCGCACGCCACGCCGGAAGCTCCGGATAGAGGTCAGCCAGGTTCCACTTGTACTGGTCCTCGATCGCCGACCTTTCCCTGTCTTGTCCCGCCAATAACGTCGTCATCTCTGCCGTAAGTATGACACGAGCTGCCTCTATATGACACTTACACCCTACTCACCCGGGGTAGGCGCCACCTAAATAAGATCGGCCAAATGCCCCGCGCCACCGTGCCCTCGGATTGGGACACTCTCCCGGACGATGAGCTCCTCAACGTCCGGATGTGCGACCTCCCGCTCCGCATCGAAAACGAGCTGTCCGATCGCGTGGAACAACTCCGGACCGAGCTGCGCACCGCCGGCCTGACCGCGCACCTCCACTTTTACCTCTCAGACGAGTGGTTCACGCCGGACGGTGCAACCGCGATCGCGATCCCTTTTTACCTCGCGCATCCCCGGCTCGCGAAGCTCGAAGAAGCGCAGATGCTCGAAGTCGAGGGGGGCGAGTACGAGTGGTGCATGCGCATCCTCCGCCATGAGGCCGGGCACGCCATCGACAACGCGTTCAGGCTGCGCCTCCGCCGCCAGCGCCTCGAGGTGTTCGGCTCGTACAAGCAGCCCTACCCCGAATCGTACTCGCCGCGGCCCTAAAGCAAGAGCTTCGTGCTGCATCTCGATGCGTGGTACGCGCAGAGCCATCCCGACGAGGATTTCGCGGAGACGTTCGCCGTCTGGCTGACGCCGAACAGCGAATGGCGGCAGCGCTATGCCGGCTGGCCCGCGGTGAAGAAGCTCCACTACATGGACCTGCTGATGCGATCGGTGCGCGGCGCGACGCCGCGCCTCGACAACCCGATCGAGGTCGAGCCGCTGCGCGCGCTGCGCAAGACGCTGCGGCAGCACTACCGCACCAAGCGCCGCCACTACGGCGTCGACTACCCGAACTTCTACGATCGCGACCTGCGGCGCCTCTTCTCCGACGCACCGGAGTTCGCCGCCAACATCACCGCCGCGCAGTTCATCGGCCGCATCCGGCGCACCACGCGGCGCGCCGTCGCCGAGTGGACGGGCATCTACCAGTACACGATCGACCAGGTCATCGAGGACATGATCGACCGGTCGCGCGAGCTCAAGCTGCGGCTCGCCGTGCCCGAGGATCAGGCACGCCAGGAGTTCACCGTGCTCCTCACCGTCCAGACGATGAACCACCTGCACAGCGGCGGGCACCGGTTGTTCCTGTGAAGCGCCGCATCCTCGCCCTCGTGCACGAGCACCTCGTCCCGCCGGAGGACACGACGGGCATCGACGTGCTCGAAGCCGAGTGGAAGATGGAGTACGACGTCATCGAGACGCTGCGCGAGATGGGGCACGAGGTGCGCGTGCTCGGCGTGCACGACGACCTCGCCGGCATCAGGCCGGCGGCCGGCTTCTTCGAGCCGCACATCGTCTTCAACCTGATGGAGGCGTTCGCGGGCATCACGACCTTCGACCAGAACGTCGTCAGCTATCTCGAGCTGCTGCGCCTGCGCTACAGCGGCTGCAACCCGCGCGGGTTGATCTTCGCGCGCGACAAGGCGCTGTCGAAGAAACTCCTCGCCTACCATCGCATTCCCGTCCCCGACTTCTCGGTCGTGCGCTACGGCCGCAGGCCGGCGCTGCACAAGAAGATGCACTTTCCGCTGATCGTGAAGTCGCTCTTCTTCGAGGCGTCGGCGGGCATCTCGCAGGCGTCGGTCGTCGAGGACGAGGATCAGCTCGCGCGGCGGGTGCAGTTCATCCACGAAAGCCTCGGCACCGCGGCGATCGTCGAGCAATTCATCGACGGCCGCGAGCTCTACGTCGGCGTGCTCGGCAACGAGCGGCTCGACGTCCTCCCGGTGTGGGAGATGTCGTTCGCGCAGATGCCCGGCAACCGGTGGCGCATCGCGACCGAGCGGGTGAAGTGGAATACGCAGTACCAGAAGAAGAACGGCATCATGACCAACGCCGCCAGGCTCGACGCGGCGGCGATCGATCACATCCAACGGATCGCCAAGCGCGCCTACCGCGCGCTCGACCTGAACGGCTACGCGCGCATCGATCTCCGCATGGACGACGAGGGACGCGCCTACGTGCTGGAGGCGAACCCCAACCCGAACCTCGCCTACGGCGAGGACTTCGCGGAGTCCGCCGAGGTCAACGGCGTCTCCTACGAAAAGCTGCTCGAACGGATCATCACGCTCGGCCTGCGCTGGGAACCCGCGCGCACCGGCTGACCACGAAGGCCGCTGACGCGGCCAGCACGAAGCCCACGAAGCAGCTTCGTCTTCGTGGGCTCCGTGAAGGCGGCCGAAGGCCGCTTTCGTGGTTACTGTTTAGGCGGCGGCCGCGCGGTTCCGTAACACGTTCTTGACGCCGGGCTGGTTCGCCGCGGACCGCGCAGCGAACGGCGATGGCCACCGGTGGCAGTGGAATTGCCCGCCTGCCTCCTGCTCCCACGCGAGATCCCGTCAGCAAGGAGCCTCCGATGCGCCGCAGCAGCTTCGTGGTCGCTCTCGTCCTTCTTCTGTCCGCGTTCGCGTCGGCGTCCTGGGCACAGAGCTCGAGGGCGACTCGATTCGTCGACGGACAGATGCTCGTCAAGTTCAAGGCCGGAGCGGCCGCGAGCGCGAAGGCAGACGCGCATCGGCGCGGGGGCGGCACACCGCTGAAGGAGATCGCGCGGACAGGTGTCCAGCTCGTCTCCGTCCCGGCCGGCACCGAGGCGTCGGCGATCGCGCGCTACCGCAGCAATCCCAACGTCCTGTTCGCCGAGCCGAACTACATCCGCAGCATTCCGGCGGGAGAGCGTACGGCTGCCGGCACGCCCGCCGCGCCCGTCGTTCCTGGCGATCACGACTTCGCCGAGCAGTGGGGACTCCACAACACCGGCCACCAGTTCCTCTGCCTGCCGTTGATCTTCGGCGATCTCTGCTTCTACGTCGGCACGCAGGACGCGGACATCGACGCGCCCGAGGCGTGGGCGACGTCGACCGGCAGCCCTGGCGTTACCGTCGCCATCATCGACAGCGGCGTCGACTACACCCACCCCGACCTCGCGCCGAATTACGCCGGCGGGCAGGACTTCATCAACGGTGATCTCGATCCGATGGACGACCAGGGGCACGGCACGCATGTCGCGGGCATCATCGCGGCGGCGATGAACAACCCGACGGGCGATCCCGCGGCGCCTGAAGGCGTGGTCGGCGTGGCGCCGAACGCGCGCATCCTGGCGTACAAGGTCTGCGCCGCCGACGGGTCCTGCAGCGACTTTGCGATCGAGCAGGCGATCGCGCAGGCCGTCGCCGACCACGCCCGGGTGATCAACATGAGCTTTGGCGGTCCCGATTACTCGCAGTCGATGGACGAGGCGCTCCAGGCCGCGTGGGCCGCCGGCCTCGTGCTCGTTGCGGCGGCGGGCAACAACGGGACCACGGATCTGGGGTACCCGGCCGCGTTGCCGAACGTGGTCTCGGTCGGCGCGTTTGACGAGGACGACAATCGCGCGTCGTTCTCCACCTACGGAAACTGGGTCGACATCGCCGCGCCCGGCAACGTGATCATGTCGAGCTACCCGATGGCGCAGTGCGCGGTCACGGCCAATCCTGGCGACACCGGGTGTTACACGTGGTTGAGCGGGACGTCGATGGCGTCGCCGTTCGTCGCCGGCGCGGCGGCGCTCGTCTGGTCGCGCGGCGATGTCGCCAGCAATCAGCAGGTCGTCGACATCCTCCTGGGCAGCGCCGATCCCGTTGGTGTGTCGGGTGCGCGCCTCGACAGCTGGACCATCCACGGCGGCCTCAACGTCGCGAACGCGCTCGCCTACGTCGGCACGAACCTGCCGCCGGTCGCCGATGCCGGTCCCGATCAGGACCTCACCGACAGTAACTTCGACGGCGTCGAGCTCGTCGACCTCGATGGCAGCGGCTCCCACGACCCGGACGGCACCATCGACCGCTACCAATGGCAGGAAGGCGAAGCGATGGTCGCGACCGGCGCCGCCGCGTCCGCGTGGTTCACGGCCGGGACCCATACGCTGACGCTGACGGTGACCGACAATGCCGGCGCCATCGGCACCGACAGCATGGTGATCACCGTCACGACGCCCAACCGTCCGCCGATCGTTTCGGACAGGGGCGCCACCGCCGTTGCCGGAACGCCCGTACCGATTGCCCTGGGCGCCACGGACTTCGAGACGTGCGAGCTGACGTTCTCCGTCGTACAGGCCCCCGGCAGCGGAGCGCTCGGAGCGATGCAGGATCTGCCGTGCCTCGCCGGAAGTCCCAACGGCGACAGCGCGACGATCGCGTACACGCCCGCGAGCGCCGGCACGTATACGTTCACCTACAAGGCAAACGACGGCCACGACGACAGCAACATCGGTACGGTGACCATCGTCGTCACGGAACCCAACCGTCCGCCGACCGCCTCGAACGCCAGCGCCAGCACCGTTGTCGGCGTGCCGGTGACCATCACGCTGGGCGCTGCGGACATCGAGACCTGTGAGCTCGCGTTCTCGGTCGTCCAGGCGCCGGCAAGCGGCACGCTCGGCGCGATACAGAACCAGCCCTGCGGCGCCGGGAGCCCGAACATCGACACCGCATCGGTCACGTACACGCCGGCGAGCGCCGGCACCCATACGTTCACGTACAAGGCGAACGACGGCACCGACGACAGCAACATCGGTACGGTGACCGTCGCCGTCGCGGTGCCCAACAGTCCGCCGACCGCCGCGGACATCACCGCCAGCACCGTGGCGGGGACGCCCCTGACCATCACGCTGGGGGCCACGGATGCCGAGAGCTGCGAGCTGACGTTCTCGATCGTGCAGGGGCCGGGCAGCGGCGCGCTCGGAGACCTCCAGAACCAGTCATGTGCGGCCGGGAGCCCCGACAGCGACACGGCGCGGATCGTGTACGGGCCGGGAAGCACGGCGGGCACGTTTACGTTCACCTACAGGGTGAACGACGGCAGCGCCGACAGCAATATCGCGACTGTCACCATCGTCGTCACGGCGCCGCCGCCGCCGCCGCCACCGCCGGTGTTGGCCGTGACCGGCATCAGCCCGAACGTGGTGAGCCAGAACGTCGGAACACGCAGCTTCCTGATCACCGGCACCGCGTTTGCCGCCGGCGCCCACGTCGCCTTCGTCAACGGCACCGCCGGGCAGACACCGCGTGTCGTCAGCGTCACGCGTAACAGTTCGACGCAGCTCACCGCGACGGTGGAGATCCGCGCCGGCGGTCCGAAAAAGAACCGGTCGTGGGACGTCCAGGTGACGAACCCGGACGGGACGACGGCCGTCGGCGCGCACCTGCTGACGATCACGCCATAGGACCACGAAGGCGGCCTTCGGCCGCACACACGAAGCACACGAAGAATCTCTAGGTACTGGCCGTCTGAAAATAGAAATTCTTCGTGAGCTCCGTGAAAGCGGCCCGAAGGGCCGCCTTCGTGGTTATCAAGCGCTTCGCAGGAACTAGTTGCCCCCCAACGTGATGCGTGCGCCCGCCCGTGCCGCGCGTGGCAGCGACGGGAACCCGAACGACGCGTCGTAGTGCTGGTCGAGGAGGTTCTCGATGCTCGTGTAGAGGCTCACGCGCGGATGCACCCGGTACGACGCGCTGAGATCCAGCTTCTGATATGACGGATCGAGGTCGCGGTTCGGCAGCAGCAGCGAGTTGCCGAAGAACCCGTCGCTGAGGAACGTGCTGCTGTCACGCTTGCCCGAGAAGTATCCCGAGACGGTAATCTGCGCCGGGCCGCGCATGACGCTCACCATCACCGAGCCTGATTGGGGCGGCCGGCGGAACGGGCGCTGACCGACGAGCGGCGAGAAGGCGCCGATCTGGACGCCTGGAATCGAGGGATTGGTGGCAGCGACCGCACTGAATGCCCTCGTCACGACCGCGTCGAGATACGTGTAGGAGGCGTTCATCCGCAGGTACTGCCCGATCGCCGCGTCGAACGACGTCTCGATGCCCTGCGCACGGAACGAGGACGAGTTCAGGTAGGCGCCGAACTGCGTGGCAGCCGCCACAGCGGCCGGGACGCCCGCCTGCGCGAGCTGCGTCCGGCTGAGGAACTCGATCAGGTCGTCGTACCGGTTGCGGAAGTACGCGGTGCGGACGCGTGCGCGGCCGTACCAGAACCCTTGCTCGAGGCCGACGTCGATGCTCGTGCTGCGCTCGGGACCGAGTGCGGAGGCATTGGCGGCCGCCGGCGTTCCCCGTACGAGCGTGAACAAGGCGTTCTGCTCCTGAAACACGCTCGGCGCCTTGATGCCCTTCCCCACGTTGAAGCTGACCTTGGTGTCGCCGAGCGCGGAGGCCGCGGACGGATTCCGCAGGTACGTCGCCACGGTGAGCCGGGGCGTGACGGCGTTGTCGAACGCGTCGTTGTGCTCGACGCCAATGCCTGCGGTGACGTACGTGCGCATCATCACCGAGCCGCGCGCCTCCGCGAAGACGCCGCCGTTGTGCCGCGTCGCCGCCGGGTCGCCATCCGGATCGTCGAACCCTTCCTCGCGCTCGATGCGGCCGCCACCCGACAGGTCGAAATCGCGGCCGAGGTGATACGACGTATCCGCAAACAGCGCCCGCCGCCGCGTCCGGCTGCGGAACACCGATGGATAGCGACCGTCGAAGTCGAGAATCGCGCGGCCGGTAACTGAATACCCGTTCGCACCGGTCAGCGTCACGGTCCGCCCCAGGTAGTTCGCGCCGAAGCCGAACGGATCGAACGCCTCGCCGGTTGGCGCCGGGTTCGTGAACGTTGACCGGAAGTCGGTGTTGCCGAAGCGGATCGTGCTCTGCCACCGGTCGTTGTGCTGCGACTCGGCATTGACGGCGATGTAGTTCGTGGTCCTGTCCTGGACCGAGTCGTCGGCGATGCCGTAGAAGTCGAAGCCATTCGGGCTGCCGGCCCGTGTGTCTCCACTTCGAATGCTGCCGCTCAGATCGGTGGCGCGGCCAATCGCCAACCCGAAGCGCCCGGCGTAGGTCCCGTTGCGGTAGGCGCTGTTCGGCGTGCTGTTGTCGGTGTTGAAGTAGGCGTACTCGGAGAAGTAGTCGAACCGTTTCACGGCGCCGCCGATCGCCGCGGAGCCGCGTCGCGTCCTGAAATTGCCGCCGTCCGCCGACAGGTCCACCTGCGGAATCCGCGTGCGCCCGCGCTTACTGATGATGTTGACGACGCCCGACAGGGCGTCGCTGCCGTACATCACGCTGTTGGATTGCCGCAGCACCTCCACGCGGTCGACGCCGACCGTCGTCGTCTGCGCAAAGTCGAATCCGCCACCGATGTCGTTGGCCGCGATGCCGTCGATCAGGACTTTGTTGAAGTTCGAGTTGCCGCCGCGCACGAACATCGAGGTGGTGCCGCCGCGCTGGCCGGTCTGTACGATCTGCGCGCCGGGCACGAGACGCAGCGCTTCGAGCACCTCGGGCTTGTTCAGCGCATCGAGGGTCCGGGTGTCGATGACGGTGATCGGCGCGCCGGTGCGCGAGGCCGGCAGCTCGGTGGCCGCCGCCGTCACCACCACGGCCTGCTCGAGCGGGCCGACCGACAGCACCACGTCCACCGCCGTGCGGCCGGAGCTGGCGACGAACAACGGATCGGTGGTACGCGTCTCGAATCCGCTTGCCTCGACGCGAACGGCGTATCGTCCTTCCGCGACGTCACCAAAGGCGAACGTTCCGGTTTCATCGGAGCGCGTCTGACCGATCTGCTGCGCATCGCGCAGCAGCGTGATGGTCGCGGACGCCACGCGTCCGCCCAGGGGATCGGAGACCTGCCCTGAAACGATGGCTCTGGATTGCGCGTGCGCGGCGATCGACACGCCGAGGATCAGTACGAAGGTGAGTGGACGCATGCTTTCTGTTCTCCGCAGAAAGGCTTCCGTTGAGCTTCGGGTAGGTCTCCTGGCTCGGAGGGGACAGCAGGTTGCGCTGTCGGTCGCTTCACCTTCCCCAGCAACGCGCTGAGTGGTCCATCGAAGCGACGCGCCCTCGCTCACAGTGGCGGAACCGCGCCGGCGTCACACCGGACTTCCCTGTTATGCCCGTCGTGGGCACCCGAAGCGAGACTGTTATAGCACTCTTGTTCTCCTGACAACACGGTCACGAAGTCTTCGTGGCCTCGCTCTCATGCAGCGGCGCTGAGGATGGCACATGCGGCCAGCGAGGCGCCGATGCCGACGGCGACCATCAGGATGAGCGTGCGCCGCATGTCGCCCGCGGATGCCAGCGGCGGATCGAGCGGGTCGCCGAGCCATGTCTCCGTGACCATGACTCCGTGCAGATAGATCGGCCCGACCAGCCGCCGCTGAATCGCCCCGGCGGCGGCGGCTTCGCTCCACCCGGAATTCGGGCCGGGCAGCACCCCGTGTTGTGCAAGCCCGGTTCGCAGCGCCTTCGACGCCGAGCAGCCGGGCACAACCGCGGCAACCAGTGCAATCATCAGCCACGTCAGCCGCGCGGGTACGAAGTTCATGACATCGTCCAGTCGCGCGCCGCACCAGCCGAAACGCAGGTAGCGCGGCGTCTTGTAGCCGACCATCGAATCCATCGTGCTGACGACCTTGAAGAGCACGAGGGCGGGCAGGCCGCCGAGGCCGTACCAGAACAAGGGGCTCGTGTAGCCGTCGGTCAGGTTCTCGCTGAGACTCTCGACCGCCGCGCGCCGGCAGGCGGCGCCGTCCATCGGAGCGGTGTCGCGGCCGACGAGCTGCGAGACCGCACCTCGCGCCGCATCGACGTCTCCCCGCTCGACGGCGCGCTCGATACGCCGGACGTGCCGCAGCAGATCGCCGAGCGCGAGCAGGCTGTAAAGCATGAACAGGTGAAACATCAATCCGAGGGACACGTGCACGGCGCCGAGGCTGGCGCCGATCAGCGAGACCCCGCCCACCCAGACAATCACCAGGATTGAACACAGCGCGACGCCGCCGACGTACCCGTCCGCGCCGATTTGGCGCAGGCACCCCTCCGTCGCGCGCAGCGTCCCGCCGATCAGCCTGACCGGATGCCATCGGTACACCGGGTCACCGAGCGCAAGGTCGAGGACGACCGCCGGCGCGAGCAGCCACGCGTCCGGCGCCAGCGGCGGGGTCAGGCCGAACGCCACTTCTCCGACCAGCCAAGCGCGAGCGCGGCGAGGATCAGGTCTTTCGGTCCGCCCGAGCGCTCGAGCAGCATCGCGCGGTACTGCGGCCAGCGATCGGAACGTCCGGAGACATTCGCGGCGAGCGTCGCCGCGCACTGCGCGCAGGCATCACGTTCGACCGAGGCCGGCACGGCGCCGTGACGGATGCGATCGAGGACGGTTGCGAGCGCGTGAGCCGCCGCTCCGACCAGCGGCTCGTAGAGCACCGCCTTGCTGTTGCCCGCGAGCAGCTCGAGGTCCTGCGGGCCGAGCAGCGGCCGCATGTCCTCGATGAAGGTCCGCTCGGCCAGGCCGTAGCGGCCGAGCGCATGCAGCACGCCGCGTGTGTAGCTCGGCTCGAGGCCGTTCTGCCATCGGAGGCTCTCGAGCGTGGCCTCGCGGGTGGCATATCCGATCAGCTCGCCGAGCTTGACGTGCGCGCTGGTGGACGTGAGGACCAGGGGGCCCTCGAGAGGCGCCGCAACACAGTACTGGTCCGTGCCCGTTCCCGTCGCGAGATCGGGCGACTGGCGGCTGCGGACCGCGAGGCGCTGCAACGCGGCCGTCTTTCCTTCGGTCATCGTGACAACGGCGCGCGCGAGGGCTGCGGCCGTCAACGGCGCGCCGACGAGCAGCATCGTGTTGATGGTGCCGCCACACTCCGGCACGCGCTCGATGCCCGCGGCCGTCTCGCGCCACGTGGCGGGATCGCCTGCGCAGGTCGCATTCGCCTCGACGCCCGCCGTGACCACCGCCGTGACCGCGACGCCGGCGTCCTCATGCCTGGAGATGCACGCGTAGTGCATGTTCGCGGCCGTGCCCATCGACGCCGTCGCATCGGCGGGGATTCCCGCGTGGCCGCAGGTGCGTTCGTGGTAGCGCTCGTGCCCGATCTCCGTGATCTGCCGCAGCCGCTCGTGGTCGCCGCCCCCCTCGCAGCTCTGATGGTTCAGCAGGAAGCGGACGGCATCCGTCTGACCGCCGTTGCAGGCCGACGTGCTCAGCACGCGATGCGCCCCTCGCAGTTCCGCGACGAGCATCCTGTCGGTGCGCCGCACTGCGAACTGCGCGCACTGCATCAACGTTTCCCAGTGCATCGCCTCCCTCAGCACTCGAGGACCTCCGGACGCGACGCGTACGCGGCGAACCATTCGCCGAGCCGACGGTAGTGATCGGCCTTCGGTGCGGCCGCGACGTCGACGCCGAACGTCTCCGTGCAGACACCCGCGCTCTCGAACGCGCCGTGCAGGTACGTGCCGACGACGCGCGGCGCGCACGCGCCGTCGGGACGTCCGTCGTCGAGCCGCGCGAACGGCCGCACGGGTTCGTCAACCGTCGTCGCGCCGAGATGAATCTCGTAGGCGCAAAAGCGGACGCCGCGGGGGCTCCACGCGGTCCTGAGCACGGTTGTCTTCACCGGCTCGAGCACGGTATCGGCGGCGAGCAGGCCGAGACCCTCCGCTGCCTCGTCGGGCGACTCGATGCGCAGGGGATCGCGGATGCTGCGGCCAAGCATCTGGTACCCGCCGCAAACGCCAATCACCGTCGCGCCACCCCGATGCTGGGCCGTCACCCACGCCGCGAGGCCGGTCGCCCGCAGCCATCGCAAATCGGAGATGGTGCTCTTGCTGCCCGGGAGGATGATGAAATCGAAATCGCCCGGCGGCGGCGTCGTAATCCATTCCGCCCAGTCGAGGAGCCGGAAGTCGGTCGTGTTCGAGATGCACGGCAGCCGGACGATCGCCATGCGGGCACCGGGTGGCGCCGCACGCCGCGGCCGGGTGTCGGCCGCGAGCGTGTCTTCCGGGTCGAGCGCGATGTCCGCCGCGAACGGAAACACGCCGACGCACGGCGACCCCGTCCGCGCCTCCAGGATACGAACGCCCTCGTCGAACAGCGACATGTCGCCGCGGAACTTGTTGACCGCGAAGCCGCGGAAGAGCGCGCGCTCTTCCGGCGACAGCAGCGCCATCGTCCCGACGATGGACGCGAAGACGCCGCCGCGCTCGATGTCGGCGACCAGGATCCATGGCGCCTGCAGCCGCGTGGCGAGACCGAGGTTGGCGAGATCCACCGACCGGAGATTCAGTTCGGTCACGCTCCCCGCGCCTTCGATGACGATGACGTCGAACCGCCGCGCCAGCTCGCCGTAGGCGGCCAGCACGTGCCCCCGCAGTTCGTCTGCGTACCCGTAGTACTCGCGCGGGCGCACCGTCTTCCAGACGTGCCCGTTCACGATCACCTGGCTCGATCCGTTGCCGTTCGGCTTGAGCAGAATCGGGTTCATCGCCGGCTCCGGCTCGAGGCCGCACGCCTCCGCCTGCGCCACCTGCGCGCGGCCGATCTCGCCGCCAGCCGCGCAGGGGAACGAGTTGTTCGACATGTTCTGCGCCTTGAACGGCGCGACCGCGACGCCGCGGGCTCGAAGCCACGCGCAGATCGCCGTCGCCATCCAGCTCTTGCCGGCGTTGGACGAGGTGCCGCCGATGAACAGCGCGCGCGCAGTCACGGGTGCACGGCCCCCTCTATGAGATCGGCCAGCCATTCGGCCACGTCGACCACGCGCGGCCCGGGGATGAACAGCGCGTCGGTTTCCGCGGCGCGCACACGACCTGTGCGGACGGCCGACAGCGTCCGGTACCGCCGCCACATCTTCAGGCTCTCGAGATGCGCCCGCTCGCGATCACGCTCGGTGGCGCCCATGTCGATGGTGTCGACGATGACGTCGGGATCGAGACGCAGGATGGATTCGAGCGACAGCTGCGGGTATGGAAGGGAGCTCACCCCGGAGACCACGTTCGTGCCGCCCGCGATTTCCACGAGCGAGTCCAGGTACGAGCCCGCCCCCGCGGCGACGATGCCCGTAAGCGCACCGGGTGCGCGGCCCACGATCAGGAGGACCTTCGGCCGTCGCCTCGACGCCGCCCGGCCCCGAACCTTCCGCAGTCGCTCTTCGATCGCTCCGACGACGGCACGGGCATGCGGTTCGATGCCGGCCGCCGCGCCGATGCGAAGCATCGAGGAGGACACGTCCGACAGCGACGTCGTGGCGATCTCGACAAACGGGATCTCAGCCGCGGCCAGACGGCCGGCGACGTCCGGGTTCCTGTCGCTGATGACGACGAGGCCGGGACGCAGCGTCACAATGCGTTCGAAGTCGGGATGCAGGACGGCACCCACCCTCGGCAGCGACGTGACCTGGGGCGGGTAGCGGCAGAACGCCGAGACACCGACCACGCGCTCGCCCAGGCCGAGGGCGAAGAGCATCTCCGTTGCCGTCGGCAAGGTCGAGACGATCCTCGACACCGGCGCACGCGACCCTGCCAGGGCCGCACACGTCGCGAGCGCGCACAGCGTCGCGGCGACGCCCCTCACCGCGCGAGCGTGGTTGGACGTCACCACGCGCGCGAGAAGCGGTTGCCGGCCTTCCCCGTCACCTCGCGCAGCGATCCGCTGACGCCCGCGTCGTGTTCGAGCTTCCGCCCGATGATCCACAGCAGATCCGACAGGCGGTTGAGATACGGGACGATCGCGGGCTCGACCCGTTCGCCCGATTCGACCAGGCGAACGACGCCACGCTCCGCGCGGCGACATACCGTCCGCGCCATGTCGAACGCCCCGGTGACTGGAAGCGTGCCGGGCAGCGACCAGTCGCCGAGCACGCCTTCGATCGCTTCGAACCGATGCACGTGCGACGTCAGCGCCTCGACGAGCTCGGCGGCGATCGGAACCTGTGGTTTCGGACTCTCCGGCGGCGTGGCCAGCGACGACCCGACCGTGAACAGGTCGCGCTGGATCGCCATCACCAACGCGGCGATCTCCGCGTCGTCACAGATCGATCGCGCGAAGCCGAGCGCCGAGTTCAGCTCGTCGACATTGCCGTTTGCTTCGACGCGAAGAGAGGCCTTCGAGACGCGGATGCCGCCGGCGAGCCCGGTCTCGCCGCCGTCACCACGGGTGGTGGAGATGCTGCGCATGCTTTCTGTTCTCCGCAGAAAGGCAGACGTTGAACCGTGGGTAGGTCTCCTGGCTTCGAGGTGACAACGCCTGTTGTCTGTCGCTTCACCTTCCCCAGCAGCGCTGAGTGGTCTTCGAAGCGACGCGCCCTCGTTACAGTGGCGGAACCGCGCCGGACTCGCACCGGACTTCCCCGTTATGCCCGTCGTGGGCACCCAAGGCGCGCCTGTTATATCACGAGCCGCGTGATCGGGGTCAACAACGCGCACCTCGATTCGAGCTACGTCGCTGATCGGTCGTCGCGCACCTGAAGATTGAATGACTCCACAGTCAGGAAAACGTTGGCAACTCTTCAGCATCGAAAAGCGCGGGGCGTCGATATGCTTTTCGGCCATGTCGATCCGTCACACGCTCGCCGCTGCCCTCGTCGTGCTGTTCGTCCTGTCTGCTGCCGCGTCCGCGCAGACGCTCTCCGTCACCGGCCGGGTCGTCGATCCGCAAGGCGCCGCGGTCGCCAACGCCGTTGTCACGCTGAACCCGTCGAGCACCGCTGTCCGCACCACGCAGTCGACCGCGGACGGCACCTTCACGTACGCCGGCGTGCCGGCGGGCCTGCACGTCCTGCAGGTCGATTCGCCCGGCTTCGAGCGTTCGACCCGCAACATCAGCGTCTCGGCTGGCGCGTCCGCGTTCGAGGTCGCGCTGCAGGTGAGCGGCGTCAGCGAGACCATCGCGGTCGCCGCGCCGAAGCTCGAAGAGGAGTTGCCGCAGCAGGTCGAGCGCGCCGGCTCGCGCATCCAGACCATCACGAGCGAGCAGATCGAGAACGGCGGCTACGACGACGTCGGGCAGGCGCTGCAGGCGCTCGTGCCCGGCCTGTTCCTCACGCCGAAGGCCGGCCCGTTCGACTACGTCGCCGCCTCGCTCCAGGGTTCGCGCACCAACGAGATCCTCTGGCTCGTGGACGGCGTGCGCATCAGCAACCGGCTCTACAACGGGACGACGCCGATCGACACGCTGCCGGCGCACATGATCGAGCGCATCGAGGTGATCGAAGGCGGCCAGGGACTCTTTTACGGCACGCAGGCCGTTGCGGGCGCCATCAACGTGGTGACCAAGTCGTTCACCGACGCCGCCAACGGCACGATGCAGGCGGCGTTCGACACCAACGAAGGGCGTCACCTGAATGCCTTCGGCCGCACCGCGGTTGGCGGCAGCCGCTTCGTGCTCTACGGCTCGACGGACAACGCAAAGGGGTTCCAGTCGTTTCCGTCGTCCGAGTTCTCAGCCAGCACCACCGACCGCAACCGCAGCTACGACGTGCTGACCGTCGGCGCAAAGTACGCGTACGACTTCTCCGCCGCCGCGCGTCTCAGCGCGATGTATCAGGGGAGCGGCGTGCAGCTCGACAACCTGCGGCCGACGCGCTCGAGCCAGTCGCAGGTCGGCGGCCTCTCCGCCGCGTACAACGAGCGCGTCGAGAACATCTTCAGCAGCAAGCTCGACTACACGCCGCGCGAGAGCGCCCAGCTTTTCGTCAAGGGCTACATGCACCGGTGGGACTCGCACTGGAGCGAGCGCCGCAACGTCATCGGCCAGCCTGGGGCGACCACCGTCATCAGCGAGAAGGAGTTCTGGGGCTATAAGGATTACGGCGCCAACGTGCTGGCGCGTTTCGCGCCGAATCGCGGTCTCGAATACTTCACCGGCTACGATTTCCAGAATTATTCGGGGCGCGACGACGTCCTGCTCATCGAGCAGAACACCGAGACCGTGCACGCCCTGTTCGGACAGATCCGTACGACGCCAGACGTGCTGAAGAAGGCGACGCTGGCGGCCGGTGTCCGCTACAACGCGCCGACGCACAGCAAGCAGGGGGCGGTCTGGAACGTCAGCGGCCGCTACGACCTCACCCCGAATCTCTACGCGCGGGGCATCGTCGGCACGGCGTTCCGCTACCCGGACGCGTACGAGCTCTTCGCCAAGGACCCGACCTGCTGCTTCGGCAACCCGAACCTCAAGCCGGAGACGAGCACGAACCTGAACGTGTCGATCGGCCGCCGCATTCTCGCCGGCTCCTCGACGGCGCTCAACATCGAAGCCATCGGGTTCTTCCGCCGCGTGACCGACCTGATCGTGGACGTGGACGACGGGTCTGGCGAAACGACGATCACGGCCAACCGGCCGGACCGGGTGCGCGTGCGAGGCATTTCCGTCGTCGGTTCGGGAGCGCTCGCCGCCGCGGTGTCGGCGTCGCTCGGCTACACGTATACGCGCTCGCAGCAGAGCAACGAGCTGGCGGGCGGCTACTCGGCGCTCTCCGGCATCCCGGGCAACCAGCTGGAAGGATCGCTCGACGTGCATCCGGCGTCCGTGCCGTTCGGTGCGATGATCACCGTCAACAAAGTGGGCGAGATGTTCGACACCGTCGGCGGCTTCGGCAGCGTGCCGAGCGGCGACTACACCGTCGTCGATGTGGCCGGGCGCGTCTTTCTCGACGCGCGGCGCCACCATCGCATCAACCTGAGGCTCGAGAACGCGTTCGACGAGGAGTACACCACCATTCACGCCCGCGGCTTCTCCGATTCGGCGGCCGGGGCAGCGTTCCTGGTGCACAACCTCGGGGTGCCGCGCACGTTCCACGTCTCGTACGGCTTCTCATTTTGATCAACGGTAGGGGCGGACCTTGAGGTCGGCCCCTGCGATCGCCGGCTGGCCGTCCGCTTGCACTTTCCGCGAGCATACGGAGGGACCAGTATGCGCAACTCAACGGTGTGCGCGGCACTCACGGCCCTGCTGCTGAGCGCCGGGGCGGCGTCCGCGCATCACGCATTCTCGAGAGACTTCGACCGGGACAAGCCCGTGACGCTCAACGGCACGGTGACCAAGGTGCAGTGGACGGCCCCGCACGTCTACGCATTCGTCGATGTGAAAGACGATCAGGGGAAGATGGCCAACTGGAAAGTCGAGATGGGCAGCCCGACCGCGCTCACCAAGGCGGGCTGGACCAGGACCAAGCTGAAGGTTGGCGACATGGTCACGCTGCAGGGGTGGCGCGCGAAGAACGGAACCAATTTCGCCAACGCGGAAGAAATGACCATGCCCGACGGGCAGAAACTTTCCGCGGTCTCGTCGAACGATCGCGCGGTGGCCACGAGCGGCCGCAACACGCCGAAGCCCGCGACCGATAAGCCGTCGGCGGCGAAGCCGGCTCCTGACACGTCGACACCGGCCACACCGGCGAAACCCTACTAACCGTAGCCGCCTGCCTGGGAACGCCTGACGATCCACCGATCGTCAGGCGGCTCGTCCGTCTGACGAAAGTTTCAGGAACTCTTCAGTCGATTCCGCCCGTCGTTCAATTTAAGGTGGTCCGGTCGCGCGCGACGATCGCCCACACATGCATCTCCGCAAGCTCCTCGACTGGAAGACCGCGCTCATCTACGCACACCGCTGGACCGGCATCGTCCTCGGTCTCGTCTTCGTGGTCTGGTTCGTCTCGGGTGTCGCAATGATGTACGTCGGGATGCCGCGACTGTCGGCGACCGAACGCCTCGGCCACATGCCGCCGCTCGACCTTTCGAGCGCGCGCGTGGAGCCGGCGGAGGCAGCGCGCCGGCACCAGCTTCGCGGCCCGCTGCAGCGTGTCGAGATGTCCTTCGACGGCCGTCCCCTCTACCGGTTCCAGGGAGGCGCCGCGGTATACGCGGACACGGGCGACACAACGGGCGGCATGACGGCCGGCGAAGCCGTCGCCTTCGTACAGCGATGGGTGCCGCAGTACGCCTCGACCGTGCGTTACGACGCGCTGGTCGTCAATTCGGATCAGTGGACGCTCGGCGAGCGGCGCGGCACGCTGCCGCTGCATCGCATCGCAGTCGGCGATCCCGCGGGGACTCACTACTACATCTCCGAGGTCACGGGCGAACCGACGATGAAGACCGATCGTCGGTCGCGCGTCCTTGGCTACGCCGGCGCGGTGCTGCACTGGACGTACTTCACGTCGCTGCGGCGCAACGGGCCGCTGTGGCTGAAAAGCGTTGCATGGGCGGCGCTCGTCGGCGCCGTGATGACGCTCGCGGGCCTGATCGTCGGCATCGTCCGCACCCGGTTTACCGGTCATTACCGGATGCGCGGCGGGCCGTCGCATTCACCGTACGCGGGCTGGATGAAGTGGCACCACTACGCCGGCCTGATCTTCGGCGTCGTGAGCATCACGTGGGCGTTCAGCGGGGCGATGTCGCTCGACTACCCGGTCGACTTCCGCAATCAGCCGCCGACGCCGGCGCAGCGCACGGCCGTCTCGCGGTCGCCGCTCCGGCTCGAGGAGGTCACCGTCGCCCGGATGCGCGCGGCGCTCGACGTCCTGCGCCCGTCGTTCACGCCGAAAGAGCTCGACGTGCTGCAGTTCCAGGGCGAGCCGTATTTCATCGGCGCCAGGCCGCCGGCGCCCTACGACTACGCGCGTGAAGTCGGGTCGAATGACGAACGCAACCAGCGCCTCGAGCGGCCGGAGCACCTGATCGTGGCGGCGCTCCGACCGGAGCGTGGCGCGTTCCGCCGCTTCCCTGACGACAGCATGTGGACGATTGCGAAGGCGGCGATGCCGGATGTGCCGGTGCGCGACGCCGCATGGCTGACGGAGTACGACGCGTACTACTACGACCAGTACGGAAACCGCCCACTGCCCGTGCTGCGCGTGCGTTATGCGGACGACTACGGAACGTGGCTCTATCTCGAGCCGGGCCGTGGGACGATGACGAAGCAGGATCGCGGCGGCCGCATGAACCGGTGGCTGTACCACGGCCTCCACAGCCTCGATTTCCCGTTCCTCTACCGGCGGCGTCCGCTGTGGGACCTCGTGCTGATCGCGTTGAGCGTCGGCGGGCTCGTGTTGAGCGCGTCGACGCTGCTGCCGTCGTGGCGGCGGCTCGCTCGTCACGTGCGCCATGCCCGTCGCGCGCTGGCGCCCGCTCGGGCGACCACGAAGGCGGGGACCACGAAGGCGGCCTTCGGCCGCGAGCACGAAGCGCACGAAGCAAACTAATTTCCTCGGGCGGTCAGGCCAATTCGCCGACGTCCCGCCGCATCGCCACTCTTGATCATCGGTGCACACAACGAGTCTTCGTGTGCTCCGTGGAGGCCGCGTAGCGGCCCGTCGTGGTGCGCGCAGCGGCTTTCGTGGTTGCCCCCCGCTCGTCCACGGTCGCATAATCACCGCGCCCCGATGGCCTTGCGCCTCAGCGCTCGTGTTCGACGTCTTCCGGCTGAACAGGCATTTATCGTGGTGTGCCGAGCGCGGTGGTTCCAGGCTTCGAGAGTTCACGCGTGACGCGAGTCACACATTTCGGGGGTTGTATGAGAAAGAACGCAACGTTTTTCGGCGTCGGGCTGGCACTGCTCTGGTCGGGGGCGCTGTTCGCGCAGGGCGCGCCCAATCAGCCGGCACAAGGCGCGGCGAATCCCGCGTACGTGCCGCCAGCCTGGGATACCTACACGCCCAATATTCCGGGAGTGGTCACGGCTGGAACCACGGTCGAACTGATCACCGACCAGCTCAATGGGACCGAGGGACCCGTCGCCATGCCGGACGGCACGCTGCTCTTCACGGAAGGCGGCGCGCGACGGCTGTCACGCTTCGACAAAGACGGCAAGCGCTCGACGTTCCTCGACAACCTCCAGTCGGGGGGTCTCGGTTTCGACGCGAACGGTCGATTGATCGCCAACGACAACACGCCGGGCAAGCAGGGGATCTACATCGTCTATCCCAAGGGCGCCGAAAAAACGCTCGTCGACAGGAAGACGGCGGGTTTCGATCAGTCGAACGATATCGTCGTCGACAAGAAGGGCGGGGTCTACTTCACCCAGCCGGAGAAGGCGAACGTGGGGTACATCCTTCCCGACGGGAAGGGGATGAAGATCGTTGCCGAAAACATCACGCGCCCCAACGGCATCACGATGAGCCCGGATGAAAAGATCCTCTACGTGAACGACTCCCGCGGCGAATACCTCCTGGCGTATGACGTGCAGGCGGACGGGTCGGTCACCAACCGACGCAACTTCACCAGGTACCACCAGGTCAATACCTCCGCTGGAGGAGGCGACGTCGGACCCGGCCTTCGCTACAAGTTCACCAGCTGCGCGGATGGTATGGCGGTGGACAAGGACGGGCGCATGTATGTCGCCGGGTGCAACGGTATCCAGGTCTATAGCCCGCAAGGAAAACACCTGGGCACCATTCCCACGGCGCGCCAGATCCAGAATCTCGCCTTCGCGGGCCCGGACAAGAAGACGCTCTACCTGGTGGGACGGGGCGCGGCCTGGAAGATTCAGACGCTCACGCAGGGATACGCGGGGCGCGCGAAGTAACAGAAGAACCTTCTCGAGCTGCGTGAATGCCGCGAAGCGGCCTTCGTGGTTGCCCGCGCAGCGGCCGGTGTGAGGCGCGCGATAGCAGTCCGCGTCAGAACGCCAGCTTGACCCCGAACTGCATCTCGCGCGGATCCTTCGCGCTGAAGATGCGCCCGAAGTTCGGCGTGCCGAAGACGCGGCTCGGTACGTCGAAGTTCGCCTTGTTGAACAGGTTGAAGATTTCCCAGCGCACCTCGAGCTCGCGGCTGCCGCGCACGGTCCACGTGCGCGCGAGCGACAGATCCGTGCTGCTAAAACCGGGGCCGATGACGCTGTTACGGCGGGCGCTGCCGAAGGTGAACGGCGCGGGCAGCGCGAATGCAGACGCGTCGAACCAGCGCTCGGGCGTTCGCCGACCGGCAGGCAGGTTCGGATCGCGGACTTGATCCGGACGCTGCGCCGGCCCGGCGCCGACGTTCGCGCGATCGACCCCGAGATTGACGGTGAACGGCGCACCCGACTGCGCAATGAACACCGGGTTCACCCGCCAGCCCGCGAGCACCGCGCTGGCGGCGCGTCCAAGTCGCGTGAGTGGCGGCACCTGGTACGTCGCGCTCGCGGCAACGAGGTGACGATGATCGAAGCTTGACAGCGCCCACTCGCCGCTCTCGCTGAAGATGTTCCGGACGTCCTGCGGCACGTTGGCCTCGGACTCGGTTGCTCCCGGGTTCGACGCGTCGTCTTTCGAGATCGACAGCGTGTAGCTGACGTTGAACCCGTAGTTGTCCCGCAGCCGGCGCACGGCGCTGAAGGTCGCGGCGTGATAGATGGACTTGCCGTCGAAGCGGATGGAGCGGATCACGCCCAGCTGCGGAATCGGCCGCCGCGCCTGGATCGAGCCCGGCCCGGGATCCGGGACGTTGCGCAGCGTCGCGTTGTCCGCGCCAACCGTCCACGAGCCCATGTAGTTCGCCTCGACCATCGTCGAGGGGAGGAGCTCGTACTGCAGACCGCTGCTCCACGTCTGCGTGTACTCGACCGCGTAGTCGTGGTCCATGATCGAGGGGCTGACGACCCCCGTCGGATCCGTTGCCAGGATGTCGCGCGTCTGGAAGGACGGCACGCGGACGTCGGACGGAACGTCCACCTGCCTGGTGAAGAAGAACGGCAGGTTGCGCGCGAACGCGGTCTGCACGCTGTACGCCCACTGGTTCAGGAAGATGCCATAGCCGCCGCGGAGGACCGCGCGGTCATCGGCGAGCGAGAGCGCAAAGCCGGTGCGCGGCGCCAGGCGCAGGCGGCTCGGGCGCAACAGTCCGCGATTCCACGCCGCCTCCGACGAAGTGACGTAGGGGATCGGCATCAGTCCAAGCAGCGCCCGCGCGTCGCTGTTGATGGTGCCGTTGTCGTCGCTCGCGACGACGAAGCGTCGGCCGGCGAGGTCGATGGACGACAGCCGGTTGGTGACATCGTGCATGTGCTGGTTGTATTCGTAGCGCAGCCCGACGTTCACCGTCAGGTTGCTGCGCATCCGCCAGTCGTCCTGCGCGAAGAGGTGCAGCCAGTTGGTGCGGCCGTCCTCACTGCCGCGGCCGATGCCCGACACGGCGCTCGTCGGATAGCCAAGGAGAAAGTCGGCGAACGGGTTGCCCGTGAACTGCCCGGTGTAGGTGAACGCGCCGCGCGCGTTGTCGGGCTGCTCGGGCCTGAACTGCAGGTGAAACAGGTAGCCGCCGAACTTGAGATGGTGCGCCCCGCGATCGAGCAGCACGCTTTCGTACAGCTCGAGATGCTCGTTGCGCCGGTAGGTGAACGACGTGGGATCGCCCATCGTGCTGTACAGCCCGGCGGTCGAGATCTGCGGGAAGCCGGTGTCGCGGGCGTCGCGGGTGACACCCTGCAGGCCGGCCTGGCCGGCGAAGTCCACGCCGCGGTTGACGCTCACCTGCCCGCCGTTGACGCGCATCCAGCCGACGCGCAGCTCGTTCAGCACCTTCGTGTTGAACACGTGCGTGAAGCTGACGCCGGCGTTGCGGGCTGTCGTGCGCACCGTGCGCCCGAACCCGGGCACGAGCGTCTCCTGCAGCGCGCTCGTGCCGAACGGCTGCCGTTCGTCCGCGTCGAACGTGCTGAAGCGCGCGAACAACTGGTCGGCGCTGCCGACGCGCCGATCGACGCGCAGGCTGATCTGATGGACATCCGTTGCCTGCCGCTCGGTCGCGATCAGGTTCTGCGACGCCGCGCCAGACGTCGGCAGCGGCACGTGCTGCAGGAACGCGGCGGCCACCCGGTCGATGCGACTTGACGGGATGCGGTTCTGCGGAAACGGCGCGCAGCCCCCCGCCGCGGTCGGGTCGCACACCGTGCCGAACGAGGAAAAGTCGCCGCCACGGACCGCCACCGAGGGCACCGAGAACGTGCGCGTCACCGATCGCCGCGAGCGCTGCCCTTCATAGCTGGCGAAGAAGAACGTCGAGTTCTTGATGATGGGGCCGCCGGCGGTGCCGCCGAACTGGTTCTGCCTCAGGTTCGGCACCGGCTGGTCCTTCGGCGCGAAGTAGTTGCGCGCGTCGAACCGGTCGTGACGGCCGAAGTCGAAGACGTTGGCGCGGAACTCGTTGGTGCCGGTGCGCGTCGCGACGTTGATGAGCGCCGAGGCCTTGCCGCCGAACTCCGCCGGGTACTGCGACTTCTGGATCTTGAACTCCTCGATCGAGTCGACCGACGGGTTGATCACGAGGTTGTTGAACAGCTCGTCGGTCACCTTGAAGCCGTCGAGCAGGTAGATGTTGTGCCCCGATCGCTGACCGCCGACGTTGGGCAGCGGCCCCGCCTGCTGCAGCGCGTCGCCGCGCGTGCCGCCCGGCGGCAGGACGACGCCGTCGCTCAGCTGCGCGAGCGCGAGGAAATTGCGGCCGTTGAGCGGCACCTGCACGACCTGCCGGTTCTCGATGACGTCGCTGATTTCCGCGTTGGTGGTCCGCAGCAGCGGCTCGCCGCCGGTCACCACGATGTCCTCGGTGATGCCGCCGGCCTCGAGCTCGAAATCGACGGCCAGGTTCTGGCCGAGGCGGAGGGTGACGTTGGATCGGATGGTGCGCCTGAACCCGGAGAGCTCCGCGGTAAGCGTGTAACTGCCCGTCCGCAACGACGGGAGGAAGTAGCGCCCCTCGCCGTCAGTGACGCGCTCGATGCGCGCGCCGCTCTCATGCTGCTCGGCCACGACAGTGACGCCGGGCAATACGCCGCCCTGCGTGTCGCGGACGACACCAGCGATCTCACCTGTATCGGTCTGGGCCGCGGCGGGAACGACCATCGCCGCGACCAGCACAACGGCTAGGGTCAAACGCATGGGAACAGGCCGTTATTCTAGCCCGGCGCGAATACTCGAATCTCGGCGGGTTGGCCGCGGCGGGCGGGGACGGCCAGATACAGACGGTCCTCTGCCCACGTCGCCGTACGGGCGCCTTCCCGCGTCGCGACACGGTCGATGCGACGCAGGGTATCGACGTCGCGCTGCACGACGTCGATGAAGCCTTCGCCGCCGATCACGTACAGACGCCGCCGCGTGGCGTCATAGAACAAATCGTCGGTATCCCCTACGACCGGAATCGTGCTGAGCAGTTTCCCAGCCGTGGCATCAAAGAGGGCGAGGGAGGCCGGCCGGCGACAGCCGATGAACAGCCGGCGCGCGGCGTCGTCGAGAGCCATCGGATAGTTCGCCTGACACGCGCCCGTCATCCACCGCGCCAGCACGGCGGCGGTCTTCCGGTCGGCCGTGACGATGGCGGAAGCGCCAGGCACGTTTGCGAGCAGACGCGATCCTTGCGATTCGAGCTGAAACGACTCCGGATGGCCGTTGATGCGGATCCGCTGAACAACGCGGGCTGACGATGGATCGACGACGGCGATACCGCCCTGGAAGGCGACGAAGACCTGCTTCGCGACGGCGTCGTACCGCACGTTGTCCGCGTCACCGCCGATGTTGATCGTCGAACGCGTTTGCAGACTGGCCGCATCGACCAGTTGGAGCGTTCCGCTGTCGCCGTTGGCGACGGCTATCGCATTCAGATCGGGAACAACCACGATCCCCTGAGGCTCATGAAAGCCACCAAGGCTTTTCAGGTGAACGTTCGTCGACGTGTCGATCACTTCGACGCTGTCGTTGCCGAGCGCAGCAACGAAGAGCCGCTGTCGAGTGGAACCGAGCGCGAGGTGATCGATGCGCCCGCCCACATTCGGCATTGAAATGGTGGCGATCAGCCGCAGCGGACTCTGTCCCTCCGTTACGCCGGGAAGCACGCCGCTCTGGTTGCGGCGCACGACATCGGAGATCTTGCCTGTGTCGGTCAGCGCCGACGCCGGTACCATCGCCGCGGCAATCAGGAGGACAACGACGACCCAGCGCATGGACGTTCATATCTTACGGCCGAGACGAAAGCCGGCTCTACCGCGGAGCGCACGGATCAGCCTGCGCGCATCGTTCTGACCAGCGTGCTATGTTCTCGTGAAGGAGAACATAAACATGCGGCGCTATCTCTCGATTGCCATCCTTCTTCTCGCGCCCGCCGCCGCGTTCGCGCAGGCGCCGACGCCGGCGGATTACCAGGCCGTGCTCACCGCGCTCGGCAAGCAGGGCGACTTCAAGGACAACGTCCTGCGCGTCAACGTGCCACGCAACGACCTGCACGTCACCATCGACGGCGTCGCGACGCCGACGCCCTTCGGCTTCGGCGGCTGGCTGGCGCTGACGAAGGGCACCGGCGGCATGGAGGTGATGATGGGCGATCTCGTGCTCACGGAGGACGAGGTCAATCCCGTGATGTCGGCGCTGCTGAACAACGGGCTCGACGTCACGGCGCTCCACAACCATTTCTTCTTCGACTCGCCGCGCATCTACTACATGCACGTCCACGGTCACGGAAGCGCAGCGGACCTCGCAGCGAAGGTGAAGCCGGCCCTCGCCCTCATCGGAGAGCGCCCCACCGACGTGTCGGCGAGGCAGGCGCCTCAAGGCAGCGTCGGGACAACGGGCCGCGCAATCACGGGGACGCTCGACAGCGCCTCGCTCGCGAAGATTGTCGGCTACGACGGCGAACAGACCGGCGCGGTCTACAAGATCACGATCGGCCGACCCGACATAGCGCTGAAGGAGATGGGCGCCGCGATTAATGCGCGCATGGGGCTCAACACCTGGGCCGCGTTCTACGGCAGCGACGCCGACGCGGTCGTCGCCGGCGACATTGCCATGCTGGATCGCGAGGTGACGCCCGTCCTCAAGTCGCTCCGTTCGAGCGGCATCGACGTCGTCGCCATGCATCACCACATGACGGGCGTCGACCCGCAGGTGATCTTCCTACACTACTGGGGCAAGGGCGACGCGCGGAAGCTGGCGACCGCGTTTCGCGCGGCGATCGATCAGACGGGCGCGCGGGCGAAGCGCTAGGCCAGGCGGACCAAGGTCCGCCTCCACGTACACGTGTTCGGTCGACTTTCGTGCTGACGCGCGACGCGGCGTTGATTTACGCCGCCGCCTTCCTGCGCTCGTCCGCCGTCGGCCTCGTCGGCGTCATCCTCGCCATCGCCCTCACCGAAGCCGGCGTCTCTGTCGCCGGCACCGGCCTCGTCATCGGCGCCGGCCTCGCCGGCATCGCGACGCTGACGGTCGTCGTGATGGTCGCGGCCGATCGCCTCGGCCGCCGCCGGACGCTCGTTCTCATGACGCTGCTGACGGCGGGCGGGTACCTGGCGGCCGCAGCGTCCGCGCGTCTGGCGTGGCTGCTCCCGGCGGCGTTCCTCGGCATGCTCAACGGCATGGGCCGGGACCGGGGACCGGCGGGCACGCTCGAGCAGGCGATTCTTCCTGAGACTGCCCCACCCACGCACCGGACGTGGACGCTCGCGTGGTACAACCTCGTGCTCGACGGCGGCCACGCGCTGGGCGGACTCGCCGCCGCCCTCGCCATCACTCATCGCACGATCTTCGTGCTCTGCGCGGTCTCGGCTCTCGCAGGCGTCCTTCCGTACGCCGCGTTGTCGAAGCGGGTCGAGGTCGTCGCGACGACTGCAACCGCCACGTCACCCGACGAGGATCGGCGCACGCGCCGCTCGGTCTCGAAGCTGGCGCTGCTGTTCGGCATCGACAGCCTTGGCGGCGGATTTCTCAGCTCCGCGCTCATCGCCTACTGGTTCTTCCAGCGCTACGGCTTCAGCGAACGCGAGCTGGCGATCCTGTTCTTCGCCGCGCGCAGCCTCAACGCGGTCTCTCACGTGGCCGCCGCGTGGCTCGCGCGGCGCATCGGCCTGCTGAACACGATGGTGCTGACGCACCTGCCATCGAGCCTGCTGTTGATGGCGGCGCCCGCCACGTCGTCCGGGACGCTGGCCGCGGGCCTCTTTCTGGGGCGGGAATCGCTCGTCGAGATGGACGTCCCGACGCGGCAGTCGTACGTGATGGCGATCGTGCCGCCGCATCGCCGCACGTATGCGAGCGGCGTCACCAACCTGACCCGCACGATCGGATGGGCGGTCGGCCCGCCCATCGCCGGCGTCGTGATGCAGTATGTCGTGCTCGCCGCGCCGCTCTTCATCGGCGGCGCCATGAAAATCGTCTACGACATCGTCCTCTACCGATCGTTCCGGCACGTGCGGCCGCCGGAAGAGACAGCGGCGTCGAGGCTATAATCGGCGCGCATGAGCCGCCTGCGCCAGGCGATTGCCGTGGGAGTGTCGCTCGCGACCGCCGGGTTGGTCGTGCAGACGCGGGCGCAATCGCCGCCCGCGGCCGTCAGGCAGACCGCCTATCTCAAGGCATCGAACCCGCAGGTCGGCGCGCATTTCGCTTGCGGCGGCGCGCTCGATGGTCATGCCGGCGTCGGCGTCGCCATCAGCAGCGACGGCAACACGATCGCCGTCGGGGCGCCGCACGAGAGCAGCGGCGCGACAGGGATCAACGGCAACCAGAACGACACGTCGCGCTACGACTCGGGCGCCGTCTACGTGTTCACGCGCCGCGGCAGCGCGTGGGAGCAGCAGGCGTACGTCAAGGCGTCCAACACCGACGCCGGCGCCGAATTCGGCCACAGCGTGGCGCTGAGCGCCGACGGCAGCACGCTCGCCGTGTCCGCTGTCTGGGAATCGAGCGCCGCCAGGGGCGTCAACGGCAACCAGAGCGATCGCTCGGTGCCGCAGGCCGGCGCTGTTTACGTCTTCACCCGCCAGAACAACCGCTGGACGCAGCAGGCCTACATCAAGGCCTCCAACGCCGGCGAGGGGCCGGCGCCGGGCGAGGACTACGGCGACGGCGATCAGTTCGGCTTCGCGCTGGCGCTCAGCCGCGACGGCAACACGCTCGCCGCCGGCGCGGTCGCCGAGGACAGCGGCGCGAAAGGGATCAACGGCGATCAGGGCGACAATTCGCTGATGTCGGCCGGCGCGGTGTACGTGTTCGCGCGCACGCGCGGCGCCTGGGCGCAGCAGGCGTACGTCAAGCCGTCCAATCCCGGAGCCGGGTTCCAGTTCGGCTATTCGATCTCGTTCAACGCCGACGGCAACATCATGGCGATCGGCGCCTACGACGAGAACGGCGGCTCGAACCAGGTTGACGGCCCGCAGGAGCCCGTCCGACTCCCGAACGCGAACGCGCGCGGCGGCTTTGCGGGCAGCAACGGACGCGGCGCGGTCTACCTCTTCGCGCGCGCCGCCGGCGAGTGGAAGCAGACCAACTACCTGAAGGCCTCCAACATCGAGAACGGCGACTCCTTCGGCGTGTCGAACGTGCTGAGCGACGATGGCAACACCATCCTCGTGGGATCGCTCGACGAGGACTGTCTCTGCACGGGGATTCTCGGCGGACGAACCGATGTGGGCAACAACGACCAGCCGTCCGATACCTCCAGCGGCGCGGCCTACGTCTTCGTTCGCAGCGGCAGCACGTGGGCGCAGCAGGCATACATCAAGCCGTCCACCATCCACCGCGGCGACTGGTTCGGCAACCGCCTGGCGCTCAGCGGCGACGGCACTGTCGCGCTCGTCGGCGCGCCGCTCGAGGACAACGCCGCGCAGGGCATCAACGGCAACGAGCGGGGCGGCACCGCCGACGAAGCCGGCGCGGCGTGGCTCTTCAGCCGCGCGAACGGGACGTGGACGCAGCGCGCGTACCTGAAGGGCGCCAACACGCAGAAGCGCGACGAGTTCGGCAGCTCGATGGCGGTCAGTCGGGACGGGAAAACGCTGGTGGTCGGGTCGCGTCTCGAAGCGGGGGGACGTGAAGGCGCCGGCGCGGTGTACGTCTTCACCTTCGACAACCGCGGCGGCACGTTCTGATGCGCTCGTACGTCCTGCCTCCCGCGCGTCTCTCGCGGCGAGCAATGCTGCTCGGGTGCCTGGCGGCGGCTCCGTTGACGTTCGCCGGGTGCGGACGGACACGAAAAGACGAGCCGCTGGTTGCCGATCTCTCCATCGAATCCGACGGCGACTTCCTCGCCTTTCGCCCCGACGAGTTGACGTGCCCCAGCGGCGCGCTCGTCACGCTGACCTTTCATCACCGGGGCAAGTACCTGAGCGCCCGCCACAACTGGGTGCTCGTATATCCCGGACAACTGGAAGCGGTCGACAAGGCCGTCGAGCACAACGAAGGCATCATTGCCGGCGACGACCGGCGTGTGATCGCGTGGACGCCGATGTGCGACAAGGGCGGGATGGTCATGACGCGGTTCACCGCGCCCGCCGGCGGCGATTATCCGTTCTTCTGCTCCACCCCTGGCCATGGAGAGTGCATGCAGGGAGTCCTGCACGTGACGGCGTAAGATTGGGCCGGCTGAAGCCGGCCCCTACGTACCCGAGGTTGGGGCGGCTGAAGGCGGCCCCCACGTACCAGAAAGGACGTGTTATGAACGGCATTCATCGAAAAGGTCTCGCAGCGCTCGCGGTCCTCGGATTCATCCTCCCGCTCGCGGCACAGGCATCGGCACAGCAGCTCAAGGCGCCCGACGACATAAAGATGACGCTCAGGCTGCTCGTGCAGGTGTCGAACGACTTCAAGCGGCAGATCACCAACAAGAACTTCGCGCGCGTGCCGCACGAGTTCATGGAGTACACGGAAGCCGCCGATGCGGTGCGGTCGGCGATGAAGGGCGAGTCTGCCGACCTGAAGGCCAAAGTGGAGACCAGGCTGAAGGGGGCCGTGGCGTCGTATCAGAAAGTGTCGGACATGAGCGCGACCGCGAAGGAGACCGACGTCGACAAGCTCATGGCCGAACACGCCAAGGCGGTGACCGCGATGAACGCCGTCTTCGATCTGTTTCCGGCCGCGCTGAGGCCCGATCCGAACCTGCCGCCTCCGGGGCGCGGCGGACGGAGGGGCGCCGGAGCGGGCGCGTAAGCCGCCGCGCCGACACGGCGGCCGCGCGGCATGTGGTTCGATGCGGTTCTGGTCGCGGCCTCGGTCCTCGCGGGCGCTATCGCGGCCGTCACGGGCTTCGGCATCGGCAGCCTGCTGACGCCCGTCCTCGCGCTGCAGGTTGACACCAGGCTCGCGGTGGCGGCGGTCTCGATCCCGCACCTGGTCGGCACGTCGCTCCGGTTCTGGCTGATGCACGGCGGCGTCGATCGCCGTGTGCTCTGGAGCTTCGGGCTCACCAGCGCCGCGGGCGGGCTGGCCGGCGCGATGCTCTACAACCAGGCGAGCAGCCGCGGTCTGACGATCGTCTTCGGCCTGCTGCTGCTGTTCGCCGCGCTCAGCGAAATCAGCGGCCTCGCGCGGCGGATGCGGTTTCGCGGCTGGGTGGCGTGGGTGGCCGGCGCGCTTTCAGGCCTGCTCGGCGGCCTCGTCGGCAACCAGGGCGGCATCCGATCCGCCGCGCTCATCGGCTTCGGGCTCCGCAAGGAATTGTTCGTGGGAACGGCGACGGCAATCGCGTTGTTCGTCGACGGCGCGCGTGTGCCGGTTTACCTCTACACGCAGCACGACGAGATGCGCGGCGTCGCCGGAGCGGTCGCGCTCGCGATCGCCGGCGTCGTCGCTGGCACGATCGCCGGCAGCCGGGCGCTCGGCCGCATTCCCGACATCTGGTTCCGCCGCGTGCTCGCGCTGCTTCTGGCGCTGCTGGGTGTCGCGATGTTGAGCCGTGCGGTGGGGCCGACCTGACCCGTCCGCCGTAGCTTCAGCGAAGGCGGAAGGTCGGCCCCTACGGCCGTTGAAGAACGTAGAGGCGAACCTCAGGTCCGCCTGACTAATTCACCCTCCACGGCGAGAATCCCCACCCGCTCAGCGCCTGCTTCGCCCACGCGGTCGTCTGGTCCGCGTGGCAGCTCGTGCAGGGGTTCGGGATCTTGTACTCGTCCGTCATCGACGGCGGGACGAACTTGAACGTGTGGCTTCGCACGTTGATGTCCGCGATCGTCTGCGCGATCTGCGGCATGTGGCACGCCACGCATTCGCTGCCGCGGCTGCCGCGCTCGTGATGCGTGTGCGCCTCGATGCTGGCGGCGTGCGGGCCGTTCGGCGAATTCGGCCCGTGGCAGGTGAGGCACAGGTCCTTGGCGGGCCTGACGAGATCCGCGTTGTTGCCGGTGCCGTGCACGTCGTGGCAGCTGAAACAGGTGACCCCGCGCGTGTACATCACGCTCTGCACGAAGTCGTTCCCCTGCATCCGGTTCTTGTGCGCGGTGCCGTCGGCGAAATGCATGAAATTCGTTTCGCCGATCTTGTGCTCCTCGAGCTCCCAGAAATCGCGCAGGTTCAACCCCTGGTGGAAGCCCACCGGCCAGTCGTAGTACTGCCCCGCGATCGGGTTGCGCAGCGGCTTACCCTGCGAATGGCACTGGATGCACGTGTCGTTGGCGTGCACGTAGTCGAGCCGCGCCGGGTTGACGATGTTCGAGGGGCGCGGATCCCTGACGTGCTCGCCGCCGGGACCGTGGCAGCGCTCGCAGCCGACGTTCCATTCCGTCGGCTGCTTCGTCTGGATGTTGTAGTTCACCGAGTGACAGCCGTCGCAGAGCGGGCCCGTCGGACGGCCGTTGTTGTCCGCGGGGTAGAACGGCACCCACCAGTCGGTGTTCGGCTGCACGAAGTACGCGCGCCAGATGCGATGCGTCACGTCCCACTGCGCCGGCAGCGGAAAGTAGTCGTTGCCGACCTTCTTGAAGTAGCGCTGCTTCCACTTCGTCCCGTAGACGAACGCCACCTCGTCTCGAGTAAAGGTCAGGAGCGGATCGGCTTTCGAGAAATCGGGAATGATGACCTCGGCACGCACCTTCGGGTCGGTGACCACGTTGGCCATGCGCGTCTTCTGCCAGCGGGCGTAGAGGGCCGCATGGCAGTCGCCACAGCGCGACGAGCCGACGTAGGTGGCCTGGACAGCAACCTGGCCGGGATCCGGGATCCGGGATGCGGGATCCGCCGCGCCGGCGGGACGTCCCTGCGACTGAAGATGGACGGAGACCGCGAACAGAAACAGCGCGGCAACAAACACGAACCAGCGCCTGATCCTCATGCGTCCTGCCCTAACTGTCGACCGCCAGCCGCCGACTGCCGACTGCCGACTGCCGACCGCCCACTGCCAGCTGCCAGCTGCCAGCTATTGAAACATCTTGTTCTTCGTCGGCTGGCCGTTCCTGAACTCGTGCGACAGGTTGTAGTAGCCAGCGGTCTTGAGCGTCACCGTGACGTCGTGGTCTGTCTTGTTCTCCCAGTACCACCCGTGGATGCCGGGGAACGGCGCCGTCAGCGTGCCCGACGCGCCGTTCGACGCCGGCTTCTTCTCGTAGCTCTGTGCGTAGCCGGCAGGCGCGCCGTCCGGCTCCGCGTGCAGCTCGTAATCGACGGGCGCCGTGGCGTTCCAGGAAAACAGCAGCGCCTCGCCCTTGTCGAGGCGATATTTGTATTCCATCGCCTCGCGCGGCTTCAGCGTGAAGTCCACGCTCTCCTGCTGGAACGGCTTCTCCTGCCCGACGAGGATGGCACCCTGTCCGGCGGCGCCGCCCGCGGCGGAGGCGTTCGCCTCGAGCTGATTGACCTGCTGGCCGACGACTCCCAGCGGCAACAACCCGAGCTTCGCGCCCGTGCCGAGCGGATCGACGGCAAATTCCGCCGGCAGGACTACGGTCACGAGAATGACACCGGCGACGAGCAGCGCCGCGCCCGCCGCGACGGCGAGCCGGTTCTTGATTTCGACAGCAGGGACGCCCGCCGTCAGTTCCATTACATGTTCGGACACTGGATCCACGTCACACCGCCAGGAAATAGCCGGACAACTGATAGCCGACGAGCAGGAACCCGCACGCCATGACGATGCCGTTGAACGCAAAGGCGTGCTCGAAGAACCCGCGGTGCGTACGCCACCACGTGAGCGCGATGAGAATCGCCGTCAGCGCCAGGCACTGGCCGATCTCGACGCCGACGTTGAAGCTGACGATGTTGGCGACGAGGCCGTTCTGCGACAGCGCGAAATCCTGAAGCTTGGTCGCGAGGCCGAAGCCGTGGAAGAAGCCGAAGATCAGCACGGCCAGCTTCGTGTTCGGCTGGAAGCCGAAGAAGCGGCGGAAGCCGTCCATGTTCTCGAACGCCTTGTAGACGACGGAGAAGCCGATGATGGCGTCGATCAGATACGGATTCGCCCGGATGCCGCCGAGCACGCCCGCGAGCAGCGTCACGCTATGCCCCAGCGTGAAGAGGCTCACGTAGGTAACAACGTCCTTGAGCCGATAGAGGAAGAAGATCACGCCGACGAGGAACAGCAGGTGGTCGTAGCCCGTGACCATGTGCTTGGCCCCGAGGTAGAGCAGCGGCACGATCGCGCGTCCCTTCAGCCCCTGCAGGAACACCGCGTCCTTGCCGGAGACGCCATGCGCTTCGAGCGCGGGCGCAAGCGCGCAGACCATGAGCAGGGCGAGCACTGCCACCTCGGGGTGAAACCTGCCCCCTCCTGCCACCTGCCCCCTGCCCCCTGCCCCCTTACTGTCGCGAATATCGCGCATGGCAGTTGTCACACGTCGTGTTGAGGTCGCCGCCGGCGCCCACGATGCCGTCGGTGCTTTTCATTTCGGCCGCCTTCATCGCCTTCTGTCCCTGTTCCATCATGTCGCGCGTCATCTTCACCCAGTCGCCTTTGTCGATGGCGCGGCTCCCCGTCAGCATCAGGTTCCCCGACTCGACGACGGCGGCCGCGGCGCTTCCGACTTTCGCCCAGTCTTCATCCGTCTGCGGCGCAATCTCCTCGATCCCCTTCGCCGTGGTCTTGGTCCCGACAGCCTCGTACACGACATAGGCGGCGGGATTGGTGATGCCAATCATGATCTGCTTGACGGTCGCGACCGGCTGCGTGTCCACGGCAGCGGCCGCGGTGGTCGCCGGCGTCGCCGCCCGCGCGGTGCGCTCGCCGGCAATGATGAAGCTGATGCCGCTGACGAACAGCGCGACGCTGACGCCGAAGAGCCAGTAGATGGTTCGCATTCAGATCCGCCTTTCGCCGCCGTATCTAAGATACAGCGTCGGCACGACTGCCATGTTCAGGAACGTGGACGAGATGAGCCCGCACAGGATGACGATCGCCATGGGCGTCTGGATCTCGCTCCCCGACTTGCCGGCGCCGAGCGCCAGCGGAATCAGCGCCAGCCCGGCGGCCATCGCCGTCATGAGAATCGGAATCAGCCGTTCGCGCGCTCCGCGCTCGACGGCCTCGCGGAAATCGGCGACCCCTTCTTCGTCCACCAGGTGCTGGATATGCGACACCAGCATGATCCCGTTTCGCGTCGCGATACCGAACAGCGTGATGAACCCGATCATCGTCGCCACGTTCAGCACGCCGCCGGCTAGGAACACGCCGGCCACGCCGCCGATCAGCGCCAGCGGGAGGTTGGCCATCACGATGAGCGCGTCGCGCGCGCGGCCGAACGCCAGGACGAGCAGCATGAAGATCGCGGCGATCACCAGCAGGCCGAGCGCCACGAGACGCTGCGACGCGCTCTCCTCGCTCTCGAACTGGCCGCCGTACTCGACGCGGTAGCCCGCGGGCATCGGCACCGCGGCCTGCACCGCCGTGCGGATGTCCGCCACGACGCTCCCGAGGTCGCGGCCCGCGACGTTGCACGAGACGACGATGCGGCGCTGGACGTTCTCGCGCAGCACCATGTTCGGCCCCTGCTCGCGGCGCACGTCCGCGAGCATGCGCACGGGGACGATCGCGCCCGTCGGCGTGTCCACCGGCAGGTCGGCGACGCGGTCGAAATCCGCGATGTTCGACGCGTCGAGCTTCACCAGCAGATCGAACGTCGTCCCGCGATCGAAGATGCGGCCGACCGTCGCGCCGGCGAAGCTCGTCTCGATCGCCTCCGTCACGTCCGCGGGCCGGAGGCCGTAGCGGGCGATCGCCGGGCGATTGAGGACGAAGCGGACGAACGGCACGTCCATCTGCTGCTCGAGCGACAGGTCGGCTACGCCCGTCACCCCTTCCATCGTCGCGCGCACGCGCTCGCCGAGGCGCCGCAGCGTGCCGAGGTCGTCGCCGAAGACCTTCACCGCGATGTTGGCGCGCGTGCCCGAGAGCATGTGATCGATGCGGTGCGAGATTGGCTGGCCGATCGTCACGTTAGTACCCGGGAGCGTCGAGAACTGGCGGCGCAGCTCCGCCAGCAGGTCGTCGCGCGCCCGGCCGGTCTCCTTCAGGCCGACGTCGATTTCCGCCGCCTCCACGCCCTGGACGTGCTCGTCGTATTCCGCGCGCCCTGTCCGACGCGCCGTGGCGATCACCTCCGGCTGGGAGAGCAGGATCTGCTCGACGCGGCGGCCGATCTCGTCGGACTTGGCGAGCGACGTGCCCGGCAGCGTGTTCGCCTGCACGGTCAGGCTTCCCTCGTGGAACTCGGGCAGGAACGCGGTGCCGGCGCGCGTGAGGCCGAGGACCGCCGCCACCAGCATCACGACGGCGGCGGCAATCACCACGCGCGGGCGATCGAGAATCCGCGGCAAATCGTGCGCGTAGCGCGCCTTGAGCGTGCGCGCGAACCAGCCGTCGTGGCCGCTCTCGATCGAGCGCGCATTCGGCAGGAACGCGTAGCAGAGCGCCGGCGTCACGACGATCGCGACCACCAGCGACGCGAGCAGCGCGACGATGTAGGCGAAGGCCAGCGGCGTCAGGAGCCGTCCTTCGATGCCGGTGAGGCCGAAGACGGGCAGGAAGACCAGCACGATGATGACCGTCGCGAACACGATCGACGACCGGATCTCGAGCGTGGCCTCGCGCACGATGTCGGCTGCCGGCCGCTGCTCCGCCGGCGGGCGCGCGTGATTCTCGCGCAGGCGCCGCACCACGTTCTCCACGTCGATGATCGCGTCGTCCACGAGCGCGCCGATGGCGATCGCCATCCCGCCGAGCGTCATCGTGTTGATGCTGGCGCCGAAGCCGCGCAGCGCGAGCACCGCCGCCGCCAGCGACAGCGGCATCGCCGTCAGCGTGATCGCCGCGGCGCGCAGGTTCGCCAGGAACAGCAGCACGACGACGATGACGAGCAGCCCGCCGTTGCGCAGTGCGTCGACGACGTTGTCGACAGCCACCTGGATGAAGTCCGCCTGCCGGAAGATCCGGCGATCGATGCTGATGCCGCGCGGCAGCTCCTGCTGCAGCGTGTCGAGCTCGCGGTCGAGGCGCGCGGTCACTTCGATGGTGTTCGCGCCCGGCTGCTTCTGCACGCCGACGATGACGGCGGGCTTGCCGCTGCGGGAGCCTTCGCCACGCTTGAACGCGGCGGCCTCGCGCACGTCGGCGACGTCGCGCACGAGCACGGACCGGTCGCCGCGCAGCGCCACCACCGTGTCGCCGATCTCCTCGGTGCTGCGCACGCGGCCGATCGCCTCGAGAACGTATTCCTGCGAACCCTCCGTGTACACACCGGCGGACGAGTTCTGGCTCGCGCCCCTGACGGCCGAGAGCAGCTCGGTGAGCGAGATGTTGTTCGCGCGCAGGCCGTCGGGATGCGCGATGACCTGGAACTGCCGCTCGGCGCCGCCAATCGGCGTGACCTGCGAGATGCCCGGCACGGCGAGCAGCCGGCGCCGCACGGTGGTGTCGGCGATCGTCCGCAGCGTCAGCGGATCCTCGGTGTCGGAAGAGAGCGCGAAGAAGAGGACCTCGCCCATGATGGACGACACCGGCGCCAGGATCGGCCGCTCGACCTGCGGCGGCAGCACGCCGCTGACGAGCGACAGCTTCTCGGAGACGAGCTGCCGCGCCATGAAGATGTCGGTGCCCCAGTCGAACTCGACCCAGACGACCGCGATGCCGACGGCCGTGGCGGAGCGGACGCGGCGCACGCCGGAGGCGCCGTTGATGGCGCTCTCGATCGGGAACGTCACCAGCGATTCCATCTCCTCGGGCGCCATCCCGTGCCCTTCGGTGAGGATGGTCACCGTCGGCGCGGTGAGATCGGGGAACACGTCGATCGGCATCTGCCTCGCGGTGTAGGCGCCCGCGAGGAAGAGCACGACGGACAGCCCGATCACGAGCCAGTGATGGTCAATCGACCATTGAATAATTCGTTTCATTGACGGCCTTCGGCGAAGTGGAAAAGTGGAAGAAGTGGAAAAGTGGAAGAAGTAAGTAGAAAGTGAGGAAGTTGAAAGTGAGGAAGTTGAAAGTACGCGCGCCTGGTACGTCGCGACACTTGTACTACAATGCCGCGAGTCGCAGCACCAACGATCGAATCAGCTCGCGGTACTTCGTACTTCCTTTTCAACTTTTCCACTTTTCAACTTTTCCACGTTGCCGCTGTCAGTGCACGTGCCCTTCCGCCGGTAGCCCCTTGGCCGCCGAGGCGAGCTGAACGTCGTACGAGCCGCGCGTGACGACGCGCTCGCCAGGCATCACGCCGTTCTTGAGTCCGACCAGATCGCCTTCGCGCGCGGCGATTTCGACGAAGCGGCGCGCGAACCGTTCGCCGCCGGTCTGCACGAACACATATGGCCGTCCGGCTTCCATCAGCACCGCTTCCTTCGGCACCGCCGGCACGCGCAGGCGGCGACGGCCGTAGAGCAGCGCGGAGCCGGTCTGGCCGATCAGCAATCGATTGCCGCGGTTCTCGACCTCGAACTGCACCGTCAAGGCGTGCGTTTCAGGGTCGATGACCCCCGCGTCGTGCATGTGGTGCGGTGTCACGAGCAGCGGGTCGGGGCGGCCGGGGAGCTCGAGCGCGATCGAGTCGACATCGCGCGTCAGCTCGACATCCGCCGCCGGCACCAGCGCCTGCAGCTCCACTTCGTCGGTCTTCACGATGCGGAACAGATGGTCCCCTTCGCCGTAGGACGCGCCAAGGGTCGCCCACACCTCGGTCACGCGCCCGGTCAGCGGCGCGCGCAGCACGTACGCGTTGCCAGCGGCCGCCCCGCCGCCGGTGCCGAGCGTCTGATCGCGCTGCGCCAGCCGCGCCTCCGCGGCGCGCAACTGCGCGTCAGCGACCGTCACCGCGCGCCGGGCGTCCTCGACGCGACGCGCCGGCACCGCCTGCTCGGCGAGAAGACGTTCGGCGCGCGCCTGCTCTGCGCGTGCCGCCTCCAGCCCCGCCTGCGCCCGCGCGACTTCCGCCGCCAGCGTCGCGCGGTCGTCGCCGCCGGCGCTGAGCCGCGGCTCGAGACGCCCGAGCGTCTGCCCGGCGCGCACCAGCGTCCCGATCGACGCGAGCGAGTCGGCAGCGAACCGTCCTGCCGCCGGCGCCTCCACGATCGCTTCCCCGCCGGTGATCGGGTGCACCGACGCCGGCACGCGGACCGACGACCGCAGTTCCGCTTCGCGCACGGCCGTGGTGGCGAACGCGTTGGTCCACTGCTGCTCCTTCAGATACGCAATCGCGGCGGGATCGTCGGGTGGCCGCCCCTCGGCATCGGCAACCGCCGCCTTCTCGTCGGCAAATACCGTCACGTCGCCGAGAGCGTGGCGGTCCGTGACTCCCGGGGCATCGACGAGAAGCGCCCACGTGTAACGTCCCGGCGCCGGGATCTTCCCTTCGACCCGAAACGCGCCCGGCCGCAGCGCATCAGATCCAGGGAGCGTCACCGGGGCGCCGCCTGAGGACGGCGTCATCTCGATGCGCGGTTTCCCGGCGTTGAGCGCGCTGAAGTCGGCCATCTTCGTCAGGTGCACCGCGAAGCGCACGGTTTCCCCGGTGACGAGCGGCGGATATTCCATGTAGAGCTCTGTCTTGTCCGTCCAGCTCGTCACGTTCAACGACGGCGGCTCGGGGGGAGCGGGCTCAGGCTGTCGCGCGCAGCCCGCGAGAAATGCAAGATTCAAAATGCAAAATGCAAACAGTACCCGTCTCATGGCATGTCCCATCCGCTCACGAATTCGAGTTCGATCTCCGCCTCGCGCGCCGAGACGTCGAGCGCCGCCTGGCGCACGCGCGCCGACGCCGACGTGCGATACGCGTCGAGCAGTTCGAGAATGCCCCGCTCTCCCGATTCGTAGCTGACACGCGCGATGCGTTCGACGTCCGCCGCCGATGGCACGGCCGACGCGCGGTAGCGATCCGCCGCCGCGCGCCGTTCGAGCGCGGCGCCGCGCCACGCAGCAATGTCGCCGCGCACGCTGAGACGCAGCGCCTCGAGCCGCGCCGCCGCCTGCGACTCGCGCGCCTCCGCCCGCGCGTGCTCGGCGCGGCCGCGGTCGAAGAGCGGCAGCACCGCCTGCACGCTCAGGACGCTGCCGACGTCGCCGCCCGCGAAGCTCGACGTCTTGGTACCGGCGATGACCTCCGGCTCCGGCACGCGCCGCCGATCCGCCGCGCGACCGGCGAAGCGCGCCGAGTCGATCTCGCGCGTGAGCGCGAGCAGCTCTCCACGCGTCTTCTCCGCCTGGTCGACGAGCGCCTCGATTGGCGGCACGTCACGCACGGGAACAACGCGATCCGCGGCGACGAGCGAAGCCGGGTCGATCGCGGTCGCGAAGAAGCCGGCGAGACGCCCCTGCGCGCGCGCCCGGTCCGCCGCCGCGATCACACGGTCGGCCTCGAGGTCGAGCACCTCGCGCTCCGCCCGGAGCCGATCGAAGCCTGCGGCGTCGCCTTCCCGCTCGCGCGTCGTCAGGATGCCGGCAAGCTCCTGCAGCCGGTCGCGCGCGGCGGTCAGTTCCCGCTCGCGCGCCTGCGCCGCGACGAGGTCCGCGTAGGCGAGCCGCACGTCGGCCCGCACCCGCCGCATCGCGTCATCGGCACGAAAGGTGGTGGCGTCGACGAGCGCACTCGCCGCCTGCATCTCGAAGCGGCGCTGCCCCGTCACCGGCAGCGGTTGCAGCACGGTCGTGATCGTCTCCGACACACCGGCCACGGCCTCGCGTCCGATGTAGAGGCGCGGGTTCGGCCAACGCGATGCACTCAGGACGTCGGCGCGTGCCAGCTCTATCCCGGATCGGATGGCGCGGACGCGCGGGCTGTCGGCGGACAGCGTCGCAATCGCGTCGGCTTCACTGAGAACGGTTTGGGCATCAGCGCCGCCGCACACGCAGGCGAGGGCAACAGCGGCGAACCAGGGACGTACACGCATAGGGCTCCTTCGGACACACGGGTATCGATGCGGTCGCGGGCTACGTTGACGTAGGGGCGAACCTTGAGGTCCGCCCAACGACCGCTGTTACAGCGTGTCGAAGGAAGGCGGGGCGCGAAGAGGCCGGGTGACGCGCGATGGTCCATCGCGCGGAGAGTTGCCGGACGTCTGCCGATCGACCGCGGTGAATGTCGCCGTCGGGGCTGGCAGGGTGAGAAGCGCGACGACGGCCGGCGCCGGACGCCCGAATGTCGTGTTCACGCTCGGCGTCAGCGGAGTGTGATCGACGAGAATCGCCCGCCCGTCGTCGTCGTCGAGTGCGGCGCGCGAGGCGCCGTGCGAGCTCCAGTGCGAGTGCTCGATCGCCGCGGCGTGGTCGTGATCGTGGTCGTCGTGCGCCGCCAGGTGGATGTGCGACGGCGGCAGCAGCGCGGCGACGATGGTCGCCGCCATCAGCAGCCATGCGGCGGCCGGGCGGCGGAGGGAGCGCGCGAGCACGGCAGGATTATGCATCACGACGCCGTCGCCCGCATCGAGGCCTGACCCCGGCCGCGGGGGCCGTTCCAGGTGATGTCGAGCCGCCAGGTGCCGGCCATGTTGAGGTCGCTCGACACCTCATAGCGGCCGGGCGTCGACGCGGCCGTCACCGCGCTCTCGCCGAACATCGGCGCCATGCCGGGCATCGGCATCGACGCGCCCACCGTCACGGTCCCGACGTCCACCAGCGCGCCACCGGCGTCGCGAAATTCGACGACGAACGTCCCTTTGCCCTGCTTCAGCGCGTCGCCTGCCGAGAGCAGCACGACGTCCAGTTCACCTGCATGCACGCGCTGCAATTCCTTGAGCGGGACCGCCTGGCCGGCGCCTCCACATCCGATCAACAGCAGGGCGGCGAGCGTCAGAACCGTCCACGAGCGCATCAACGTGTCCCCGAAGAGGATGCAGGCAGCAGCAAGACGCTCGCCGGCGGCATCACGCCGCGGATGAGTGTACCGGCGGGCAGCGACAGCGGCTTGCGCAGCAGGAACGGATGGCGGAACCGGTCGCTGTAGCCGTAGAGCCAGAGCAGCGGCTCGACGCTGCCGTCCGGAAGCGCCGCGACAATCTGCGCGCCGTCCGCCTTTCCCTCGGGCAGCAGCCCGTCGAGGAGCATCGCGGATTTCAACGGGAGCGTGCCCGTGACGCGAACGGCCCCGGCAGGTGCGGTGACCGGCGGTGTCGGCCCGAAAACCGGCATCTTCGGCAGCATCCGCGGGTTGTTCCCTTTCGGCGTGTCGTCCTGCACCCAGTCGGTAATCAGCTCGATCTGCTCCGCCGTCAACGCCTCGTCGTTCCTGAAGTCGCCGAACCCCTTCACCGCGCCCCACGGCGGCATCCGCCGCGACAGCACCGCATCGCGGATGGCGACCGCGCGCGGCTGCACGTCCTGATACGTGGCCAGCGAAAACGATGTTCCGTCGGGCCGATGGCAGGAGACGCAGCGCTGGTAGAAGATGCGCGAGATCTCGCGATTCCACGTGATGGGCGTGGTGCTCACGTCGTGCGCGCGCAGGTGCGCGCAGACGGCCAGCGCGAGCCCCGCGGTCACCATCGCGCGCCGCATCACCTCGGCGCCTCCTCCACCGGCACGTCGAAATGAACGGTGTTGACGAGGCCATTGCGCTGGAACTGGACCCACACGCGATACGGGCGGGCGCGCGGAAAGACGACGTCGAAGCGGACGTCGGCGTCGACCGCCCGAATCGGGTGCAGGTGGATCATGTCGATGAGATCGTCACTCGCCGCCAGCATGTGGCCCCACGCGCCGAGGTACTTCTCGAAGCCGTCCGCCGGATCGACGCGGAACTCCATCTGCGTGCGCGTCCCCGCCGTCGCCTGCTCCGGCAGCGTCTTCAGCGAGACGGTCATGTTGCGATCGGACTTGCTCGAGTAGTCCCGTGACAGCTTCGCCGGCCCGGGCGCGGCGCCTGGCACGACGAGCGTCTCGGTGATCAGTTGCGGCGTGGCGCCGTCCGGGTAGAAGTCGCCGAGCACCCGGAACATGCCACCGGTCGGCAGCACGACCGGATACGTGAACACGCCGTCGCCGCGCAGCGCCGGATGCCCGTGGTTGAAATACGTGAGGTCCTGCCCGACGACGAACGCGTGAAACAACTTCTCGTGGACGACGACGTAGTCGTGCACGGGACGATCCTTCCAGGGGTCGTGCACCGCGAACTCCAGCGTTGCCGTGCGTCCCGGAGCCGGCGGCGACGGCACCGCCGTCAGGTCGAGATGAAATTCCACCGGGTCCGGGATGTCGGCGCGGAGCGCCATCCCGCAGCGGCGGCAGCTTCCCGGCGCGTTCGAACGGACGTCGGGGTCCATC
>Ga0134127_10000312_pt1 | contig 50245 bp, 49 predicted proteins | sample KB31753_FD_96459 | JGI IMG/M metagenome (GOLD analysis project Ga0134127, IMG submission 96459) | Terrestrial soil microbial communities with excess Nitrogen fertilizer from Kellogg Biological Station, Michigan, USA - KB3-175-3 | ecosystem: Environmental > Terrestrial > Soil > Unclassified ...
CAGGCGCTCGAGCGGTCGAAGAATCCGAGCATGCACATCGACATCGCGCGGGGGATTTTGCCGACGTTGTACGGCCGCGTGGATCGCGAGTTTTCGCTGCTGCTCTTCCCGGTCGCCGCGTTCTGGGCGTTTGCACCGATGATTCGGAAGCGTTGGGGCGAGCAAGTGCCGGCCTTGCGAGCGAAGATCCCGAATCCGTTGTGGCTGATGCTCGCCGCGCTCCCCTTCCTCACGCTGTTTGCCGAGTTGTGGATCTCACAGTATTACCCGACACTGCTCGCGCTCCCGTTCTACGCCGTCGCGTGCGCGGCGGTCATCGTGATCGTTCTGCGGCTCGAGCATCGCTGGTCCAGATGGATCGCGAGCGCGCTTCTCGCGGCGCTGTTCGCCAATTCGCTAATTGAAGACCTGACGTTCAAGAAGGCGTATTTCGACGATCACGAGATCGCGACGCTCAAGGCCCAGCTCGATTCGGTGTCGGAGCCCGGTCAGTACATTCTGACCAACCACTTGTTCGACTTCTTTTATTCGTACTATTTTAGCCACCCCACCGTCGACTTGATCCTCAATGCGCCGCCGCGCATGAAGCCGGCGCTCGAGTACTACTCCGATCCCAGCCGGCCCCGCGTAGCGCCGCCCAGCGGCGCGATCTTCGTGCAGCACAAGCATCTCGCCGACGAGCTGTTCGACAAGAGCTTCTACTACCTGCTCGCGCACAACGGCTACTGGCAGGCGTGGGCGGATCCGGAGAAGTATCGCGGCGCCATCGATGCGTTCATCACGACGCAGGACTCGCTGTTGGCCGCCACGGTGGCCGATGTCGGCGGGCAGAAGCTCTACGAGGACAGCGCCTACGTGTTGTGGCGGATCAAGGCGCCGCGCGGCGCAGCACCAAGCCCATCTCGCCAAAGTTCAGCGGAAATGCCACGCGCGCTCCGCTGAGCGCGCGCGCCAGCGATTTCCCGACCCCGAGCTTGTGCAGTCCGTGCGCGAGCACCATTTCGGGCGAGGCGTATTTGAGCGGGAAGAATTCCGAGGCCCACGTCCAGCCGTGGCGGCCGAGGAACTCGATGGCGCCGGCCCGCGACCAGACGAACTCGTGATCCGGCAGCTTGTGCGGCCAGAGTCGGCCGAGCATGCGGCGAGACAGGGAGTCGCCGCGTGGAAGAACCATGAGGATTGTCGCATCAGGCGCCGAGTGCGCGTTCATCCATTCGACGAATGGAGTCGGATTCGGAATGTGCTCGAAGCTGTCCTGAAACAGCCAGAGATCGACGGGGCGTGATGGCGTCGGCAGCGGATCGACGAGAAGCAGTTCGGCACGCACGCCGGTCGCGCGGACACGGTCAATCGCCGTCTGATTGACCTCGAGGCCGATGACGTGCGCGGCACGCCCGGCGAGGAACGGCAGACATGTGCCGCCGCCGAAGCCGACCTCGCAGACGCTGAGTCCGTCGAGTTGAATGCGTGTCTTGTCGAGCCAATGGCGAAGCGTCTTGACCTTGAGTGCGCCGACACGAGGGTCGAAGTGGCCGCGGTGTTCAGGGTACGATTCGTCGTAAACGACGCGCGAGGCAAGCGAGTCCAGGTCCCAGTACGAGCCGCAGACGCCGCATTCGGCGCGCCAGGCCGATCGACGAATCGTGTTTCGCGGGTGCTCGCAGAGCAGATCGGGAATCGCCATCGCGCGGCTCACGCGTCCGCCGTCAACCGCTCCCGCCGCGCCACATCCGTAATCCCCTTCACCCGCCGCGTCGCGCGCATGATCTTCTCGAGATGCACGAGATTCTCGACCTCGACGAGAATCGACCCCGACGTCCGCCCATCGACGCTCTTGAGATCCATGCTCTTGATGTCGGTGCCGGTCGAGCTCACCGCGGCCGCGACGTCGGCATAGAGTCCGCGCCGGTCGTTTCCCTCGAGCGCCAACCGCACGAGGAACCGCTCACCTTGCGCCTCTTGCCAATCGATCTCGAGCCGGCGCTCCGGCTCGTGCGCAAGCAATAACAAGTTTGGACAATCCGCGCGATGAATCGACACGCCGCGCCCGCGCGTGACGTATCCAACCACGGGATCGCCCGGCACCGGCTGGCAACACTGCGCGTAGCGCACCATCAAGCCGTCGACGCCCTGAATGCGCACGCCCTTCGACGTACGTGTGACGCGATCGACGAAGCGCTCGAAGACGTTCTGCTTCGCCGGCTCCGTGTCCACGGCGTCCGGGTAGATGTGCTTGAGCGCGAGCGTGATGTTGACGTCGCCCTGCCCGATCGACGCGAGCAGATGCGTGCCGTCCATCAGGCTCAATTCCTTCGCGGCGCGATCCAGCTCGTCGTCGTCGAGCTTGCTCAAGCGACGGCGCTTGATCTCACGATCCAGAATTTCCTGACCGAGCTTCTCGGCCGACGACTGCGCCTCACGCTTCAAGACCTGGCGGATCTTGTGGCGCGCGCGGCCCGTGCGAACGTGCGCCAGCCAGTCGCGCGTCGGTTTCGCCGTCTGCGAGGTGATGACCTCGACCGTCTCCGAGTTGCGCAGGGGGCGTGACAGCGGGGCGATGCGGCCGTTGATACGCGCGCCCGCGCAGTGAAGCCCGATTTCCGTGTGCACCGCGAACGCGAAGTCGATCGGTGTCGCGCCCTTCGGCAACTGAATGACGTCGCCCGTGGGCGTGAAGACGAAGATCTCGTCCTGATACAGGTCGAGTTTCAAGAACTCTAAAAACTCGTCCGGCGTCTTCGCGTCCATCTGGAGCTCGAGCACCTGCCGGAACCACGACAGATGGCGATCGAGCTCGTCGGACTTCACATCTTCCTTATAGCGCCAGTGCGCCGCGATGCCGTAGTCCGCGGTGCGGTGCATGTCGCGCGTGCGGATTTGCACTTCGTACAGCTGCTTGCCCGGCCCGAACACCGTCGTGTGCAGTGACTGATAGCCGTTCGACTTGGGCTGCGCGATATAGTCCTTGATGCGCTCCTGCACCGGCGTCCAGCCGTCGTGAATGATGCCCAGCGCGTGATAGCAATCGGGCACGGTGTCGACCATCACGCGAATGGCGAGCAGGTCGTAGATCTCCTCGTACGGCTTCTCGCGCTGCTTCATCTTCTTGTAGATCGACCACAGGTGCTTGGGGCGCCCGCTCACGTCCACGGCGCGAATGCCCGCCTTGCCCAGCCGCTCGATGAGCGGGTCGGCCATCTGCTTGATCAGCGCCTCGCGCTCGGCGCGCTTCTGCGACACCTTCTTGGCGAGAGCTTTATATTCTTCTGATTCAAGATGTTTAAAAGCGAGATCCTCGAGCTCCCAACGCAGCTTCGCCATACCGAAGCGGTGCGCCAGCGGCGCGTAGAGGTCGCGCGTCTCTTGCGCGATCCGCTTTCGCTTCTCGGGCGGCAGATAGTCGAGCGTCCGCATGTTGTGCAGCCGGTCGGCGAGCTTGACGATGATCACCCGCGCGTCCTTCGCGATCGACAAGAGGAGCTTCCGGTAGCTCTCGACCTGCCGCTCCTGCGTCGACCCGCCGCTCGGCAGCTTCGCGATCTTCGTCAGCCCGTCGACGATCTCGGCGATCTGCTTGCCGAATTCCTCCTCGACGTCGCGCAGGGTGACGTCGGTGTCCTCGATGACGTCGTGCAGAATGCCCGCCGCGACGGTCACCGTATCCAGCTGCAGCTCGGCCAGGATCTTCGCGACCTCGACCGAGTGCGTGATGTACGGATCGCCCGAGTTGCGGACCTGGCCGCGATGCGCGATCTCGCTGAACCGGTAGGCGCGCACGAGCATCTCACGGTCGAGCTTCTCGTGTAGCGGAAGCTCGTCCTCGCGCCAACCTGGAATCAGCTCGCGGTCCGCCGCGGCCGTCACGACGTGTTCCCGCGTTTTCTGCCCACGAGTCCCATTCCTAATGATACCGCTCGGCACAACGTCCGGTCCACCACGGCGTCAATCAGAAGATGTTGGCGGGCGGCCAGTTGGGATGCAGCGTCTCATCCTCTCCGGGCGCACGCAAGCCAGGCTTCACCGCGGCGGGCGTATCCGTCGCCGGCAGCGTCACGTGCACGAGGAACAGCTCGGCCGGCTTCTCATCGATCTCCTTTAGCACGGCGCGCAACTCCTCGACGTTCTTCGCCGTCCTGCCCTGTCCGCCGAAGACGTCGGCCAACCGTTCGTACGCCCACGGGTGCATGTGATTGTACGAATAAATGTCGTTGAGCAACGGCGGCTGGTACTTCGTGACCGGTGCCCGAAACGGATTCGGGTTCACTAACCGCTGTTCGATACCATAAATACCATTATCGAGCACGAATACCACGGTATTCTGACCCAGGGCACGCATGGCCGACACGCCCTGACAGGTCTCCTGAAACGCGCCGTCGCCGACGAACACGAGCGTTCGCTCGTTCGGCTTGGCGCATTTCACGCCCACCGCCGCGCCAACCGAATACCCAATCGATAGCCAGGCCGCTTCGGCGACGAATCCGTCCTGCGCCGCGATGCGCAGATTTTGCGCGCCGATGAGCGGAAAGCCGGCATCGCACACGACGACGTGCTCGGGGCGAAGCCACGAGTCGATCTGCGCGAAGAATGAATCGTACGTCAGCCCGGTGGGCGTCTTCGCCGCCAGCGCGCGAAGCATCGGCAACGCCTTTGGCTGGTACGCGGTGATCTTCGTCTTCGGGGCGGTCAGCGCTTCGCGAAACGCGCGAATGAAATCGCGGAGCGGCACGCTCGGATAATATCGCGGCCCCACGACGACACCGCGCTGCGCCGCGAGCGCCACCTTGTCACCGTGGATGTTCTGATTGTTGACGTCCTTACCGGTGGTCCAGGCACCGAGTCCGATCAGACATCCCGCTCCGCCGGCCAGCTTCTTCATCTCATCCGGCGAGTTTGGGGCGAAGACTCCGAGGAAGCGGGGATGATTCTCCTTGAGCACGGACTTGCCGAGCAGCGAGGTCGTATAGTGAAGCTCCGTGGCGTCGAGGAGCTCGAGCAGCTCCTGTTGCAGACGCATGCGCTGAATCTCGACCCCAACCCACAAGAGCGGCGTACCGTGTGCCGCGATCATTGCAAGCGTGGCCTTCACCGCGGCGTCGACGTTCGACTTCGTGACCGTCACGGTCTTCGTCGCCAGCGGACCCGCGGGCGCCGCACACTCGGCCCGCCACACATCTTCGAGTACCTCGAGGTAGACCGGCGTGTGCTGGGCGATGCAGGCGGTGAGCATCGCGTCGATCTGCGCCGGCGCCGCCAGCGCGTTGACGATGCGCACCGACTCGACCGTGATACGCCGAAAAACGTCGAGGTTGCTGTACGGGTCCGTCGTCATGTGCGAATACAACAAGCCCGCGTTGCGCTCGTTCTGCAGCTGCTTGGTCGTCGGCGCGCCGTTGATGACGACGACGGGAACGCCTTCGACCATCGATCCCGCGACCGCGTTCAGGACACTGAACGCACCGACACCGTACGTTACGGCCACGCATGCCAGCCCACGCAGTCGGCCGTACCCGTCGGCAGCGTAGCCGGCAACCATTTCGTTCGACATGCCCGTGATGGCGATAGGCGATTTTTTGTCTTCGAGAATCGTGTCGAGAAACGGCGCGGTGTAGTTGCCCGCAACCGTGAACACGCGATCGAGACCGAGCTCCTCGAGCCGTCGCTTGAGGTAGGCCGCCACGGTGATCGACGCGGCCGTCATGCCTGTGCTCCGGCGGCCACGCGCTCGTGAACTTCGATCGCCGCGCGAATGCCGGACTCGATCGCGCCCTCGATCCACGCATGTTTGAGCGACGTGTGCTCCCCGGCGAAGTGCACGTTGCCTTCGGGCGTCGGGATGTGTGGATGCAGCGCGATCAATTGACCGGGCGTGAACACCGCGGCTTCGCCGTAGGCGTAGTAATCCTCCATCCAGCTCTGCGTGCGGCCGACGCCGGTGAAGAATCGGCGGATACCGCCGCCATACATGTCGACGAGCCCGTCCAACGCGGCTGCGTATCGATCCTCGGCCGGAATCGAGTCCCAGCGATTCGCCTCGTCGGCCCACGTGTAGCTCGCGAGCACGACGCCGCCGCGGCTGTCTCCTGTCGGATGGCTTGGGAAGTAGATGAATCGGTTCGGCGCGTCGGTGATCGATCCGCCGCCGATCGAGCCATGGCCGCGATACTCGTCGGGGAGAAACCGGTGCCACTCCTCCTCCGACCATTCCCAGAACCGCTCGCTGAACTCGAGCAGGACTTTCGTCGCCGAATCGTAATGCAGCTCGATGATCGCGCGCCGCTTCTCGTAGCTGAACATCGGTGACGTCGAAACGAAGCGCAGCGCCGAGAACGGAACCGTCACGATCATGTGATCGGCCGTGAGCTCGCGTTCGAAGCGCGTGCGATTCCGGCGCGCGACGCCGCGTTTGACGACCGGTTCGTTCACGGAGCGCGCGTAGACGCCGGGTTTGCCGCGATGCACCGCCTTCGCGCACGGCTCGCTTTTCTCGCCGTGGTCGCCGTTCGCCCATTGAATCTCGACGACGCGCGCGTCCATCACGAGCTCGCGTTCCAGCTCGGCGACGAACGCCTCTGGCAGCTGCCAGTTGCCGCCCCGCAACTCGATGTAGCTGGCGCTCGAGCTGATGTAGAACGTGTCGACGAAGCTGTGCAGGAACGAGAGCGCCAATCGCGACGTGAGATTCTGCAGCGTGCCGAGGTAGGCGATCAGACTTTGCTGATCGATCGGGGAGATGCCCTGCCCCGTGAAATAGGCCCGCAGATAATCCAGCATGCTGGATCCGTCGAAGCGCTCGATGATCTTCCGCCAACCGGCGATCTGCTGCTCGAGTTGCTTGTCCGGCGGCAACGTCTTGTCGACCGTGATCCACGAGTTCGGCTCGGCCAGCGCTTCCGCGAGAATGGCGTTTGCCGTCATCTCGGCGTAGCGCTCCGGCACGCGGAAGCCGAGTGTGCGTTCGCCCGGCGTCAGCTTGCCGTTGTTGTACGCGGCGCGCCGGACGCGGAGGCCGTTGACGCGAATCCAGGCCGCGAACGTCTGCTTGCCGTCCGGCGACACGTCCACGTTGTAGAACGGCTGCTTCAATTTGCCGAGGCCGAGCTGGTCGATCAGCGCGTTCACGAGCGGGTGCGTCGTCGGAATGCGCATGGCACCCGCCTCGGCGTAGAGGGCGGGATCGCTGAATGCGGGACCGTCCTCGGGCGTTGTGTGGAACGTCTTCACGCGTCCGCCGACGCGCGAGTCGTTGGCCTCGAGGATGGTGACGTTGCAGCCGGCGCGCTTGAGCAGCCAGCCGGCCACGAGCCCGGCGATGCCGGCGCCGACGACGATGACGTCACGCCGGAGCGCGGCCGCTCGTTTATTGGATTTTTCTAATTTCGGCAGACCGTCGCGCAGGACGTCGGCGTACTGCTTCGTCAGGTCCCGGCCCTCGGCGTCCACCATGAGGACTTCGCGGGCCAGGCGGTCGAGTATCGCGTCGAGATCGGTTGTCACGTGCGCTCCGAGTGCGGATCAGTCGGACTGTTAGGAAGCGCACATCGGCGTGCGGGACCCGCGACAACCTACGATGCGCTCGATCGGAGCGCCACAAATATCAGGCGCTCATAGCAGCCCTGCTTCCGCAAAACTGGTATATCGGCCGCGGCCTATGATCACATGATCGTGCACGGGAATGTCGAGCAGTCGGCCGGCCGCCACGAGCTGCTCGGTGACGGCCCGATCGTCCACGGATGGGGCCGGATCGCCACTCGGATGGTTGTGCACCAGAATCACCGCCGCCGCGCGCTCGGCGATCGCCTCACGGAACACTTCGCGGGGATGCACCAATGAGGAATTCAGAATCCCCCGCGTCACGGTGATGTCGCGTTCCAGGCGATGCTGCGCATCCAGCACCGCCACATGAAATTCCTCAACCGGCAGATCCTCCATCCGCGGCGCGAAGTACTCGACGACGTCGCGCGGCGAGCGAATCGGCGAACCATCCTGCCGGCTCTCGAGCGCCATCCGCCGCCCGAGCTCGAGCGACGCGTGAATGGTGACCGCGCGCGCCATGCCGATGCCTTGTAGATGCGTGAGCGCGGCGACGGGCTGCCGCGCGATCCATCGCAGCGCACCGCCGGCCTCTGCAAGCACCGCTTGCCCGATCTGCACAGACGATTGTCCAGAGCCGCCAGACCCCAACAGAATCGCGAGCAGTTCGGCACTACTGAGCGCCGAGGCCCCAAGGTCGACCAGCCGCTCTCTCGGCCGCTCGCTCCGGGGCAGCTCTCGAATGGTCAGTGCTTTCGACGGCAATTCCGGCAACGACATGCTTCTCTCCTCGCGAATGGAGCAAGGTAGGGCGGCGCCGCTCACGAGCCCGCACCCTTTTGTTGCGCCTTGAATCACGTCGTTTTGTCGTTGTGGTTGCGCCCGTCGGCCGTTGCAGCGGTATCTGTAAATGACGAGGGCCGCTACGACTAGGCAGCGGCCCTCGATCCACCCCAATTCCGGCGCGACGTTACACTTTCGCCCCATGACACTTCTTGAACTTTTTCCCCGATCCACAGGGACACGGATCGTTGCGTCCGACGTTCGACCAATCTCCACTCGGCAGCCCGCCGCCGTTGTCGCCGAACGTCCGCGGACGCCCCGCACCAACGATCGTCGGATCCTTGCGCGCCGCAACGGGCTTGGACGCCGGCGTCTCGGCCGGACCGATGTCCACCGCGGCGTCGGTTCCCGTCGGCTCGATTGATTCGTCCGCCGCGATATCCTCGAGAATGCCGAGCGCGTTGTAGCGCTTCGTCGGCTTCTGCTGAACCGGCGGCGCCGGTGCGGGTGGCTGCTCGAACACCAACTGCACCTTGAGGAACCGCTCGGTGAACGTGTTGTAGATGTCGTTCATCAGATCCACGAACATCTTGTACGCTTCCTGCTTGTACTCGATGAGCGGATCCTGCTGGCCCCACGACCGGTAGTGAATCGCGTTGCGCAACTGGTCGAGATCGTAGAGGTGATCCTTCCACTTCTCGTCCAGCACGTTGAGCATGACGAGCGACAAGAGACGGTCGCCGTATGGCTGGCCCAGCTCGTCCTTCACGTCGTCGAGGCTCTTGAGCTTGGCCCAGAACGCTTTCGTCGCCGCGTCGACGGCAACGCGCTGCGCCGTCGGAATCTCCGTCGGCCGCAGATCTTCCTTCTCGTACTCGGGAACCTGCAACAGATAGTGCATCAGCAGGTCTTGCCGCAGCAGATCGAAATCCCACTGCGAGGCCTCCTCGAACTCCGCGAGGCTCGTCTCGATGCGGTAGTTCATGGCCTTCTCGATCATCTTGATCGATTCGCCCTTGAGCTCTTCGCCACCCTCGAGCGCGAACGACCGCAGCGAGTAAATCACTTCGCGCTGCTGATTCATCACGTCGTCGTAGTCGAGCAGGCGCTTACGGGCCTGGAAGTTCTGCATCTCGACGCGCTTCTGTGCTCCCTCGATCGACCGCGTGATGAGCGAGTGCGTGAGCATCTCGCCTTCCTGCGCGCCGAGCCGGTCCATCAGCGACGCGATACGCTCGGAGCCGAACAGGCGCATCAGATCGTCTTCGAGCGACAGGAAGAATTGCGACGCGCCCGGATCGCCTTGACGGCCCGACCGGCCGCGCAACTGTCGATCGATGCGACGCGACTCGTGGCGCTCGGAGCCGATGATGTGCAGGCCGCCGATCTCCATGATGTTCACGTCCTTCCCGTCCGGATCCTTCACCTTGCTCGGCTTCGGATCCTTGACGCCTTCCCCGAGTTTGATGTCGGTGCCGCGCCCGGCCATGTTCGTCGCGATCGTGATCGCACCGTGCTGGCCCGCGCCCGCCACGATCTCGGCTTCACGCTGGTGATACTTCGCGTTGAGCACGTTGTGCTGGAGCCCAGCGCGCGAGAACAGCTTCGACAGCGTCTCCGACGCCTCGACGCTCGTCGTGCCGACGAGGACCGGATATCCCAGCTCGTTGAGGCGGCGCGTCTCTTCGACGATCGCGTTGTACTTCTCGCGCCGCGTCTTGTACACGAGATCCTGCCGATCCTCACGAATGATCGGCCGGTTCGTGGGAATGACCGCGACCTCGATTTTATAGATCTCGAAAAACTCGCTCTCTTCCGTTTCCGCCGTGCCGGTCATGCCGGCCAGCTTCTCGTACATGCGGAAGTAGTTCTGGATGGTGATCGTGGCCATGGTTTGCGTTTCGCCCTTCACGCGAACGCCTTCCTTCGCCTCGACCGCCTGGTGCAACCCTTCGGACCAGCGACGGCCCGGCATGGTGCGGCCCGTGAACTCGTCGACGATCAGCACCTCGCCGTCCTGCACGACGTAGTTCACGTCCTTCTCGTACAGCCCGTGCGCCCGCAACAGCTGGTGCACGATGTTGAGCCGTTCCGCCTTCGCCGCGTAGTCGGCTTCGATCTGGCGGCGCTCCTCGAGCTTCTGCTCGCCCGTCAGGTCATGATCGTGATCGATGCGATGCACTTCCTGCGACAGGTCGGGCAGGATGAATGCTTCGTGGTCGTTCGGCGACATGAACTCGACGCCCTGGTCGGTCAGGTGCACCGCATGGCCCTTCTCGTCGAGCACGAAGAGCAGGTCCTCCTCGATGTCGCGAAAGACCTGCTTGCTCGCGGGCAATCGGCGGTCGGCGATGTGCTCGAGCTCCTGCTTCTGCACCATCTGCTTGTTGCCGGTTTCCTGCAGCACCTTCATCAAGCGGCGATTCTTCGGATCGCCCAGCTGCGCCTTGTACAGCGCGAGCGCCGCCGCGCGCAGGTCGCCTTTCTCGAGCTCGCGCTCGGCGCGGGCGACGAGCTGATTGACGAGCTCCGTCTGCCGCCGCACCACGCGCGCGACGGCGGCGTTATGCTCGAAGTACATCGCATCATTCTCGTTCCCGACGGGACCCGAGATGATGAGCGGCGTCCGCGCTTCGTCGATGAGCACCGAGTCCACTTCGTCGACGATGGCGTAGTGGTGCGCGCGCTGCACGCGCTGGTCGAGCGACACGACCATGTTGTCGCGCAGATAGTCGAAGCCGAACTCGTTGTTGGTGCCGTACGTGATGTCGGCGAAATACGCGTTGCGCCGTTCCATCGTGCCCGGCTCGGTGTCGTCGAGACATCCGACCGTGAGGCCCAGGTAGTTGTACAGGTGCCCCATCCACTGCGAGTCGCGGCGGGCGAGGTACGAGTTCACCGTCACGAGGTGCGCGCCCTTGCCCGGCAGCGCGTTCAGGTACAGCGGCAGCGTCGCGACAAGTGTCTTGCCTTCGCCCGTCGCCATTTCCGCGATCTTGCCCAGGTGCAGTTGAATGCCGCCCATGAGCTGCACGTCGTAGTGCACCATGTCCCACGCGAGCTCGCGGCCGGTCACCATCACCTGCGTGCCCATCAGACGACGCGCGCCTTCACGCACCGTCGCGAATGCTTCCGGCAGAATTTCGTCGAGCACTTCGGCGATCGTCTCGCGCAGCTCGTTCTCGACGCCCCCGCGGCCGTCCGCCCCGCTCAGCTCATTGTCGATCCGATCGCGCTCCTCGGGATCGACCGCCGTGCGCTTCTGCTCCCGCAACGAGCTGACCCGCGCCTCGAGCTCTCCGGTGCGCTCACGAAGGATCTCGCGAAACTTGGCCGTCTGCGCGCGAAGCTCTTCGTCGGACACGCTCTGCAGCCGCGCGTATTCCGCGTTGATCTCGTCCACGATCGGCTGAATTTTCTTGCGCTCACGTTCATGGCGTGTACCCATGACGGCGCTGATGACTCTCTTTAGCATGCGAACCCTCTATGTCGTGGCTCCTCGCTTCGGCGCGACGCACGCGTCGCACCTGCGCTCGGAATGCCGCATTCAAGCTTGATAGAGCCGCTCGGCCGCGATGAGCTCGGCCACGGCGTCCGGTACGAATCCTCGAATCGACTTGCCCTGCCGGACCCGGTCACGAATCTCGGTGGACGAGATATCGATGCGCCGGGTGGCCAGCACCTTCGTTGCCGCCGGCAACGACGACAGTTCGGGGTCGTCGCCGCCAGCCCGTTGCAGCACTACAAGCGTCGCCAATTCAGCGATTCGCCGGGGATCGCGCCACTTCGCGAAGCTGGCCGCCGCATCGGCCCCGATCAGCAAAAAGAACGCTGCCGAGGGCCAGCGGGCCGCCAAGGTCGTCAAAGTGTCAACCGTGTAAGATAAACCGCCCCGTTCGATTTCCATGGAATCGACCGCGAACCGCGAATCGTCGCCGACGAGCGACCGGACCATGCGAAGACGCTGCTCCGCCGTAGCGGAAGCCTGTCCCACCTTGAATGGTTGAACGGCGGTGGGCATCCAGATCAGCCGATCGAGACCGAGGGATTCAAACGCATCCCCGGCCGCGAGCAGATGTCCGTTGTGTGGGGGATCGAAGCTGCCCCCAAGGAGGCCGATCCGCACGGATCAGTTCGTCGTCGGCGGCTTGGTCGCTGGAGGCGCGCGCGGCGGCGCCGGGGTCGAGTCGGGCTTCGCGGCGACAGCCGTCGGAAGCCCGCGGCAGACATCGGCAACCTGTTTGTCGCTGGGGTAGCGCTGCTTGAGCTCCGTACACAGGTCGGTCGCGTCGTCCTTGTAGCCGATCGCCTTGTACGACTGAACGAGCTTGGTGCCCGCATCACGCGCCTTCGGCGCGTTGGGATGCTTGGCCAGGACGTCCTTGAAATACAGGTTCGCCGAGTCCCAGGCCTTGCGACGGAAATAGTAGATGCCCGAGTCGTAGTCCTTCTCGGCGAACATCTCGTCGAGCTCGCCCAGCTCCTTCTGCGCCTGCGGCAAGAGCGGCGAGTTCGGATAGAGCCCGATCAGCGTGTTGTAGGAGGTGACGGCGATGTCGCCGTACTGCGGGTCGAGCTCCGGACGGCGCCAGAGCTTTTTATAGGACCGCGCCGACTCGAGCGCGGCGTCGTCCGCCAGGCTATCGTCGGGGAACGTCTCCGTGAGCCGGCTGAAGCTCTGCGCGGCGAGCAGGTGCTCGCCCATGCGATCGTGCGCCTCGGCCAGATACCAGTACGACCGCGGCAGCAGCGTGTCGCGCGGCGGCAGGTCGGTGGTGAGCTTCTCGAAGCCCGCTACGGCATTGTCCCAGTGCTTCCGCTGAAATTCCTTGAGCGAGGCCGTGTAGAGGGACTCGTTCGTCGTGAGGTTCTTCAGCTGGAATTCCGGGTGGCACGCCGCGAGGCCCCAGAACATCAGGAACGCGACGAGTCTCCAGGAGTTACGGTGCATATCTGGGTTGGTACCCGTGACAGGGGCTGCGGTTCGAAGTCGAACGCGTGGTCGAGCTGGGAAAGATAAACAGCTCGGGCGGCTCAGCCGAGACGCTTCCGGAAGTATTCGATCGTGCGCGCCACACCGTCCCGGACGTTGACGGCCGGCTCCCACCCCAGCAGTTGCCGAGCCCGGGCGATGTCCGGCTTCCGCACCTTGGGATCGTCCTCCGGGAGTTCGCGAAACACGATCTTCGAGCGCGATCCCGTGAGCTCCAGGACGATCTCGGCAAGCTCTTTCACGGTGTACTCGTCGGGGTTGCCGATGTTGGTCGGTCCCGAGTCGCCGCCCATGAACAGGCGGTAGAGCCCTTCGACCTCGTCGTCCACGTAGCAGAAGCTGCGCGTCTGGCTGCCGTCGCCAAAGATCGTGATCGGCTCTCCGGCCAGCGCCTGCACGATGAAATTGGAGACGACGCGGCCGTCGTTGGGCCGCATCCGCGGTCCGTAGGTGTTGAAGATCCGGACGATCCGCGTATCCACGCCATGCGATCGATGATACGCCATCGTCACCGCCTCGGCGAAGCGCTTGGCTTCGTCGTACACCCCGCGCGGACCGACGGGATTCACGTTTCCCCAATAGTCCTCGCGCTGCGGATGCACCAACGGATCGCCGTACACTTCCGACGTGGACGCCAGGAAGAAGCGCGCCCCTTTCGCTTTCGCGATCCCCAGCGCGTTGATCGTCCCGAGCGAGCCCACCTTCAGCGTTTGAATGGGCAGCTCGAGATAATCCACCGGGCTCGCCGGCGACGCGAAGTGCAGAACGCCCTCGAGCTCGCCCGCGATGAACGTCGGGTCGGAGATGTTGTGGCGAACGAAGCGATACCGCTCGTTCCCCGTCAGGTGGGCGATGTTCTCGGGACTGCCGGTGATGAAATTGTCCAGCCCGACGACCTCGTGGCCCTCGCGCAGAAACCGATCCGCGAGGTGCGACCCGAGAAAGCCGGCGGCGCCGGTGATGAGAACTCTCATTATAGATTACTTAACAACCCGGCGGCCGATCGAATGATACGTGAAGCCCAGGTCCGCCATCTTGTGCAGCGGATACAGGTTGCGGCCGTCGACGATCACCGGACGCCTGAGCGCCGAGCGAATGCGCGCGAAGTCGGGATGCCGGTACTCGTTCCAATCGGTGAGCACGGCCAGCGCGTCGGCATCCGTCAGCGCGTCGTATGCCGTGTCGGCGTAGTCGATGCGATCGCCCAGCCGCCGCCGCGCTTCGTCCATGGCCGCCGGATCGTGTGCCGTGACCTTGGCGCCCGCCGCGAGCAGATCCTCGATCAACGTCAGCGCCGGCGCCTCGCGCATGTCGTCGGTGTTCGGCTTGAACGCCAGTCCCCACACCGCCACGCGCACGCCCGTGAGATCGGCGCCGAGCGCGGCACGAAGCTTCGCGAACATGCGATGCTTCTGATTCTCGTTGACCTCTTCCACCGCCTCGAGAATACGGAGACAGGTCGACTGCTCGCGTGCCGTGCGCGCGAGCGCCTTCACATCCTTGGGAAAGCACGAGCCGCCGTATCCAGGGCCCGGAAAGAGAAACGCCGGGCCGATGCGATCGTCCGACCCAATGCCCTTCCGCACGAGATCCACGTTCGCGCCGCAGGCCTCGCAGAGCATCGCGATCTCGTTCATGAACGAGATCCGCGTCGCCAGCATCGCATTCGCCGCGTACTTGGTCATCTCCGCCGACGCGATGTCCATGAAGATCACCGGCTTTCCGGTGCGCACGAACGGCGCATAGAGCTCCGCCATCACGCTTCGCGCATGATCCGTCTCGGCGCCGAGCACGACGCGATCCGGCTTCATGAAGTCGTCGATCGCCGCGCCTTCCTTCAGGAACTCGGGATTGCTCACGACGTGAAACGGAAAGCGGGCGTGCTTCGCGACGGCGGCCGCGACTTTCGTGGCGGTGCCGACCGGCACGGTGGATTTGGTCACCACCACCAGCTCGCGTTTCATGTGCTGGCCGATCTGTTCGGCCACCGCGAGCACGTGGCGAAGGTCCGCCGAGCCGTCTTCGTCGGGCGGCGTGCCGACGGCGATGAACACGACTTCGCTCTGCGCGATCGCGCCGGCGACGTCGGTCGTGAATTCGAGACGTCCGGCGTCCTGGTTTCGCTCGACGAGGCGGTCGAGTCCCGGCTCGTAGATCGGAATGACGTTCTGTTTGAGGCCGTCGATCTTCGCCGCGTCGACGTCCGCGCCGACGACCTGGTTGCCCGTTTCCGCCAGGCACGCGCCGACCACCAGGCCGACGTATCCCGTTCCAACGACGCTGAGATTCACGATGCGCGTTTCGTCATGAGCGTTCTATCACGACGGCACGGGCGCCTGCCCGGCCGACAGCGTGACGACGCGCGCTCGGGTTTTGACCAGGCCCGCCGTGATGTTCCGGCTGTCGACGATGAGCGGGGCGTGGTCCATGACCAGCTGATAGTCGACGCCACGATGGTCCGTGACGATCACCACGGCATCGCACGCATCGAGGCGGGCGGCGGTGAGATCGACGCCTTCGCGCGTATGGCCGTCTTCACGAATGCAGCGAATGAACGGGTCATGGAACGTCACGGCGCCGCCCTGCTCCTCGAGCAGGCGAATGACGTCGAGCGCCGGACTTTCGCGCACGTCATCGATGTCGCGCTTGTAGGCCACACCGAGCACGAGCACCTTGCTGCCGTTGATCGGCTTCCGATCCTGATTCAGCGCGTGCGCCACTTTCTCGACGACGAACGCCGGCATGTGGCTGTTGATCTCGCTCGCGAGGTCGATGAAGCGCGTCTTGTAATTCAGCGTCCGCATCTTCCACGCGAGATAGTGCGGATCGAGCGGAATGCAGTGGCCGCCGATGCCGGGGCCCGGCGTGAATTTCATGAACCCGAACGGCTTGGTCGCGGCGGCGTCGATCACTTCCCACACGTCGACACCGAGCTTGTCGCAGACGATCGCCATCTCGTTCACCAAACCGATATTCACGGATCGGAATGTGTTCTCGAGCAGCTTCGTCAGCTCGGCGGCTTCGGGCGACGAGACCGGCACGACCTGGTCGATGCAGCTGCCGTACAGCGCCGTGGCGAGCTCCGTGCAATTCGGCGTCACGCCGCCGACGACTTTCGGTGTGTTCTTCGTGTGGTATACGGGATTGCCGGGATCGACGCGCTCGGGGCTGAACGCCACGAACACGTCTTTGCCCACGGTGAATCCGCGATTCGTGAGCGCGGGCAGCAGCACTTCGCGTGTCGTGCCCGGATACGTCGTACTCTCGAGGATGACGAGCATCCCCGCGTGCACTTGCCGCGTCGTCGCGTCGGCGGCGGCGATCACGTAGCTCATGTCCGGATCACGCGTCTTGCCGAGCGGCGTCGGGACCGCGATCGAGATCGCATCGGTCTCGGACAGGCGCGTCTCATCGCTCGTCGCCTCGAACTTGCCGCCGCGCACGAGCGCCGCCACTTCGGACGCCGGCACGTCCTGAATGTGCGAATCGCCGGCGTTCAGGAGATCGACGACGCGCTGGCTCACGTCGTAGCCGATCACGTGAAAGCCGGCTTTCGCGAATTCCACCGCCAAGGGCAAGCCGACGTAGCCCAGACCGATCACACCGAGCACGGCGGACCGGTCGTGGAAACGGTCGAGGAGAACCTGCTTGGAGGACGTGGCGGCCGATGACTTAGCGGCCATAAAAGGCCCGCACTCCCGAGACGACTTCGTCGAGCTGCGACTCCGTCAGCTCGGGATAAATCGGCAGCGACAGCACCTCGTTCGCCGCGCGCTCGGACTCGGGCAGCTGACCGCGCTTGTACCCCAGGTACTCGAAGCACGGCTGCAAGTGCAGCGGCAGCGGATAGTAGATCGACGTGCCGATGCCGCGCTCCTTCAGAAAACTCTGAAGATCGTCGCGCCGCTCGACCCGAATGGTGTATTGGTTGAAGATCGACTCGTTCGAGCGATCGATGTACGGCGTCGTCACGTCGGCCAGATCGGCGAACGCCTTGTCGTAGAAGGCCGCGTTCTTGCGGCGCCCGGCGCTCCAGCCCGCGAGATGCGGCAGCTTCGCGCTCAGCACCACGGCCTGCAGCGCATCGAGACGGCTGTTGAATCCGACTTCGTCGTGGAAGTACTGCTTCGCGCCGCCGTGCATGCGCAGCCGCTTGAGCCGCGTGGCCAACGCTTCGTGCTGCGTGACCATCATGCCGCCGTCGCCATAGCCGCCGAGGTTCTTCGAGGGGAAGAAGCTGAACGTGCCGATGGTCGCGACCTCGCCCGCCATGCGCCATTCGCCATCGATCGAGCGCTTGGCGCCGATCGTCTGCGCGGCGTCCTCGATGAGCGGAACACCCGGCATCGCCTTCGCGACGTCCTCGATGGGCGCCATCTGACCGAACAAGTCCACCGGCATGACCGCCTTCGTCTTCGGCGTGCGCGCCGCGGCCGCGGCTTCGGGCAGGATGTTGAACGTCCTGGGATCGATGTCCACGAATACCGGGCGCGCGCCGGCATTGTGGATGGTGCCCGCCGTCGCGAAGAACGTGAACGGCGTCGTGACGACTTCGTCGCCGGGACCGACGTCGAGCGCCTTCAAGGCGAGGAGCAGTGCGTCGGTGCCGCTCGCGCACCCCACCGCGAATTTCGTGTGCGACAACTCGGCGACTTCGCGCTCGAGCTGCTCGACCGGTGCGCCGAGAATGAAGAGTTGCGAATCGACGAGCGCGGTGAGCTTGGGAAGGACTTCATCGCGGATCGTGGCGTGCTGGGCACGCAGATCCAGCAGAGGTACGGGCATGGGTCGGAGCCAATCTAGAGGGTGCACCGGCGTCCTCGGACCGCCGGCGTCGAAGCGATGCGATTGAGCCTGTAAAGTTCGTAGCGGCAACACCCTACGTCAATGAACAATTCTTCGCGACGCGGTAGGGCGGAACGGCGCAACAGCAGTGGCCGCGGACTTACGCGGACACTGCACGGGCACGGCGCGGACGGGAGAGGGCATGCGGCATCCACACAGTCGCTCCCAACGAGCCGAGATTTTTTTGCGAACGGCGCCGGGAAGCCACGTGAAGCGTCTCGAGGTTGTCCCTAAGGAAATTCAGGGCTCGTTGGGAGCGGTGACGTAAGTGCCGTATCCTCTTTCGCGTCCGTGCCGTGCCCGTGCCGTGCCCGTGCCGTGCCCGCGTCCATCCGCGGCAAATGCTGTTGCGCCCTTCACACCTTCAACGGAATCGGCACTTCCCGCCCCACCTTCGCCGACTCGTAAATCCCCAGGATGAGCTCCAACGACTTCCGCCCGGCGCGCCCATCCGTCTCGGGTTTGGCCTGGCCGCGAAGCACGTTCAACACGTTGCGATAGTACCCCTCGTGCCCGAAGCCGTACACGTTCGGCGGATTCGTGTTCGCTGTCTCGACGAGCTTGTCGTCGTCATCATAGTCGGCGAACAGCCAGTGCTCGACACGATTCACCGCGGTGCCGCCGATCTTCACCGACCCCTTCTCGCCGAGCAGCGTGATCGACCCCTCGAGATTGCGCGGGTAGGTGAGCACGTTGACTTCGATCACGCCCAGCGCGCCCGAGCGAAATTTGAGAATTCCAATACCAGAATCCTCAGCCTCGATGCGCCGCGCCTGCGTGGCGGTTTTCGCGAGCACGCTCTCGACCGGCCCGACCAGCCACTGAATGAGATCGACGTAGTGCGACGCCTGATTCATGAACGCGCCGCCGTCGAACTCCCACGTCCCGCGCCACGGCTCGGCGTCGTAGTATTCCTGCGGCCGCTGCCAGCGCACCGTGACGTTCGCCATGTAGATCCGCCCGAACCGATTCTTGTCCACCGCGCGCTTGAGCAGCTGCACCGGCGGATTGAGACGGTTCTGCTTGACGACGAAGAGATGCACGCCCGCGGCGTCGCACGCCTGCACGAGCGCATCCGCCTGCGCCAGCGTGAGCGACATCGGCTTTTCGGTGAGCACATGCTTGCCCGACTTCGCCACCGTCACGCCTTGCGCCGAGTGCAGACCCGATGGCGTGCAGATCGATACGATGTCCAGCTCGGCGCCCGCCAGCATATCGTCGAGCGACTTGAACGACGCGACGCCCTGCTCTTCGCCCGCCGTGCGCGCACGATCGGCATCAATGTCGGCCACCGCGGCGAGATTCAGCCCGTCGACCTTTCGCAGCGCGTCGAAGTGATTCTTGCTGATGCGGCCGCACCCCACCAAGCCAACACGAAACGACCGGTCTGTTGGCGCGCTCTGCCCCGAGCCAGTCGAGGGGCTCATGCCGTCTCCTTGCGGGATTGATTGGCGGGGGCGATGCCCTCCCCGCTGCGCTGATAGGCGGTGCCGCACGCGGCACACGTGCCGACCCCCGATCCGTTCAAGCGCTCGCCACATTGACACATCCAGCCAATGCGCCGCGCCGGCACGCCGGCCATGAGCGCATACGGCAAGACGTCCTTCGTGATCACCGCGCCCGCGCCGACGAACGCGAAGTCGCCGAGCGTCACGCCGCAGACGATCGTTGCGTTCGCGCCGATCGACGCCCCGCGCTTTACCAGCGTCCGCCGATATTCGTTCTTGCGCGACACATGGCTGCGCGGGTTGATGACGTTCGTGAACACCATCGACGGGCCGCAAAACACGTCGTCCTCGAGCTCCACGCCCTCGTAGATCGACACGTTATTCTGAATCTTGCAATTGTGGCCCATGCGCGTGCCGTTCATCATGACGACGTTCTGGCCAAGACTGCAGCGCTCGCCGATCACGGCGCCCGGCATGACGTGGCAGAAGTGCCAAATTTTTGTCCCCTCGCCGATCTGCGCCCCGTCGTCAACGTACGCGGATTCGTGCACGAACACGTCGGCTCCTCTTCCCGCGCTCATGCGTGCACCTGCCCGGCCGCCGCCGCGCGCGCCTCGGCGAGCTCCGCTTGCCACTCCTGCAACGACTTCACGCGCGGCGCACGCGACTTGAGCGAGAGAATCGCATCGCTCGCCGCGCTCGCCGCCGACATCGTCGTGGTATACGACACGCGATTCACGATCGCCGCCTGCCGCAGCAGATAGTCATCGAGCTGCGCGTGCTTGCCCATCGGTGTATTGATCAGCAGCTGAATGTCGCGATTGACGATCATGTCGAGGCAGTTCGGCCGGCCTTCGTGGACCTTGAGCACGCGCCGCGCGGGAATGCCGCGCGCGCGCAGATACGCCGCCGTGCCCGCGGTAGCCCACACCTCGAAGCCCATCTCGTGAAAGCGGCGCGCGATCGGCGTCACCGTCGGCTTGTCCGAATCCACGACGGTAATCAGCACCGCGCCCTCGAGCGGCAGCCCGTTCGACGCGGCAAGCTGCGACTTGGCGAATGCCGAGCCGAAGGAATCGGAGATCCCCATGCACTCGCCCGTCGATCGCATCTCCGGGCCGAGCACCGGGTCGGTGCCCGCAAACTTGTTGAACGGAAACACCGCTTCCTTCACCGACACGTACGGCGGCACGATCTCCTCGATGAAGCCAATGTCGTCCAGCGATTCGCCGACCATGGTGCGCGCAGCGAGCGACGCCAGTGGAACGCCGATCGCCTTCGACACGAACGGGATCGTGCGGCTGGCGCGCGGATTCACCTCGAGCACGTAGACGACGCCGTCCTTGATCGCGTACTGCACGTTGATCAACCCGATCACGCCCAGCGCGCGCGCGAGCGAGATGGTCTGCTCGCGCATGGTCTGCATGTCGCTCTCGCCGATCAGATACGGCGGGAGCACGCACGCCGAGTCGCCCGAGTGAATGCCTGCGTCCTCGATGTGCTGCATGATGCCGCCGATGACGACACGGTGCCCATCCGAAATCGCGTCGACGTCACACTCGAAGGCATCCTCGAGGAAGCGGTCGATCAACACCGGGCGATCCTCCGAGACGCGCGCTGCCGTCGCGAAATACTGTTGCAGCGACTCGGCGTCGTAGACGATCTGCATCGCACGTCCGCCAAGCACATATGAGGGCCGCACGAGCACGGGATAACCGATCCGCTCCGCCGCTTCCAGCGCTTCGTCGAGACTCGTCGCCGTACCGTTCGCGGGCTGCGTCAGCCCGAGCTCGCGCGCGATCTTGTCGAAGCGGCGGCGGTCCTCGGCGATGTCGATCGATTCGGGCGAGGTGCCGAGGATCTTCACGCCGGCGGCCTCGAGCTGGCGCGTCAGCTTGAGCGGCGTCTGGCCGCCGAGCTGCACCACGACGCCTTCGGGCTGCTCGCGTTCAACGATCTCCAATACATCCTCGAACGTCAGGGGCTCGAAGTACAGCTTGTCGGACGTATCAAAATCCGTCGATACGGTTTCCGGATTCGAGTTGATCATGATCGTCTCGAATCCGCGCTCGCGGAGCGCCATCACGGCGCGCACGCAGCAATAGTCGAACTCCACGCCCTGCCCAATGCGATTGGGTCCGCTGCCGAGGATGACGACCGAGCGGCAGTCCGTGCGCGGGGCTTCACTCTCCTCGTCGTAGCTGCCGTAGAGATACGGCGTCGCCGACGGAAACTCGCCGGCGCACGTATCGACCATCTTGTATGACGGCCGCACGTTGAGCGACCATCGGCGCTCGCGCACGACGGCTTCGGTCTCGTCGCGCAATACCGCCAGCTGGCGATCCGAGAAGCCGAGTCGTTTCATGTGGCGCAGATCCGTCTCGTCCACGTCGTCCAGCGTCGCGTACCAACGTTCGGCCTCGACCAGCTCGACCATCTGGTTCAGGAACCACGGATCGATCGCTGTCAGCTCGTGCACGTCGGCGGCCGAGAGCCCGCGCTCGAGCGCGCGCTTCACCTGGAAGATGCGTTCGGGCGTCGGCTGGCGTAGCGCACCGCGCAACGACTCGAGCGATTCATCGGGCAAGCGGTCGTCGATCGGACGAGCGGACGTCGTCCAGCCCGATCTCCCCGTCTCGAGCGCGCGCATGCCCTTTTGAAACGCTTCCTTGAACGTGCGGCCGATCGCCATTGCCTCGCCGACCGACTTCATCTGCGTCGTGAGATACGGGCTCGCGCTTGGAAATTTCTCGAACGCGAAGCGAGGCACCTTCACGACCACGTAGTCGAGCACCGGCTCGAACGACGCCGGCGTCGTCTTCGTGATGTCGTTCGCGATCTCGTCGAGGCGATACCCGACCGCGAGCTTCGCGCCGATGCGCGCGATTGGAAACCCCGTCGCCTTGGAGGCGAGCGCCGATGACCGCGACACCCGCGGATTCATCTCGATGACCAGCATCTCGCCGTCGCGCGGGTTGACGGCGAACTGGATGTTGCAGCCGCCGGCGTCGACGCCGACCTCGCGAATGATCGCCACCGCGGCGTCGCGCATCACCTGATATTCGCGATCGGTGAGCGTCATCGCCGGCGCGACCGTGATGGAATCGCCCGTGTGTACACCCATGGGATCGATGTTCTCGATCGAGCACACGATCACGACGTTATCCTCGTGATCGCGCATCACCTCGAGCTCGAACTCCTTCCAGCCGATCACGCTGCGCTCGACGAGCACCTGGTGCGTCGGCGACAGATCGAGCCCGCTGCGCACGATGCGCTCGAACTCTTCGCGATTGTACGCGATGCCACCGCCCGTGCCGCCAAGGGTGAACGACGGCCGAATGATCGCGGGGTAGCCCGTGCGTTCGACGATCGCTTCCGCTTCGTCGAAGCTCTCGGCGATTCCGCCTTCGGCGACGGCGAGACCGATGCGTTCCATCGCCTCGCCGAAGAGACGACGATCTTCAGCCAGCGAGATCGCGCGCGCGTTCGCGCCGATCAATTCGACGCCGTACTTGTCCAGCGCCCCAGATTCGGACAGCGCCATCGCGACGTTCAGCGCCGTCTGGCCGCCCATCGTCGGGAGAATCGCGTCCGGCTTCTCGCGCTCCAGGATCAGCTCGACGAACTCCGGCGTCACCGGCTCGATGTACGTCCGATCCGCGAACTCCGGATCGGTCATGATCGTCGCCGGGTTCGAGTTGATCAGAATGACTTCGTATCCCTCTTCCTTGAGGGCCTTCGTCGCCTGCGTGCCGGAGTAGTCGAACTCGGCCGCCTGTCCGATGATGATCGGACCGGAGCCGATGACGAGAATGCGATGAATGTCAGTCCGTCGAGGCATGCAACAGATCGTCGATGATGTCGGCGTGCGTCTTGGTCGGCGACCAGCCCGTATGCTCGTGCAGCTTGGCGGGTGAACCGATGAGAACCGGAATGTCGGAGGCGCGCGTCAGCGAGGGATCCGTCGAAATCTCCGCGGCCACGTTGGCGCGCTGCAAGACATCCTCGGCGAGCTGCCGCACGCTCACCCCGCGTCCGCTCGCCACGTTGTACACCTCGCCGGGCTGACCGCGCTCGACCAACGAAAGATAGGCGGTCACGACGTCGTCGACATGCAGATAGTCGCGCACCACGTCATTGCCGAGCACGAGGCGCGGCTCGGCGCCCGCCGCGAGTCGTTTGACGCGGCCAACGAGCGACGGCAGCAGATACTGCGTGCCGTGGCCAACGCCCGAGTGGTTGAAGCTGCGCGTCGCGATCACGCGCAGTCCGACCGACGTGTGGAATTGCAGCGCCGCAACCTCCTGCGCTGCCTTGGACGCCGCGTAGATCGTCGTCGGCCGCTGCACGGCTCGCTCGTCGAGCGGCATATCGGCCGGCTCATGACAGCCGTACTGCATGCCCGACCCAACGATGATCACGAGGGGATCGACGGCACCGGCTGATTTCTGCCGGCGCACGGCCGACAGCAGACGCACGGCACCGAGGGCATTGACGTCATACGTCGTCGTCGGCGAGCGCTCGGCGTCGGGGGGAAAGCTCACGCCCGCCAGATGCACGATCACGTCGGGTCGGCTGCGCTGCACGACGAGCTCGACGTCCTCGGTATCGCGCATATCGGCGGGCAGCCAGCGGACCTCACGCCGCTCCTGGCGGGACAGGATGTCGGGTCCGCGTATCGCGGCGCCGAGTCCCGTCAAATCCACGGCATCGCCGCGCGCGAGTAGTCCGCGCGCGAGCCACTGTCCGACGAATCCGCCGCCGCCCGTGATCAGCGCTCGCATGAGGCTCGCATCTCAGGCGCGCGCCCGGTGCCGCTCCACATCGGCGTCGACCATCATGCGCACGAGCTGCTCGAAGTCGACGCGCGGCCGCCAGTCCAGCTGCCGCATCGCCTTCGACGGATTGGCGACGAGGAGATCGACTTCGGCGGGCCGATAGAACTTCGCGTCCTGCTTGATGTGCTCGCGGTAGTCGAGGCCGACGTACGAAAACGCCGTCTTGCACAGGTCGAGGACAGAGCAGGTGTGGCCCGTGCCGATCACGTAGTCGTCGGGTTCGTCCTGCTGCAGCATGCGCCACATCGCTTCGACGTAATCGCCGGCGAAACCCCAGTCGCGCCGCGAATCGAGATTGCCGAGGGTGACGTCCTTCGCGAGCCCCAGCTTGATGCGCGCCACGGCATCGGTGACCTTGCGCGTCACGAACTCGAGTCCGCGTCGCGGACTCTCGTGATTGAAGAGGATTCCGGAGACGGCGTAGAGGCCGAAGCTCTCGCGATAATTCACGGTGATCCAGTGGCCGTACACCTTGGCGACGCCGTAGGGGCTGCGCGGATAGAACGGCGTCGTCTCGCTTTGCGGCGACTCGACCACTTTGCCGAACATCTCGCTCGAGCTGGCCTGGTAAAAGCGCGCCTTGGGCGCGGCCTTTTTCATCGCCTCGAGCATGCGGGTGACGCCGAGCGCGGTGAATTCGCCGGTGAGCACGGGCTGCGTCCACGACGCGGCGACGAAGCTTTGCGCCGCGAGGTTGTAGATCTCGTCCGGCTTCACGTCGCCGACGGCGTCGGTCAGTGAAGTTTGATCGAGGAGGTCGGCCGAGACCAGCTCGACGCGGTCGACGAGATGTGCGATGCGCTCGTACGGCGTCGTCGAGCTGCGGCGCACGGCGCCGACGACGCGGTAGCCCTTCTCGAGCAGGAATTCGGCCAGGTACGAGCCGTCCTGGCCGGTGATGCCAGTGATGAGCGCGGTGGGCATGGTCCGGAAAACTAACTCAAAAGCAAGAGCGAATGGAAAGAGCGAATGGTGACGGCGAATGGAAAGAGCGGGTGGAAACGGCGAACGGAAAGAGCGAATGGAAACGGCGAATGGAAACGGCGATTTCCGCGACGAACGGTGATTTGCGCGCGGAAGACGCTGGAGTCGATCCGCGATGCCGTCGCGGCGAACGCCCGTTGTGAACGCTCGACGAAGAAGGCACCAAACAAAAAAGGGGAGCCCCGATGGGCTCCCCTCTCAATCAGCCGAGCAGCGTAGTTATACGACCGCCGCTCCACGCGGTGCCCGCTTGACCTTGCCTGCATTCATGCATCGCGTGCACACCTTCACCTTCTCGATCTTTCCGTCGACGAGGGTGCGCATCACCTGCAGATTGGGCTTCCAGGTGCGGCGCGTCTTGTTGTTCGCATGCGACACGTTGTTGCCGAACGCGACGCCCTTGCCGCACGCGTAGCAGACGTTTCTCTGAATGGCCATAAGAACCTCTATTCTCCCACCAGCTCGATGCGCGCCATCTCGGCGCCGTCACCCTTGCGGTGGCCGGTCTTGAGAATGCGCGTGTATCCACCCTTGCGAGCCGCGAACTTGGGTCCGAGCTCCTGGAACAGCTTGTCGGCCGTCTCACGCTTGTGCACGTGACGCACGGCAAGCCGGCGAGCGTGCAGCGTGCCGGAGCGCGCCTTCGTGATCAGCTTCTCGACGAACGGACGCAGTTCCTTCGCCTTGGCTTCGGTGGTCTCGATCGCGCCGTGCTCGATGAGCGACGACGCGAGATTCCGCATGAGCGCGAGCTTTTGCTCGCTGGTCCGGCGAAGCTGGCGCCCCGCTTTACGATGACGCATTGCTCTTACTCCTCCATGTCGTCGGGCGCCGCGGCGGCGGCCCGGCTTGGCGGCGTACCGTAATCCAGCACGCGAACGCTGCCGTCGCCGGTCTCTTCGAACCGCATCCCGAAATTCAGATTTTCGCGCTCGAGGAGGTCCGCGATCTCCTGAAGCGATTTCTTGCCGAAGTTCTTGACCTGCAAAATCTGGCTCTCGGTCTGGCGCACCAGATCGCCGAGCGTTCTGATATTCGAATTCTTTAACGAGTTGACGGAGCGAACCGACAGCTCGAGGTCGTCGATCGGCGTCCGCAGGAGCGAGCCGAGGCGCGCGCCGTCGCCGGCACCGTTGTCCGCCAGCTGGCCGATCGGCGCCGACGAATGCGAGCCGAAATCGGCGAAGTACTGGAAGTGCGTCTGCGCGAGCGCGGCCGCGTAGCTCACCGCTTCTTCCGGCGAGATCGTGCCGTTGGTCTCGACCGTGAGCACCAGGCGATCGTAGTCCGTGCGCTGGCCGACGCGCGTCTCGGCGACGGTAAAGTTGGCGCGGCGGACCGGATTGTAGATCGAGTCGATGCGCACGAGATCGACGGGCAGGCCCCGGTCGATCGGATGCTGGTCCGACTCGACGTAGCCGCGGCCCTTGTTCACGTACAGGTCGACGTTGAGATCGCGGTCGTCCTGCAGCGTGAAGAGATGATGGTCGGGGTTGACGATGCGCACGCCGCCGGAGCTCGAGATGTCGGCCGCGGTGACCGCGCCGGCCTCGGACTTCTGGATGTGCAGCACCACGTCCTCGACGTCGTCGGGGAGCGTGAGCGTCAGCGTCTTGAGGTTGCCGATGATCTGGTGCACGTCTTCGACGACACCAGGAATGGTCTGGTGCTCGTGCACCACGCCGTCAATGCGGAACGCCCACACCGCCGCGCCGCGAAGCGACGACAGCAGCATGCGCCGCATCGAGTTGCCGAGCGTGTGGCCGAAGCCGCGCTCGAGGGGCTGCAGCCGGAATTCGGCGACGTTGGGGTTGTCTTCGTGCTTGGTCGCTTCGACCAGCTGCGGGCGGACGAGTCCGCGGAGATCGATCGTGTTGGCCATGATTGGGGAGATCCTTGAATGGTCTTGCCGAGAACGAATCGGCATCGCCTTGCCCCGCCCCTCATGCGCGGCAAGCTCGAACGGAGATGAGGGCTCCGACCTGAATCGTCGTCCTCGCGACCGAGCGAAGCGAGGGAGTCGAGGATCTGCTCGTGATAACGGCGTTCACAAGAGCAGGTCCTCGACTCGCCGCGACGCGGCTCGCGAGGATGACGGGCGTGCTACTTCGAATACAACTCCACCACCAACTGCTCCTGCGCCGCGATCGGAATGTTCGGACGGCTGGGACGCTCGAGCATCCGGCCACTGAACGTGTCGCGATCGACGGCGAGCCACGACAGCGGCGCGCCGCGCGACGACTGATCCATCGCGGCGAGGATCGGCTGCACCTCGCGCGACTTCTGGCGAATGCGCACTTCCTCGCCCGGCGCCACCATATAGCTCGGGATGTCGACCGTCTTGGTGTTGATCTCGACGTGGCGGTGGCGAATGAGCTGGCGCGCGGCCTTGCGACTCGGCGCGAAACCCATGCGGTAGATCATGTTGTCCAGACGGCTCTCGAGCGCGGCCAAGAGATTGTGGCCCGTGATCCCCGGCATCGGACGCACCTTCTGGAAGGTGTTCCGGAACTGCTGCTCCGAGATGCCGTAGATGCGCTTGATCTTCTGCTTCTCACGCAGCTGCTTCGAGTATTCGGACGACTTGCGGCGGCGCGCGGTGTTCTGGCCGTGCTGGCCCGGAGCGTACGGACGACGCTCGACGGGGCACTTCTCCGTGAAGCACTTGGTGCCCTTCAGGAAAAGCTTCGTTCCTTCGCGCCGGCACTGCTTGCAGCTCGGCCCGGTGTAGCGACCCATGGATCAAACTCTCCGACGCTTGGGGGGACGGCAGCCGTTGTGCGGGATCGGCGTCACGTCCTTGATCGACTTGACCTGGAGGCCAGCCGTTGCCAAGGCTTGAATCGCCGACTCACGGCCCGAACCCGGGCCCTGCACCTTCACGTGGACGCGCTTCACACCGGCCGACAACGCTTCACGCGCGGCCTGCTCGGCGGCAACGGTCGCCGCGAACGGCGTCGACTTCTTGGAGCCCTTGAACCCGGCCTTGCCGGAGGAGCCCCAGGACACCGCGTTGCCGTGCGAGTCCGTGATGGTGATCGTCGTGTTGTTGAAGGTAGCGCTGATGTGCGCCACACCTTCCGCTTCCACGACCCGCTTTGCCTTCTTCCCAGTCGCCATGATTCGTTAGTTGTGTGTCTGTCATCCTCGCGAGCGAAGCGAGACGAGGATCTGCTAAGTACCGCTTGTTACTGCTTGTTACTGCTTGTTACTGCTTGTTACTGCTTGCTACTTCGTCACTTTCTTCTTGCCGGCGATCGCCCGACGCGGCCCCTTCTTCGTGCGCGCGTTGGTGTGCGTCCGCTGGCCGCGGACTGGCAGGCCGCGACGGTGGCGAATGCCCCGATACGACCCGATGTCCATCAACCGCTTGATGTTCATCGCCACTTCGGTCCTGAGCGCGCCTTCGACCTTGTGATCGCGCTCGATGACGCCGCGGATCTTGTTCACGTCCGCGTCGGTCAGATCGCGAATGCGCAGATTGGCGTCGATGCCCGCCTTCTCGATGATTTCCTGGGCGGCATGACGGCCAATGCCGTAGATGTAGGTCAGACCGATCTCGACCTTCTTGTCTCTCGGGAGATCGACGCCAGCAATACGAGCCATATTCGATTAACCCTGACGCTGCTTGTGCTTGGGGTTGCGCTTGCAGATGATGCGAGTCACGCCGTTGCGCTTCACAACTTTGCAATGCTCACAGATCGGCTTGACGCTCGTGCGGACTTTCACAGGCGCTCCGGACGGAACCAAGAAAGAAAAACGAGAAAACCGGTTGAGACAGCTAATCCGACCCGAAAAATTCCGGGCCAGACCCTAAGAGTAACTAGGCTGGTAAGTTGAAGCAAGGGGACGGGTTAAGCAGGCACTGGTACAGTTTGAAAGTAGCCAGTTCTTGGTCATGAAACCTCGGTTCGGTATTTTGCATCCATGCCAAAGCGCCCGAAGCGACCGGCCGACATGATGCAGCTCGCCAGGCTCGTCGGTGGAATCGCGACGAAAGAAGCCGAGAAGCCGGAAGACGCTGAGCCGGGACCGACCCAGGTTCGGGCCTCAAAAGGCGGCATTGCTCGCGCAAAGACGCTCAGCCGAAAGGAGCGGGTCAGCATCGCGAAGAAGGGCGCGAAAGCGTCAGCTCGAAAGCGTTCCCGGTAGCTCTATTTGCCCCTTCTTATCGGCCTTCTTCGCTTCCGCTTTTAGACGCTCAGCACCCGGCTCTTGAATTACGAGTACTGGGTCGCCCCCGAGCTTCTTGCTCTTCGCAAGCAAGCCGCCATCAAAGGTCTCTAGATAATTGGCGTTCGCCACCAACGCGGTGGCGACATGTACGGCGTCTTTCGGCAGTATGTCATGTTCCCAGAACACGTCTTGAGCGGCTTCGGCGATGACCCGATCCACTTCGGCGACGATGAAACAGCTTCGATTGAAGAACTTTCGTAGCAGCTCGCGCGATTCCTTCGGAAAGGGCCGCTTGTCGCCTTTCTTGTGGAGCACTTCCGCGATGGTCCAGGCCGATATGACTATCTCGCAATTCCCGACTTCCGCGTCGAGCAAAATGGGCTCGCACTTATCGGCACGGTTAGCCTGGTTCAACAGGTAGCCGAAACAGCAGCAGGAATCCCAATAGCGACGAATCTTATTCGCCATTGGCGATCCTGTAGCCGCTGAGGATGCCACGGACTTGGCTGTGCGTCGGAAGTTGATCGTCAGGTGGCATTACGTCGAGGCTCCGAACGTCGATCCGGATTGCGGTCCCGTCCTGACGGGACCACATCAGCCCTCGAACGACGACGCGCTTCTTGAACGCACTGAGCGCCTTATCGACCAAGTCGTTAGGGATCTCACAGCGAATGCGCCGACCGCGTAAACGGTCCACGACGGAGATTTCAATCCTTCCGTAGTCGTTCACACCGACCAGCGTACCGTCAATACTGGCTATGCTGCGGAGATCGCCGCGAATGATAGTGGCGACGTTTTCGGCGACCTTTTCGCTGGGCTTCACTACAATCTGGCCGAATCGTGCCACTGCCTTACCGCTGTCATATTCCGACAGAATTCGCGTCAGCGTTCGGCTTGTCTTGAGCGCGGCATCCGAAAAATGAGCGGGTCGCTTATTCGAGGATGCCAGAGCCTTCGTGCCCTGACCGGCGATTCGGATTGCAGCTTCGATGTCTGCCATCGCGACATGCTCACCTTGTATGTGAGCTGTCGCCGCAGCGTAGGCACTCCCGGCGCGAAGATCCTCAATGACCCACCGAACTTGATTGGCTGCGATGCCCATCTCGACCATGACCTGCTCGACGAGACGCATTTGCGCAAGAAAGCCTTCGGCGAAATCGGGCGCCGAGACATCCCTGCGATCCAGGTCAAGAACGATCTTCGCCATGGCCACAGTATACATGCTCAGAGGAGAACAAACCAGAGAAAGAAGTACTTGACAACGTAAAGTTAAGCAAGCATATTAGTTCAGTTTCAATTCACGAACCGAACCATGAACCGCCTGTCGACCGAAAAGCGCGTGCAAATCCTCTACGCCCTCTGTGAGGGCGCGTCGATCAATGCGACGGCACGGCAGACGGGTGCGAGCAAGGTCACGATCTTGAAGCTGCTCGCTGAGGTCGGAACGGCGGTTCTCGCTTACCAGCAGCGCGTGCTGGTGAACCTGCCATGCAAGCGCATCGAAGCGGACGAGATTTGGTCATTCGTCGGCGCGCGCGAGAAGAATGTCCCGCTCGATGAGAAGGGACGCGGGCGCGGCGATTGTTGGACGTGGACGGGGATCTGCGCCGACACGAAGCTCATTCCGTGCTGGCACGTCGGCACTCGCGATGCCGACGCTGCGCACTTGTTCATGGAGGAGCTGGCGTCGCGTCTCGCGAACCGCGTGCAGCTCTCGACGGACGGCCACAACGCCTATCTGACGGCGGTGGAGAATGCGTTCGGCTGGAACGGCGTGGACTACGCGATGCTGGTCAAATTGTACGGCGCAACCGGCGATACGCACGGCAGCGGCAAGTACGCGCCCGTCGCCCTCACGTCGCTAGAAAAAAAGCCGATCATGGGCCAGCCGGACGAGGCGCTGATCTCGACCAGTTACGCCGAGTCGCACAACACGCGCATGCGGACCAACATCCGCCGGCTGACGCGCCTCACGAACGGCCACAGCAAGAAGATCGAGAACCACGTGCATGCGATGTCGCTGTGGTTCATGTACTACAATTTCTGTCGTCCGCATATGACGCTGACGAAGAACAACGGCGGGATAAAGCAAACGCCCGCGATGGCAGCGGGCGTGAGCGATCATGTTTGGAATCTCGGCGAAGTGGTCGCCTTACTTGCGTCGTGAGCCGACGCTCGGAATAGTCGGAGCGATTGTCACGCTCGACGTAGCAGTCGTTTCCGCAATTCGCGAAAGCGATGGCGGCGGGGGCGGCGGGGGCGATTGGATGTGTTTTATAACACTTTGAACAATCCGCGCACCGTCCGGCCCCGCACCATGCCCGAGAGCTCGTAGGAAATCAAAGGCAAGAAGCGCGGGGCCACTAAACTCGAACTGGACGCCCACAAACTGACACTCATTCAGCAGCGTCGGCGCGGTTGCTGAGTAGACGAGAGTCGTGCCTTCAAATCGACATCTGATGAACTCCATGCCGTCGATCAGCTGCTTGCCCGCACCGAAGACACTCTCAACTACTCGCATTTGACGCTCCCGTATCACGCGGCGCCACATCAGGAGTCGCCTTAGTTCCTGAGTCATCGGCGGTCGCCGTCAGCGTCTCGGTCGGTCTGAACGTCCGCTGCATCAACGCCTGACGACTCACCGCGCCGTATTCCTTCAATTCGGGCGCGAGAATCGTTGCAACGGATTTCGCGTCCGTTCGCACATCCAGTAACAAATCTAGCGTCGCCGCGTTCACCTTGTTCGCTTCCTTGCGCGCATCGTTCGCTTGCCAGATGGCATAGAACGCGAGCACGAGCGACACGATGCTTAGCGCGAGACCGAAGACGGTCAGGAGACCTGACGCGCTCGACGGGCAGACAAGAGTGGGCTGTTGCATCGGGCGAAACTACTCCACCCGGCCTGGTCATTCAAACTGTACCAGTGCCGGTTAAGCATCCGAGCGTCTGCACAGCGTCTACCCGCCGTCTGCCCGCCGTCTACCCGCCGTCTACCCGCCGTCCGCCCGCCGTCTGCCCGCCGTCTACCGACCCGAAGCAAGCTCTCGCACCACCTCGTCCATCGCCCGCCGCCGGTCGCTCGCGGCCGTCACCATCCGGCCAACCACGACGTACCGCGCGCCCGCCGCGCCCGCCTCGGCCGGTGTGACCACACGCGCCTGATCCTGCACCGCTCCACCGGCCGGACGAACGCCCGGTACCAGCACAGCCAGGGCGACGCCATGCCGCTCGCGCACTCGCGACGCCTCTCGGCCGCTACAGACGACGCCGTGCACCCCGGCTTCCTTGGCCAAGTCCGCCAGCCGCAGCACCTCGTCGCTCACGTCCAGCACGGCCGCGTCCCTACCCCAGGCCCGCGCCACGTCGCCCGCTGTGAGCGACGTCAACACGGTCACGGCGAGTACGCCGCACGCATCGCCAGACGCGTCTCGCGCGGCCTCCGCCGCCGCTCGCAACATCGTCACGCCGCCAACCCCATGCACCGTCACGAGCCGAGCACCCATGTGCGCGGCGTTGCGAACGCCGCCGGCGACCGTGTTTGGAATATCGTGAAACTTGAGGTCCAGAAACACGTCGCAGCCGCGCGCGCGCAGCTCGCGGAGAATGGCGGGCCCCGCCGCCGTGAACAGCTCGTTGCCAACCTTGTAAAAGCGGCACCGCTCGCCGAGGTAGTCGACGAGCTCGATGGCGTCTTCCGCCGTCGAGACGTCGAGCGCGACAATCGGAGTCGTCGTCGTTGCGTTGCTCAGTGTGCTCGGCGCGTTGGTCAGTGCGGCCATTCCAGTGTTCCACTCAGCGATTGCAGATGGGTGACGCCGTGTCGCGCGCACCACTGCTCGAGGTCGCGCACGATTCGCTCGGGCGCCCGCGGGTCGCGAAGTGCTGCAGTTCCGATACCTACGAGTGACGCGCCGGCGAGAATGTATTGCACCGCATCGGTCGCGCTCGCTACCCCTCCAATGCCGAGCATCGGAAGCGCGACCGCCTGGCGGACTTTCCACGTCGCGAGGACACCGACCGGGAGAATCGCCGGCCCGCTGACGCCACCCGAACCGAAACCCAGCACCGGACGGCGACGCTCCACATCAATCAGCAAGCCGGGAATTGTGTTCACCACGCTGATCGCGTCGGCGCCGGCATCCGCCGCGATGCGCGCCGCGTCACCGATGTTCGACAGTGTCGGCGAGAGCTTCACGAACAGCGGCCGTCGTGTTTCGCGGCGAGCACGCTCGATGACGAGCCGCAACGAGGCGGGATCGGCGCCGAACTCCATGCCGCCCGCCTTCGTGTTTGGGCAGCTGACATTGAGCTCGTACGCTTCGACGGCGTCGTGCATGGCGGGCATGGACAGCGCCTCTTCGAGCCCCGCGACCACGGCCGGATACTCGTCGATCTCAAAGCCCACGACATTCACGATCTTTCGCGTGCCCGCGAGGTGCGTCGCCAGCCAGGGCACGTGCTCGCGGCGGACGGCGTCGAGTCCGGGGTTCGCCAGTCCGACGGCGTTCATCATTCCGCCGTCGAATTCGGCGACGCGCGGCGCGGCGTTTCCGTCGCGCGGCGCGAGCGAGACGGCCTTCGTGACGAGGCCGCCCACCGCCTCCAGGTGCATGACGCCCGACAGCTCCTCGCCGTAGCCCGCGGTCCCGGCGGCGAGGACGATAGGATTCTTGAATTCAAGATTGCTAACGACCGTCCGGAGGGCGGCCGGCGCCGTCACCGCCGCGGCTCCGGGCGCGAGGCGGCCGGCGCGGCGCGTGTGCCGTGGAGCCGGCTCTCGAATCGCTCGAGATACTCCGTCGCCGCGTCGGCGATCGCCGCCGCCAGCGCGTTCTGCTTGTCGGGATCGGTGAGATACTGCGCTTCCTTCGGATTGGTGCCGAAGCCGATCTCGACGAGCACCGCGGGCATGTACGCGGTCACGAGCACGCGAAACCCCGCCTGCTTCACGCCGCGGCTCGGGCCCGGATGCATTCTGCCCAGGCGCTGCTGAATGAGATCCGCGAGCTCGCTCGACTCGCGCAGATGCTCGTTCTGCTGCATGTCGCTGAAGATGAAGCTCAGCGGATCGTCCTTGTCGACGTGGTCCGTCATCGTCTCGAAGCGCGCGGCGTCATTTTCCATGTGCTCCACGCGGCGCGCGTCCTCCGTACGTGCCTCGGAGAGGAAATACGTCTCGAAGCCGCGCGAGCCGCCCGGATCCTTCCAATTCGGATTCGCCGCGTTGACGTGAATCGAGATGAAGAGATCGCCTTGCGCCTTGTTCGCGATGCGCCCCCGGTCGTCGAGCGCGATCAGCGTATCGGTCGTGCGCGTGTACACCACGTCGAGCCCGCGCGACTCGAGCTGCGCGCCCAGGTCCTTCGCCACCGCGAGTGTGATGTTCTTCTCGTAGATCTTCGGTCCGCCGCCGATCGGCCCCGTCATGCCGTTGTCGATGCCGCCGTGCCCCGCATCCACGATCACGCGACGCCGGCCGGTCTTCGCGCTGATCGGCGGCAGCGGTCCGCCGGCGCGCGCGTTGGCGCGCGCAACCTCGTTGACCTCACCGCCCTGCTGCTGCACGGATGTGGTTCGCCGTGACGACGAACCGGACGCACCCTCCGACGACGCACGAATCACCGGCCGGTCGGCCATGGACATCAGAATCAGCTGCGCGCTGTCGGCGTCCCAGCGATTGTTCGGCAACACGGTGGGAAAGACGTCGGACACGAGCTGCAGTGGAACGAGCAGGTCACCGTTGCGCATGATCGGCGCGGTGGCGAGTTGGCGCACGGCGTCGTTCGCGTGAATGACGGTCGATCCCGTCTCGAGCTGAAAGCGCGCGCCCCACGCTTCGACCGTATACCAATTTCCTGAATCGCGCTGCACCTTGATCGGGATCATCTGATCGAGCGCGCGCAGGCGAATCATCGGGCCGTTCGCGGTGCTCACCGTGGGAATGCGTACGACCTGATCGCCGCTCCGCACGACGAGCTGGCGCGGCGCGGATTGCGCCTGGGCGGGTTGCGCTTGGACGGCGGCCGCGATCTGAACGGCCGCGACCGCGACGACAGCGGCCCGCGTCGTTCGCTTCATCATCCGCTTCATCATCGGACACGCACCGACCGCGCGATCTCGCGCGCGGCATCTCGCTCGCGCTCGGTATCCCGCTTGTCGTGCAGCTTTTTGCCCTTGCCGAGCGCCAGCGCCACCTTCGCCACTCCGTTCTTGAAATAGAGCTCGAGCGGGATCAGGGTGAGTCCCTGGCGCTCGACGGCCCCAATCAAACGACGGATTTCCTTGCGGTGGAGCAACAGCTTTCGGGTACGTTCGGGTTCGTGGTTGGTGTATCCGCCCCGTTCGTACGCAGAAATGTGCAGGTTGAGGAGGTAGGCCTCCCCGTCCTTGATGATCCCGTAGGCGTCGCTGATGTTGGCGCGGCCGTCTCGGAGCGACTTCACTTCGGTGCCTTTCAGGACCAGGCCGGCCTCGTAGGTGTCGAGGATTTCGTAGTCGAATCGCGCACGCTTGTTTCGCGCGATGGACTGTATTTCGGCCTTGGTGCCGGGGTTGGGCTCGGCCTGCTTCCGACGGGTGTTCTGGCCCGAAGTCTGGGCGGCGGGCTTCTTTGACACAATGTGGCAACTTAGGCGAGCCATCTCCGCGCAGCAACACACGATACGTTGACGGCCCCGCGCGTCTCGACTACCTTTTTTTGCTACTGCCGAAGTGGTGGAACTGGTAGACGCGCTGGCTTCAGGAGCCAGTGGGCGCAAGCTCGTGGGGGTTCGAGTCCCCCCTTCGGCATTTGGGCCGGCAACCGGACAGCTTACTCCCGGTTTCCGGCCCTACTGCTTTCCACCAGCCATCGCGCTGGGCGGCACATTCTCCGGCAGCGCGGCGGTTCCGAACGCCGCGCGAAGCGCCTCGTTCGCTTCGGTGAGATACGTGCCGAGCAGCTCGCCCGCGCGGACGATGTTGTCGTCCTGGAGCTTGAACGCACCGCCCGCGAACGCGAACAGCGTCTGCCCCATGCGAATGGGCGTCGGGGCGCCAGCGCGCGCGGCCAGGCCATCGCGATACGCGCTCAAGCGAGCGTTGAACTGGCGTTCCACGGTCTCGAGCATGCCCGCGGCGATGTTGCGGTCGCGAGCGAGCGCTTCTGAGATCTCGCGCGCCACGATCGACGCGGTGCGGTCGTCGAGCGCGTCGCGCTGCGCCGCAACGAGGCCGAGCGCGCGGCGCGCATAGCGCAGCTCCCAACGCGCGTGATCGACGTCGCCGCGCGTCGCCGTCTGCGTGAGCCACTGCACATCGTCTTCCGCGGGCTCGCGGAACAGCGCCGCGACGAAGGTCGCGGCCTTTCGCTGAAGCTCGCGCTGCGCGCGCCAGCTAGCGAAGAACGGCATCGCTCAGTGCTGCAGCACCGGCAACGTCCGCAAGCCGACGCGCGTGCGCACCTCGCTTTCCTCGACGAGCAAGTCGGACAGATGCACGCCTTCGAGCACGTCGTCGATCTTTTGCTGCAGCAGCATCCACACGGGGCGAATGCTGCAATTGTGCGACGACGAGCACCGCTCTTCGCCGACCGGGTGCGACACGCAATGGAGGTCGAAGGTCGTCGTCTCCGAGGCCTCGATCACGTCGCGGATGGAGATGGCCGTCGCCTCGCGGGCCAGCGCGTATCCGCCGCGCGCGCCGCGCGTGCTTCGCACGAGTCCCGCGCGCCTCAGACGCAGCAGGATCTGTTCGACGTAGTCACCGGGCAGCCGCTCGACCTCGGCGATCTCGCGGCCGGTGATCGGACCGTCCGCGGCGCGGCGGGCGAGATGGAGAGCACAGATGACGCCGTACTCGGCGAGCGTGGTGATGCGCACGTCTCAAATCTATCCTGTCATTCCGAGCGAAGCGAGAAATCTGCCGTCAGCCCGCCGCGACAGCTCCGTGCTTCCCTCCCGGCACGCCGATTTCCGTCATCTTCTTCAGATCGAGCACGTCGTCGACCTCGGCGTCCGGCAGAATCTTGTCGCGCTTGACCATGTCGCGGATCAGCACGCCCTCCTGCACCGACTTCTTGCTGATCTCCGCCGCCTTGGCGTAGCCGATTTGCGGCGCGAGCGCGGTCGCGAGCGCGGCAGACCGTTCGACCCAATACTCGCACATCTCGCGATTGGCTTCGATGCCCTTCACGCATTTGTCGGCGAACACCGTCGCGGCGTTCGAGATGATGCGCATCTCGAGCAGCACGTTGTGCGCGATGACGGGCATCATCACGTTGAGCTCGAGTTGTCCATGCTCGGCGGCCATCGACACGGTGGTGTCGCACCCGACGACCTGGAAGCACACCTGATTCACCATCTCGGGAATCGAGGGGTTCACCTTGCCCGGCATGATCGACGAGCCGGGCTGCACGGCGGGAAGCTTGATCTCGTCGATGCCCGTGCGCGGGCCCATGACCATCAGGCGCAGGTCGCTCGCGATCTTGCTGAGATCGAGGGCGAGCACGCGAATCTGCGAGCTGAACGCCGCCACGTCGCCCATGCTCTGCATGAGTTGAATGCGATCCTGCCCGATGCGCAGGTCGAGTCCGGTGATCTGCTTGAGATACTTGTTCATCAGCGCGGGATATTCTTTCTCGACCGTCACGCCGGTGCCCACGGCGCTGCCGCCGATCCCCAGGTCGCGGAGATAGTCCGCGGCTTCGTTGATGCGCTTCACACCGCGCGCGAGCGTGCCTGCGTACGCAGTGAATTCCTGCCCGAGGCGAATGGGCATGGCATCCTGGAGATGCGTGCGGCCCGCCTTCACGATGTCGTTGAACTCGACGCCCTTGTCGGCGAACGCGCCGATGAGATTCTCGAGCGCCGCGTTGAGCGTCGCGAGCTGAGCGAGGCACGACAGGCGGATGTTCGTGGGGATCGTGTCGTTCGTCGACTGCGCCATGTTGACGTGGTCGTTCGGATGCACCGGCGTGTACGAGCCGCGCTGGCCGCCGAGGAGTTCGTTGGCGCGATTGGCGAGGACCTCGTTCGCGTTCATGTTGTGCGAGGTGCCGGCGCCGGCCTGATAGGGATCGACGATGAAGGCGTCGCGATACTTCCCGGCGAGGACCTCGTCGGCGGCCTGTACGATGGCGTCGGCGAGTTTGGGGTCCAGGCGCCCGGTTTCCTTGTGTGTCAGCGCCGCCGCCTTCTTGATCCACACTTGCGAGATGATGAACGGCTCGAGCGGCGTGAGGCCGCTGATCGAGAAGTTCTGGCGGGCGCGCTGGGTCTGGACGCCGTAGAGTGCGTCGGTCGGGACCTCGAGGTAGCCCAGCGGATCTTTTTCGCGGCGGGTGTCAGGCATATGCGTCAGGAGTCGGTGTGTGATTATTGGGTCGTCAGCATCTAATTATTCTTTCGTCATAACACGCGCGATCGCGACCCCGGCCACGGCCGCGGCCACCATCGCCAGTCCGAGCCAGGCGACGCTCTCGCCATGCAAGCGGCCGAACGCGATGCGCCGTGGATCATCGGCCGACAGCGCGTCCACCGGGCCGCCGATCGCCTGCCGTACCGCCTCGATGCGCGGGGCCACGAACACCTGCGCCGCCGCGCACGCCAGCACCATGATGCCCATCGCCGACTCGGCCCACCGCCACTCGCGATGCACGCGCCATTCGAGTCCGAGCGCGACGAGACCGATGACGATGCCCGAATAGAACACCGCCGGCAGCACGCGGCCCACCACCGCGCCGGCCAGCGTGCGGCTTGGCAGAACGGCGAACAGCGCGGGCGCGACGACCGCGCTCACGATCGTGCCCGCGCCCAACCAGAGCGCCAGCAGCGCAATCGCGACTATGGACGTCGTTACCGCGCGCATGTCGATTCTCTGATGCTCATCGCGGCACGATACCCGCGAGTCCCGTCACCCACGGATTCGTGGCGCGCTCGCGGCCGATCGTCGTGTGCGGCCCGTGACCGGGAAACACCACCGTTTCGTCGTCGAGCTCGCAGATCCGAACGAGCGAATCGGCCATCTGGTCCGGGTCGGACAACAACAGGTCGGTGCGGCCAACCGATCCGGCGAACAGCAGATCGCCGCCCAGGACGATGCGGTCATTGCGAAACACGACGTGGCCGGGCGCGTGGCCGGGCGTGTGCATGACATGAAATTGCGCGTCGCCGAGCGTGAGGATGTCGCCATCGGCGAGCTCGAAGTCGGGCGGGTCGGGCTGCTCGAAGGGCAGTTCGTACACCGCGGCTTGTGTCGCGCCGCGGTCGAACACCGGTCGGTCCGCCGGGTGCATGTACACCGGCACCGGGTACGCGCGCCGCACGCCGGCAAGTCCGCCGATGTGATCGATGTGTGCGTGCGTGAGCCAGATCGCGTCGAGCGTCGCGCCGGATTCGCGCACCATCGCGATCAAACGATCGGGCTCGTCGCCGGGATCGATCAGCACCGCGCGATTCGATTCTTCGTCGATCACGAGATACGAGTTTTCCTCGAACGGGCCGACGGTCAGCAGCGTGATCTTCATACCGATCATACCGCGTAGCCTCCGCTTCCGACGAGCGGCTCGTCACCATCGCCGTCCGCCAACGCCTTCAAATATTTCTCCGCCGCGATCGCCGCCGTCGTCGCGTCGCCGACCGCCGTCGTCACCTGGCGCGTGAGCTGCGACCGCACGTCGCCCGCCGCGAACAGGCCGCGAATGCTCGTGTGCATGTTGGCATCGGTGCGCAGGTAGCCCATCTCGTCGTGGTCGACGTGCCCCTCGATGATGCCGGTGTTCGGCCGGAATCCGATGAAGACGAACATGCCCTGCGCGGGGAGATCGCGCCGGGCATCGGTCTCCACGTCGCGCAGCTTCAGGTTCTTCACGAGTCCCTGCGCGTCGCCCTCGACTTCGTCGACGACGGTGTTCCAGATGACTTCGATCTTGGGATTCGCGAAGAGCCGCTGCTGGAGAATCTTCGACGCGCGCAACGACTCGCGGCGATGTATGAGATACACCTTGCTCGCGTAGCGCGTCAGAAAGTCCGCCTCTTCCGTCGCCGCATCGCCGCCGCCGACCACGGCGATTTCCTGATTGCGAAAAAAGGCGCCGTCGCAGATCGCGCAGTACGACACGCCCTTTCCCGCGTACTCCAATTCGCCGGGAATGCCGAGCTTGATCGGCGTACCGCCGGCCGTGACGATCACCGCGGGCGACACGTACACGTCGCCGTTGTCGCAGCGCGTCTCGAACGTGCCGTCCTGTCGCTTCTGCACGCACTCCACGATGACACCGTTCCGGAACTCGGCGCCGAACTTGGCGGCGTGATCGGAAAATTTCTGCGCCAGCTCGTGTCCGAGAATGTGCTCGAAGCCCGGATAATCCTCGATGACTTCGGTGTTGAGCAGCTCGCCGCCCGGAAACCCGCGCTCGAGCACGACGGCCTTGAGCATCGAGCGTCCGGCGTACATCCCGGCGCACATGCCCGCCGGTCCCGCACCGACGATGACGACATCGAAGTTGTAGGTCGTTCCCATGCCCGGAAAATCTAGTGAGCAAGAAAGGTCAATGCCCCGTCATCCCGGCCGAGCGCCGATGACCAGCCGTGTCAGCGCGCCGTGGCAGTGGGAGACGGTGCCGATGATGACGTCGGCACTTCCCATCTCGCCCGCGGCCGCGATGCGTCCGTCGGCCGCGAGCACTTCGGCCGTGTCGAACATGCCGACGCCGTATGCGCGGTGGCGGCAGAACAACGTCGCGATCTCGACGTGTCCGCCGGCGTCCTGCATTTCGCGGGCGTGATCGGCCAGGCGCGCGGGCAGACTCCATGTTCGCTCGTCGCGCGTGTGCGGACAGGTGCGCGGCTCGACGCAGTTGATGGGGCACATCCACGTCGCGAAGCTCACGTAGTGTGTGCCATCGGTGCCGGCGCGTTCCCACGGCACGCTCGGCACGCGATCGAAGGGCTGCGTCGTTACGGCATCGCCAAATCGTCTGCGCGCGCGTTCCACGAGCCATTCGCCCATGAGATGCGGCATGAGCGGCGAAGGCACGATCGCGTCGCGCGCGAAATCAGACGGATGCTCCGCGGCGTTGGTGAGATACTGATCGAAGAATGCTCGCCACTCGCGTACGACGAGCACACTTGAAATCGCGCACGACGCCAGCGACCCGGCCACCGCGCACGCGTCGTCGCGATCGACGACGAGAATCTGCTCGGCGGTCAGCGCTCCGGCGCGCGCCGCTCGATCGAGCTGCCGCACGTAATAACTGCCGTAACAACCGCCGCCGACGATGACGATCGTGCCGTACGCTTGCGGGTCGCGGCCGTCACTTTCGGACATGGCGGCCGCCGTCCACGAGAATCGTCTCGCCGGTGAGATAATCCGAGTCGAGGATGAACAGCACCGTGCGCGTGACGTCGGACGGATCGCCATGGCGCTTGAGCGGCGTGGTCTCGCGCAGATGCTCGGTCTGCACCGGATCGAAGTTGGGCGGTAGCAGCACGGTGCCCGGCGCCACCGCGGCAACGCGGACCTCGGGCGCGAGCACCTTCGCGAGCGCGCGCGTCATGTAGACGATGCCTGCCTTCGAGATGCCGTGGGGCAGATACCCCGGCCACGTTTCGAACGCCGCGAGGTCCGCGATGTTGACGACGGCGCCGCGCGCCGCGCGCAAATGCGGCGCCGCTGCCTGCGCGAGAAAGAACGGCGCGCGCAGATTGAGCGTCATCACCTCGTCCCAGTGTTCGGGGGTGATCTCGCCGAACGGCATGCGCAGCATGACGGCCGCGGAGTTCACGAGCACGTCGAGCGAGCCGAACGTCTCGACCACGGTCGCGATCAACTCGGCCGCCGATTCGGCACGCGTAAGATCGGCGGCAACGACGTCCGCCTCGCCGCCCGCGGCCTCGATCTGCTTCACGGTTTCGCGCGCGCCGTCCGCCGTGGAGTTGTAGTGCACGGCCACGCGCATGCCGCGCCCACCGAGGGCCACCGCGATCGCGCGGCCAACGCGGTGTCCGGAGCCCGTCACTAGTGCGGTACGGCCGTTCAGGTCCACGGAGAGCCTCTCAAAGACAAGAACTCATAAAAAAAATATCACGGACTGTGAGCGGCGACGTGCACGGATCGGCACGGAGTCGGCGTTGACAGCAGTTGACTGCAGTTACTCGAAACGCCGTCTCCGTGCCGATCAGTGGCCGTCGCCTTCCGCAGTCCGTGGTAATGCTGTTTTCTTGCGTGGTCCGATGTCGTCCGCCGTCGAGTGATCTAGGCGGCACGCGGCGGCCGAGCCCGAACCCGCCCGTCTTGCCGCCCCAACCACTCCTCCGGCACCCGCATCATCCCGAGCGTCCGTGGTCCATCGGTCGCTCCGTGCCAGTCAGATCCCCCGCTCGGAACCAGTGAAAAATGCTCGACCAGCGCGCTCAGGCGCGCAATGTCCTCCGACGAATGGCTCGGGTGCCGCACTTCGACGCCGTCGATCCCCTCTTGCACGAACTGCTCGACGCGCGCACGCGTTCCACCCGATGCGGGGTGCGCGAGGATCGCGAGGCCGCCGGCGTTGTGAATGAGCCCGATCGCGTCCGCCACCGCCAACCGATCCTTGCCGACGTAGGCGGCCTTTCCGTTGCCAAGGTAACGCTCGAACGCGTCGCGAAAATCGACGGCCCAACCTTCGGCGATCATCGCGCGCGCGACATGCGGCCGGCCGATCGCGCCGCCCGCCGCTTGGTCCAGCACCGCCGTGAACTCGATGCGCACGCCGAGCTCGTTGAGCCGCTCGACGATGCGCTGCGCGCGCGTGCGGCGCATCTCGCGGAGCGCGACGAGCCGCGATTCCAGCTCGCGCGTGTCCGAGAGATGCAGCCCGAGAATGTGCGTCTCGACGTCGCCTTCCACCGCGCTCAGCTCGATGCCGGGAACGACGCGCACGCCAAGCTCGGTGCCGGTCGCCATCGCTTCGGGCAGTCCATCGAGTGTATCATGATCGGTCAGTGCGATCGCGATGAGACCGACGCGCTTCGCTTCGCGCACGACGTCGGCGGGCGCGCGCGACCCATCCGACGCCGTGGAATGCATGTGCAGATCGACGAAGCCGCTCGGCGCGGCTCCGCCACCAGCCCCCGGGTACGGAGCGGTCACGTGTAGTCGGCTTCCGGCGACGTGTCGCTGGGCTGAGAGCTGCCGAACAAGCGCTGCAGGTCGGCGTCCGAAAGTTCGAGGAGCGCGCGTTCCCGCGAGCGCGTGCCGACCGGCGAGTAGCGCGTCACGCGAACGACGCGGTCGGCGCCCGTGCCGGCAATGAACATCAAGCCGAATTCATCGTGCTCGTTTTGGGTCACGCGGCCGGAGGGAAAGACCCGCCAGGTCTTGCCGCCGGCGGAGATGGTGCGAGCAGGCATCTATCGAAGCTCCACTTCTTTGTATACGCGATTGGGGTCGAGCACCGGCTCCGGCGCCTCGGCGTGCGCGCGGGCCAGCGTCGCGGCGTCCGCGGCTTCAAAGAACTCTAAAAACGCGCCCGGCAGGCTCGCTTCCTCGAACGCCCAGAACCGGCAGTCCTTCGAGGCGTAGTAGTCACGCTTTCGCTTGAGCCGCTCGTGAAACTTGTCCCGGTCCGGCGGGGTGACGAGAGTCCGCTGAATCGTGAGGGCGCGCGGCATGGTCAGAGCACGTTTTCGGGGAATGTCTCGAGGCCCTTCTTCACGAATGACATGAACTTGTCGGCATCCGCACCGTCGACGATGCGGTGATCGAACGACAGCGACAGGTACGCGCAGGTGCGAATGGCGATCGTGTCTTCGCCGTCGGCACCGGTGATGACTTTCGGCCGCTTCTCGATCGTGCCGAGGCACAGAATGGCGACTTGCGGCTGATTGATGATCGGCGTGCCCATCAGCGAGCCGAACACGCCGGGATTTGTGATGGTGAACGTCCCGTCTTGCACCTCGCGCGGATCGAGACGCTTGCTGCGCGCGCGATTCGCGAGGTCGTTGAGCGAGCGCGTGAGCCCCGTCAACGAGAGGTTGTCGGCGCCCTTGATGACGGGCACGATCAGACCCCAGTCGAGCGCGACGGCGATGCCGACGTTGATCTGCTTGCGATAGATGACCTCGTTCCCGCGCACCGCCGCGTTGAGCACGGGGAACGCACGCAACCCATCCGTCACCGCTTTGATGATGAACGGCAAATACGTCAGCTTCTCGCCGGTCTGCTTCTCGAACTCCGCGCGATGCTTGGCGCGAATGCGCGCGATGCGCGTGAAGTCGACCTCGAAGAACGAGTTCACGTGCGCCGAGGTGTGCTTGGAGACCACCATGTGCTCGGCGATGATGGCGCGCATCTTCGACATCGGCTGCACGTCGTCGCCGGGCCATGGCTCGGGCAGCGGACCCGCGTGCACGGGCTGGGCGCCGGGCGCTGGGCGCTGGGCGGGAGGCGCTTTCGCGCCGGACTCGATGAATTGAAGAATGTCTTTCTTCGTGACGCGTCCGGCGATGCCGCTGCCCTGCATCCCGTTGATCTCGATACCGTGCTCCGCGGCAATGCGCCGTACGAGCGGCGACGACTTGGTGCGAAGGCGGTCTTCGAGTGAGTTGCCGTTTGTCGCGGCTGACGCCGCAGGGTGTGGCGCGGCTGGCGCCGCAGGGTGTGGCGCGGCTGGCGCCGCAGGGGGTGGCGCCGCTGGCGCGGCGGGGGATGGCGCGGTTGGCGCCGCAGGGGACGACGCAACGGCGGCGGCAGGGGCCGGAGTGGGGGCGGCCGCCGCAGCCGACACACCAGCAGCAACATCGGTTTCGAGACGTGCGACCACGGTCGATACCGGAACCGTCTGGCCTTCGGTCACGAGGATTTCCGCCAGCACACCGGTCGACGGCGCCGGAATCTCCGCGTCGACCTTGTCGGTCGAGATCTCGAAGATGGGCTCATCGCGCTTCACCTGATCGCCGACTTTTTTCAACCACTTCGACAGCGTGCCTTCAGCGATCGACTCGCCCATCTGAGGCATGACGACGTCTACACGTGCCACTGCGCTACCCTCGGGAATTAGCAGCGCGCGCCCTGCCGCGCCGGAAGAACCAGATCGAAACAATCGGAACGACGATCGTTCCAATGATCATGCCGAACACCATATACGCATACCAATTGCACGGCGCGCCCGTCTCCGCATCGCTTCGACAGCGCGCCAACGCACCGACGATCTTGGCGATCAACACGGCGATCATGCCGCCGCCCGCAAACCCGACGAACGTCGAAAAACAGCCGACTCCAAGATACTCCCATCGGGTCGTCTTCGGGACTTGCGGCGTCGAGTCCGGCGCCTCGGGGTTCGCCATCAATACGCTGCCAGCGCGCGCGCCGCCGTGACGATGTCCGCGGTCTGGGGCAGCACGTAATCCTCGAGCGCGGGCGCGTATGGCAGCGGGACGTCGTGCGCCGTCACGCGCAGCACGGGCGCATCGAGCCAGGCGAACGACGTTTCGTTGATGCGCGCCGTGATCTCGCCGGCCAGGCCTCCGGTTCGCGTGTCCTCGTGCACGATGAGCGCGCGATTCGTCTTGCGCACCGTCGCCTGAATCGCGTCGTCGTCGAGCGGCGACAGCGTGCGCAGATCGAGAATCTCGACGGAAAGCCCATCCTGCTTCTCGAGCTGCTCCGCGGCCTCGAGCGCCTTCCATACCGTGGCGGCGTACGTGATGATCGACAGATCCTTCCCTTCACGCGCAATGCGCGCCTTGCCGATCGGCACGACGTGATCGCCCGCGGGCATCTCCGCCTTCACCCGGCGATAGAGATATTTGTGCTCGAAGAACAGCACGCAATCGTCGTCGCGGATCGCCGCCTTCATCAAGCCCTTCGCGTCCTCGGCCGTCGAGGGATACACGACCTTGAGCCCCGGCGTATGGACGAATCCCGCTTCGGGATTCTGCGAATGAAACGGCCCGCCGCGAACGTATCCTCCGCTCGGCCCCCGCACGACCATCGGACACGGCAGGAACGCGCGATACCGCGCCGTCGCGACGTAGTTCGTGAGCATGTCGTACGCGTTCGCGATGAAGTCGATGAACTGCATCTCGACCACGGGACGCATGCCCATGTGCGCCGCACCGGCCGCCGCGCCGACGATCCCGATCTCGGAAATCGGCGAGTCGATGACGCGCTGCTCGCCGTATTTGTCGAGCAACCCGTCGGTCACCTTGAACGCGCCGCCGTAGCGGCCAATGTCTTCGCCGATGCAGAAGACGTCGGCGTCGCGATCCATCTCCTCGAAGAGGGCCTCACGGATGGCCTCGAGGTAGGTGATTTCAGGCATGCTTCGTCATTCCGAGCGTAGCGAGGAATCTCGCGTCACGATCGAGGGACGACAGATGCCCCGTCGCTTCGCTCCTCGGGATGACACGCGGGGGGACCATCAATGCTCCTTCTCCGGCGTGTGCTTGAACACGCCCCACCCTTCGGGCCGCTCGTGCTCGTCCACCGCGCTCGCCACGCCTTCACGAAACCAGAGCGGCTCTGCGGCCGGCGGATCGGCGTACACGCCTTGCAGCGCATCGAGCGCTTCGGGCATTCCCGACCGCTCGGCGGCGTCAGTCGCGTCATCGACCTCGCGCCGGACGCGATCGTCCACGGCCTCGATCTCGCTATTAGAGAACTCGAATTCGTCGCGCAGGCGCGCGGCGTAGCGCGTGATCGGATCGTTCTCACGCTCCCAGCGATCGATCTCACCCGGCGGTACATACGACTGATTGTCGTGCTCCGCGTGGCCCTTGCGGCGATACGTCATGAGCTCGACCAGCGTCACGCCTTCGCCGCGCCGCGCGCGATCCACCGCCCGCTTCGTCGCCTGGTACACCGCCAGCACGTCGTTGCCGTCCGCCTGGTCGCCCGCGACGCCATAGCCGATCGCCTTGTCGACGAATTGCTTCGCCGCCGTTTGCTTCGACGTCGGCGTGGAATACGCGTAGCCGTTGTTCTCGACGATGACGACCAGCGGACAGCGCTGCACCGCCGCGAAGTTGATGCCTTCGTGAAACGCGCCCGTCGACGTCGCCCCGTCGCCGACATACACGAGCCCGACGCGATCCTCGCCGCGCATCTTGAAGCTGAGCGTCACGCCGGCCATCACCGGCACCATGTCGCCGAGCGGCGAGATCTGGCCGATGAATCCGCGCTCGGTGTCGCCAAAGTGGATGTTCAGCTCGCGCCCGCGCGTCGGCGAATCGGCCTTGGCCATGTATTGCTTCAGAATTTCGAGCGGCGTGGCGCCCTTCACGAGCATCGAGCCCAGGTTGCGAATGAGCGGCGACAGAATGTCGCGCCGCTCGAGCGCGTACGCACTGCCGACCGCGTCCGCTTCCTGTCCCAGCGACCGAAAGAGTCCGCCGACGACTTTCGTCTGCCGATACAGGGCGACCAGCCGCTCCTCGAGCGTGCGCGTCAGGCGCATCCAGTAGTACAGCTCGAGCAGCGATGGGCGATGGGCGATGGGCGTTGGTCGGGATTTCGCCTTGGCGACGCTGTTGTTGGCGCGGGGCATATGTGGCAAAAACTAGTCGGCGCGGCGCTCAGAGCGTACTACGCCCAGCGCCCATCGCCCAACGCCCAGCTCAGTAATTCGCCGTCAACTCGTGCGCCGGATCCGCATGGCGATGCAGCGTCACGAAAAACCGCTTCACATTCCGATCGAGACGGCTCTCGCCCATCTGATCGGTGTTCACCTCGACGAACGTATAGTGGCCGCCCTCCGCTTTCACCGACAGCTTCAGCGCGCCGAGGGCGCCGGAATACGTGCGCGTCTTGGGCGCCGTCGTGTTCTGCGTCAGACCGATGCCCGGAAAGAACGAGTCCGCCTCGGCCAGGACGTCCGCGAGGGACATGTGACTGCGAAAGAAATGGCGCATCGAAGTGCTCGAGGTGTTCGAGAGTCTTAGGGTGTGGCCGAGGCTCGTTCGGCGAGAACGTCCTGCATCCATTCGGTCTTCTCGAGCGTGTGCAGCGAATCGCGGCGAAAGCGCACCGCCACCGCCCACGTGCCCGAGACAACGAAATTTAGCTTCGCATGATACACGCCGACCTCCGGGCCATAGGCCAGGCCGTCGTACGTGTGTGAATGCGGGCCATTCGGCGCGTCGGGCTCGATGGGCTTGCTCGAGTAGAGCTGCCCCTCGCCGTTCTCGATCGGCTGCCTCGTCTTGCGGTCGAGAATGGTGATCGAGTAGTGCACGTCGTCGCGCGCGTGTGGAGGCGCCTGGTCGGGTTGAATCGTGAAATCGTAGTCCAGCGTGTACTGGTGCAGCGCCGGCGGCTTGTAGGGACCGCTGTTGCATGATGAGACCGCGGACGCAATGAGCGCGACACTGAGAAGCATCGCGCTCATCGTGGGCATGCTTCCTCGCTTCGGCGCTCCGCACCTACGCTCGGAATTCTGCATTGAAGATCCCCCTCTCAGGACTGATAGTACTCCAGCCCCAGATGGGTGATCTGCTCTTCACCCATCAGATGCCGAAGCGTGTTCTTGAGCTTCGTCTGCTGGATGAAAAGATCGTGTTCCGGCTGCAATCCGGGAGCGGCCATCGGCGACTTGTAATAGAAGCTTAACCATTCCTGAATGCCCTTCATCCCCGCGCGATGCGCGAAGTCCGAGAAGAGCGCCAGGTCCAGCACGATCGGCGCGGCCAGGATCGAATCGCGGCAGAGGAAGTTGACCTTGATCTGCATCGGGTAGCCCATCCACCCCACGATGTCGATGTTGTCCCAGCCTTCCTTGTTGTCGCCGCGCGGCGGGTAGTAGTTGATGCGCACGACGTGCGAGAAATCCTTGTACAGATCGGGATACGCTTCCGGCTGAAGAATGGTGTGCAATACGCTGAGCTTCGACTCTTCCTTCGTCTTGAACGAGGCGGGATCGTCGAGCACTTCGCCGTCGCGGTTGCCAAGGATGTTCGTCGAGTACCAGCCCGCGAGGCCGAGCATGCGCGCCTTGAGCCCCGGCGCGATGACGGTCTTCATCCACGTCTGGCCCGTTTTGAAGTCCTTGCCGGAAATCGGCACGCCCTTTTCGTTGGCGAGCTGCTGCAGCGCCGGCGTATCGACGGCGAGATTCGGCGCGCCGTTGCAGTAGGGAATGCCTTCCATGATCGCGGCCCAGGCGTAGAGCATCGCCGGCGAGATCGCCTCGTCGTTGTTCTCCATCGCCTTCTCGAACTGCGCGATCGTGGCGTGCTGCGGACCGGGCTTGATGAAGATCTCGGTCGACGCGCACCACACGATGACGAGGCGGTCGCACTTGTTCTTCGCCTTGAAGTCGCGCATGTCCTGCCGCAGCTGCTCGGCCAGGTCGCGCTTGGTCTTGCCCTGCTTGACGTTCGAGCCGTTGATGCGCGTGACGTACTTGTTGTCGAACACGGCGGGCATCGGCTTGATGCCTGAGAGAAAATCCTTGACCGGTGCGAGATCGCGTTCCTCGAGCACACCGGCTTTCTTGGCGGCGGTGTAGGCGTCGTCGGGAATCGGGTCCCACGCGCCGAACACGATCTCGTCGAGCGACGCGAGCGGCACGAAGTCCTTGATCAGCGGCGAGCGGTTGTCGGTGCGCTTGCCCAGGCGAATCGTCGCCATTTGGGTGAGCGAACCGATCGGCTTCGAGTGCCCGCGACGAATGCTTTCCACGCCGGCCATGA
>Ga0134127_10000313_pt1 | contig 50169 bp, 38 predicted proteins | sample KB31753_FD_96459 | JGI IMG/M metagenome (GOLD analysis project Ga0134127, IMG submission 96459) | Terrestrial soil microbial communities with excess Nitrogen fertilizer from Kellogg Biological Station, Michigan, USA - KB3-175-3 | ecosystem: Environmental > Terrestrial > Soil > Unclassified ...
ACGACACGACCACGTATACGAGCAACTGGCCTCATGAGCCACTCGTCGGAAACCGTCCGACCGCCGACGCGATCGTCTGGACGGGTGTCAGCATCATCGTCCTGCTCGCGGGCATCGGCGTCATGGCGTCGTATTACGCATCGACTCGCGACCATGGCCTGCCCGACGAGGCGCCCCGGAACGATCCCCTGCTCGCCTCGGTAGCAACGCCGTCGCAGCGCGCGCTGGTCAAATACTTCCGGGTCGTGTCGGCGTTGATCCTGTTGCAGATTGTCCTCGGCGTCGTCGTCGCGCACTACGGGGTCGAGGGCAATGCCTTCTATGGGATTCCCGTCGCCGGGTTTCTGCCGTACTCGATCGCGCGCACGTGGCACGTCCAACTGGGCATCTTCTGGATTGCGACGGCATGGCTGGCAGCCGGCCTGTTTATCGGTCCGGCGGTGAGCGGAGTCGAGCCGAAGTGGCAGCGCCTGGGCGTGAACGTGCTGTTCGCCGCGCTCCTGCTCGTCGTCGTCGGCTCGATGGCCGGCGAGTGGTTGAGCGTCAAGCAGCTCCTGGGCACAGGCGACGCATGGTTCTACCTGGGTCACAGCGGCTACGAGTACATCGACCTCGGGCGCCTCTGGCAGCTGGCGCTCGTCGGCGGGCTCTTTCTCTGGTTGACCCTCCTGGTGCGGGCCATACGGCCCGCGCTGCGTCAGCCTGGCGATCAGCGTCCACTGATCGTGATGTTCGTGATCGCCGCTACCGCCATCGCCCTGTTCTACCTGGCGGCGCTGGGGGCGGGGCGGCGGACGAACCTCGCCGTCGCCGAGTACTGGCGCTGGTGGGTGGTGCACTTGTGGGTGGAAGGCTTCTTCGAGGTCTTTGCGACGGTCGTGATCGCGTTCCTCTTCGCGCGCTTGAAGCTGGTGGGCATGCGTTCGGCGGCACAGGCCAGCGTGCTGTCCGCGACGATTTTCCTCGCCGGCGGCATCGTCGGCACGCTGCACCACCTGTACTTCAGCGGCACGCCGACGGTTGTGCTGGCGCTCGGCTCTGTCTTCAGCGCGCTCGAAGTGGTGCCGCTGTTGTTCGTCGGTTTCGAAGCATGGGAAAACCTTCGATTGTCACGGAGCCGTCCGTGGGTGCAGCGGTATCGCTGGCCTATCTACTTCTTTGTGTCGGTCGCGTTCTGGAACCTGGTGGGGGCGGGCCTGTTCGGATTCATGATCAATCCTCCGATCGCGCTGTATTACATGCAGGGCCTGAACACTACGCCGCTGCACGCGCATGCGGCGCTGTTCGGCGTCTACGGGATGCTCGGGATCGGACTGATGCTGTTTTCGCTGCGCGCGCTCGACGCGGTGACGCCGTGGAAGGAAGGTCTGGTCAAGTTCGGGTTTTGGGCCACCAATATCGGCCTGCTCGCGATGGTCGTGCTCAGCCTGTTGCCCGTAGGCCTGATGCAGACCTGGGCGTCGGTCGAGCATGGCTACTGGTACGCCCGCAGCCCTGAGTTTCTGCACACCGGCATGATCGAGACGTTCCGGTGGCTGCGTGTGATCGGAGACACGATATTTGCCGCGGGCGCGTTGGCGCTGGTGATCTTCGTCATGCGCCTGCGCACGGGGAGCACGGCGCGTGATCTGCCCTTCGGCGTCGCGGCGCCCGCACCGATCCCATGAGCCAGATGATTCCGCCGGGGGAGGCACTGCCCCTTAACGCGCTGATCACGCCGACGCCAGACGGGATTGCGAGCCGAATCCTGGCCAGGACGTCAGGGGGCAACCTGACGCTGTTTGCGTTTGACGCCGGCCAGGGACTCACGGAACACACGTCGCCCTTTGAGGCGCTCGTCATGGTGCTTGAAGGCGCTTGCACGCTCACGATCGGCGGAACTCGGGTCCGCGCGACGCCGGGGACCGTGGTGCGGATGCCGGCCGACGTCCCTCACGCGCTCGAGGCGATGGAGACGACACGTCTGCTGATCGTCATGCTGCGAGAACTGAAGCGCGAATGAAGCGCAGCGGATCGAGCCTCGCCCGCGCCGCTGCGTGTTGTCGAGTGCTCGCCGTTACTTCTTCGCGAGGGGAGAGGAGCAACGATCTGACACTGAGTGCCAGCCGACGACCTTGAAGTTGCCGAGGTCCTTGACCTTTTCGGTCCCGTCGCTCTTGGCGACCTCGACATATCCCGACATGGCCACCGTATGGCCTACGGCCTTATCCAGTTCGTGCTCGAGATCACCGGTCAGGCTGTACACCTCCTCGAAGTTCCGCGATGACGTGCCGGTTGGCTTCAATGTCTCGTTCGACACAGTCTGGACCGACCGCAGCACGTATTCATTGGCGACCCCGACACCGGTGCCGAGCGTCCCGCCCTTGCCGTTCGAAATGGAGGCGCGGTAGTCGGCTTCCTTCTCGACACATCCCGTGACCGTGATCACGTCAAGGGCGGTCCGTGTCGGGTCCTTCTGATTCGGCTGCTGCGACGCAGCTGCCGGCGATACAGCGGCGCCCAGAACAGCCGCGAACAACGCCGTCACGCCAAACGTCTGAATTCGTTGTCTCATCTATTCACCTCTTTAGACATGTGCACTGCAAGGCGACATCCGCGCGACACGTCGACGAAAGTTCGAACGACTGCGGACGTGGCGGGTGCGCGCGTTAGAGTGACTTCAGATACTCGGCGAGCTCCCGCTGCTGCTCCGTAGTGAGACCGAGTGTCCGCGCGCGGTTGTAATGGGTCACGACGTCTGCAAGCGTGGCGGCGCTGCCGTCGTGGAAGTACGGGGGGTGCTGCCAGAGCGCGCGCAGTGGTGTCGTGCGATACGCCTTGTTCACCGTCCGCGCCGCATACGCCCCGTCAACGCCTGTTTCCGCAGGCGTGTGTAGGTTCCCGCGATTGTTGTCCGTGCCTGAGCCGCCCACATGACAGCTCGCGCAGGATCGATCAAAGACGGTGCGACCACGGGCAGCGACCTCCGCATCGACACTGCCTGCCGGAGCCGCTGGTGTCCGCAGGCTGTGCTGGTAGGCGCGTAGCGCCGGGAGCTTCGCACTGACCATATCCGGCGAGTGCTTCACATCGATCCCGAGCCGCGGATCGGCGAAGTTCCCTCGCCCGCCCATCTGCGTCACGGCGACATAGGCATTCCAGTACGAGATCGGTCCGTCCGCGGTGTAGGTTTCATTCCGGACCTGGGCCAGGCCATACACCGGCGGGAGCGCCAGCGGCGTGTTCTTGCCGTCCTGGTTGTAGCGCGGGTCGTATCGGCCGGGACCCCACGACGCGTACACGGCTTTCTTGTCCGCTGAGAGGACCGGCGACAGCGCGATGATGGCGCCGACGTTCAGATCCCGATTCGGCCAGCCGTCCTGCCGAAGGCCGATGCCCGGCATCACCGAGTTGTCGACGGTGGAGTGACAGAACGCGCAGGTCACACCAAGCTGCGTAATGTGGTTGTTCGCGTCCACCGTCGCTTGAATGCCCACGATCGCATCCATCTTGAGCAGCGCGACCGTCGTCGCCGGACTCTTGAGATCGACTTTCTCCAGGATCCCTGGCGGCAGCACCGTCGAGTCCACCTTGAAGCCCACCTTGAGGGCAGTCAGCGGGTCGACGCTCTTTTCGACAATCTCGTGCAGGCGAAGCGTATCGGTCCAGACCTGTTCGTCACCAAAGGTGTCGAACCGGAAGACGCGCTGCCCCTCGGCGATCAATGCAGGCGATGTCTCCTCGGCCGAAGCACGGCCTGCGTCGGTGCGTGTGTCTCGGGAACCGGTGATCATGCCGCATCCCGCGAGCATTCCGGCTGTCAACGCCACGAAGACGAACGGGCGTACGTTGAAGCGTCTCATCGAGACAGCGTAGTGTCGATGGACGGCGACGTCTGTGCGGTTCTGCACAGACACCGTCGTGTCCTCAGGCGCCGGGCAATAGCGGGCAATGCGCCACGGCATCGGCGGCATCGATGGCAACCGTGGCATCTTAGAATCTGTAAGTTAACGAATCCATTGGAGGCGTGAGAGTTCGAATCCCACCCTCTCCGCCAAAATAAGTTTCTTCTAAATCAATCACTTATATTCATGGGGTTAAGGTCCACCCAGATATCACTCCGTGAGTCCCGCGCCGAGGCGCGCATCCTTCCGACGGAATCTCACCTTCGACTTCAGACACGCTGAGCGCCGTCGAAGTTCGCGGCCGGTTCATCCACCGCACCGGACTACGACCTGCTCGGTGATCGCTTGACTGCTAGGCGGATTCTCGCCCAGGCCTAGCGAATGGAGGAACTCGTGAATCACGACGATCTCCGTGGTCGTGCGATTCTGCTGAAATCGCTCCCTGAACTGCGGTCCGCAGACGCGAATGAGCCGAGAGCCACGCTGGGTGAAGGCCAGCGTCGTGCCGGCGCCGCATTGCGGCGCCGCGCCGTCATCGAAAAATCGCAAGACACTGAAGGCCTCAGTTGGACTCTTTCCGCTCGCCGCGAGCGTGGTCGAGAGGCGCTGGCCGTCTGCATCGGTAAAGTCGGCGAAAAGCTTCTGGCAGCCGGGGCGGGCGAGACGGGCGGCAGCGCCCTCGACCGCGCGCCGCACAGCCAATCGAATGTCGCTGTCCATGTATCCGAGCAGCACCGGTGTTTGCGCGCCGGCGCGACCTACGATCCCAATCAAAAGAGCGCAGGAAAGAACTCCGCGGCGCCACATGACCTCCTGCTTTCTGGAGGCCCTTACGGCGGCGGCCGAATGGCCTCCACCGGGTCACGCGAGAACGCCGCAAAACGTCCCTCATGTCCTTGACGCGGTGCCGACGACGCGGCACGATGTGACCGCTTCCATGCCATGAATGCGTCCGGTCACGACGTGACGGCGCTCCTGCATGCCTGGACCGCGGGTGATACCGACGCCCGTGACCAGTTGATGACGGTGCTGTACCAGGAGCTTCGCCGTCGGGCAGCCGCACGGCTGCGTCGCGAGCGACCGGGGCATAGCCTGCAGCCCACGGCGCTCGTGCACGAGGCCTATTTGCGGCTGGTGGATCAGCGCCGGGTGGTATGGCAGAACCGGGGCCAGTTCTTCGGCGTCGCGAGTGAGATGATGCGCCGCATTCTGGTCGATCGAGCGCGAGCGCATCGCATGGCGAAGCGGTCCGGACGATGGGCGCGTGTCACGCTCCACGAAGCCGCCCGCGTGGCGCCGGCCGTTGATGTTGACGTCCTCGACCTGGACGCGGCGCTCACGCGTCTCGCTGCATTCGATCCGCGTAAGAGTCGGCTGGCCGAACTGCGGTTCTTCGGCGGACTCTCAGTCGAAGAGGCTGGTGAGGCGCTTGGCGTCTCACATGCTACCGTCGAGCGCGACTGGCAAGCCGCGCGCGCGTGGTTGTTGAAGGAGCTGGCTGGCGAGCCGCGACATGACGCCTGAACGCTGGCGGCAGGTGACGGCGGTGTTTCACGCGGCGCTCACGCGCACCGAATCAGCCCGGGCGCGCTATCTCGATCAGGTGTGCGCGGGCGACCCCGCCCTGCGCGCAGAAGTCGATGCGATGCTCGCGGTACCTTCCGAGAGCGCCAGCCGTGCTGCGATCCCCCTGAAGATTTCGGCCACGACCACGTCGCAACTCGAACCCGGGACACTGATCGGGCCGTATCGAGTCGAGTGCCTGATCGGCGCCGGTGGGATGGGTGAGGTCTACCGCGCTCGCGACACGCGGCTTCGGCGTGACGTGGCGATCAAGCTCCTGCCGTCCGCCTTTATCGCCAATGCCGACCGTCTCGTCCGCTTCGAGCGCGAAGCCCGCGTGCTCGCATCACTCAATCATCCGCACATCGCTGCGATTTACGGCGTCGAGGACGCGCCCACTGAAGCCGGCACACAGGTCCGCGCGCTGATCCTCGAATATGTAGACGGCGACACGCTGACCGAACGCATTGCACACAGAGGATCGAGGGGTCTCCCGATCAAAGAAGCACTGGACATCGCCCGCCAGATCGCCGACGCGCTCGATGCCGCCCACGAGAAAGGCGTGGTCCACCGCGACCTCAAACCCGCCAACATCAAGATTACGCCGCAGGGCGTTGTGAAGGTACTCGACTTCGGGTCAGCCAAGCTCGAAGCGGGCGGTGACAAGGGCGCGAACGGAGTGACGGAGCTGCCGACCATCACGCTGAATGACACGCGCGAAGGGCTCATCGTCGGAACTGCCGCGTATATGAGCCCAGAGCAGGCGCGCGGCCAAGCCGTAGACAAACGCACCGACATCTGGGCGTTCGGGTGCGTGTTGTACGAGATGCTGAGTGCGCGGCCTGCGTTTCCCGGCGCGACCATCTCCGACACGATCGCCGCGATTCTGGAACGCGAGCCGAATTGGCCGGCGCTGCCGGAGAGGACGCCGGCCATCATTCGACGGCTGTTGCAGCGGTGTCTGGAAAAAGATCCCAGCCGCCGCTTGCGTGATGCCGGCGATGCGCGGATTGAGGTCGAGGAAGCATTCGCCGGGGCGGTCGCATCACCTGTGTCAGAGCCACGCCGAGGTCGCGAGCGCCTCACATGGATGGCTCTGACCGGCCTTCTTCTTCTCACGACGCTGGGCCTCGCCGCTGTCGTGTCTTTTCAGCGCGCCCCGGCGGACACGCGCGCCTACCGCACCTCGATTCTGCCGCCCGAAGACATCACCTTTTCGAGCCAGACGGTCCCAGAGAGTCGGTTCGCGCTCTCGCCAGATGGCCGGCGCCTGGCGTTCGTGGCAGGGGCACCTAATCAGCCAAGGCGGCTCTGGGTCCGTCCGTTGGATGCGTTCACCGCGCAGGCGCTCGCTGGCACAGAAGACGCCATAGGGGCGTTCTGGTCCCCCGACGGCCGCTTCCTCGCCTTTTTCGCACAAGGCAAGCTCAAGAAGATCGATGCGTCTGGCGGGCCGCCCTTGACGTTGGTCGATTCTGTCCCCAGTAGCACGGGCGCGGGCGCCTGGAGCCGAGATGACGTGATTCTCTTCCACTTTACTAGTGGGGGGCCTCTCTATCGAGTGTCTGCGTCAGGTGGTGCACCGGCCCCCGTCACGAAGCTCGACGCCGAGCGCGGCGAGCTAGCGCACATATATCCCTTCTTCTTGCCCGACCGCCGGCACTTTCTCTATTTCGCCCGCGCGACCACGACGGGCGGCCCCACTGGCGATGGCGCGGTTCGAGTAGGCTCGCTTGATTCGAAAGAGGAATCCAAGCTGCTGTTGCAGGGGGGCGCTAACGCGAAGTATGCGCAGGGCCATCTGCTCTTCCTGCGCGAAAGCACGCTCATGGCACAGCCGTTTGATGCTGGGCGCCTCAAACTGACCGGCGACGCGGCGCCGCTGGTCGATCGGGTGGTGATTGGTGGCCCCAGCGGGCGGGCCGGCGCCTTTGCCGTGTCGGAGACGGGCGTTCTCGCCTATCAGCGAAGTGGGGAGGACGTCCGCTCGCAGCTCGTCTGGTTTGACCGCAAGGGGAACCAACTGGCGACGGTCGGTGACAAGGAGGACCAAGTAGGCCTGGAGCTATCGCCCGACGGCAGACGCGCGGCGGTCAGCATACTCGATCCGGCCAGAAATACCCGCGACATCTGGATCTACGAAATCGCTCGTGGCCTGCGGACGCGGTTCACGTTCGATCCGGCCGATGAACTTGAATTGGTTTGGTCGCCCGACGGCAGCCGCATCGTCTTCGCCTCGCGTCGTAAGGACTTCTCGATCTGCATCAGAGGGCGTCGAGCGGGGCCGACACCGAGGACGTGGTGCTGGCGGACAAGCTCGATAAATATCCAATGAGTTGGTCCGCCGACGGCCGTTTTATCACCTATTACAACGGCGGTCAGTCGAGTCCTCGAACGGGCCGTGATCTCTGGGTCTTGCGAATCTTTGCGAATCGCAAGCCGACGACGTTTCTGCAGACTGCATCGCACGAGATGTCCGGTCGCTTTTCTCCTGACGGGCGGTGGCTTGCGTACGCCTCGGATGAGTCTGGTCGATTCGAAGTATACGTGCGCCCGTTTCCTGGGCCGGGGGGCCAGTGGCAGGTCTCCGCAGGCGGTGGAACGGAGCCACGATGGCGCCGCGACGGCAAAGAACTGTTCTACCTCGACGCTGACAATAAGCTCACGGCGGCAACCGTAAACGGCCAGGGGTCTGCATTCGAGGTAGGTGTCGTCCGACCGTTGTTCGAGGTCCGTCCCCGAATCGCACTGTATCTGAACCACCTGGCCCCTAACTATGACGTCGCCGCCGATGGCCAGCGGTTTCTGGTTAACACAGTTGTCGAGCAAACGACGCCGATCGACGTTGTCGTCAACTGGAGCGAAGAGCTGAAGCGGCTCGTGCCCACGAAGTAAGGACGGCGCGTTTCGAAAACACTTGTTTTCCGGACGCGTTGAATCCGCAACTTACGGATCATTCAGCAGGTCGTCGATCGTGAGCGCTCTTGAATGGAGCGGCCTTCCTCAGCCGGCTTGATACCGGATGCCAGTGCCCGGCGTCAGGCGACAAAGAATTTGAAGAAACGGTCCAGACACTGCTCGGGCATTTCCTCTTGTATGTAATGGCCGGTGGCGAGCGGCTCTATGCTCACGAGATTGCGCGCGAATTTGCGCCACACCGTCGGATATTCGTCTGTCGGCGGCGCGCCTCTTGTGCCCCAGAGCACGAGGAGCGGAGTCGTGATCTGCTTGTCCTTGTCGGCCGCGTCCATTTCGAAATTGATGGTCGCACCCGCGCGATAGTCGCGACAGGCGCCGGTCACGGTCTTCGGCGTGAAGCAGCGTATGAACTCGTCCATCACGATCTTGGGTCGCTGCCGCGGATTGCCGCCGCGGCTGGTGAGAAACCATTCGGGACCCACGGCATTGATCATCGTCTGAGGGAACGGCTCCGGTTGAGCCAAGAACGCCCAATGCCAGGTACCAAGCGCCCACTCTCTCGTCGTGTTGGTCCAGACGTAATAGGTCGGCAGCATGTCCAGGAGGCAGACCTTCATCACGCGCTCCGGATGGTCGAGGCACATGCGATGGGACACGCGCGCGCCACGATCATGGCCAATCAGGAAAAAACGCTGATGGCCGAGCTGTTCCATCACCTCGATCATGTCTTCGGCCATCACGCGATGGCTGTAATTGACAAGCCTGTCGCCGGGCTCGGGCAGCGAGGAATCGCCATAGCCCCTGAGATCGGGACACACCACGTGATAGCGCTGTGCGAGCTTTGCCGCGACCGCGTGCCATAGCACATGATTGTTCGGATAGCCATGAAGCAACAGCAACGGCGGCCCCGAACCGCCATGGCGCAGGCGAATGACGGCGCCGTTGATGCGCATATCGAGATGCTTGAAGCCGGGGAACAGCGCCGCAGTTTGCGCGCTGCCCCAGCGCGTCGGATCACGCGCATAATCGGCGGCGGAAGCTTCGGCCAGAACGGCCGCGGTTTGCGCCAACGAGGGCGCAGCCAGGCCGGCGGTTACGGCGCCCGCGGCGCCGGCGGCCGCCACCTGCATCAGATGACGCCGGCTCACTCCTTCTCGGGGGGCATTGGGTGATTTCGAGTGCGAGGTCATTTCAGCTCCTTGTAGTTAGAAGCTTGGGAAACTGACGAAGCAGTTTACCTGCACTCGGGAACCTGTCGTGGAACGTACCTGACCGATTTCGTTCACGCACGCCGCCAGCGGTCAACCACCGTCGCCTGCGCGGCTGAAAGCCGCACGTCAGTCGCAGTAAACGCCGATCTGGTGACCGAACGACTGCAGGCGCGCGGCTCGCGTAGCTCGCCACTTTGCGACGACAAGGGCGTATTCCGGAGCACTGACATCCGGGGCGGCAGGGCCAGGCCTGACGCGAGCCGTTCAATTCTTCGACACGATATGAGGAACCGCTGGCCATCAGGCGAGACCTCGTACGTCCGCCCCCGGTTGCCGCCTGGCGTGGTGAAATAGCCTTCGTCAGCGGGTGCGACGGCGCGCCGGTGATCGACGGCTCGAGGAGGGACGATGCTCGCCGGCACAGTGGCCTGGCCCGCCGCAACGGCCGCACGCTACCGCCGCGAAGGCTATTGGGATGGCAGGGATCTGTTCGACATCGTCCGCCGCGGCGCGGCACGCCGGCCCGGCCAGATCGCGCTGATCGATCGCGATCGGCACTGGACGTACGCCGACCTGCATCGCGACGCAACCCGGCTCGCCGCGCGCCTGCTCGCACTCGGCCTCGCGCCGCGCGACCGCGTGGTGATGCAGCTGCCGAACGCCGCGGAGTTCGTGCTCGTCTACTTCGCGCTCGCGCGGATCGGCGCGATACCGGTGATGGCGCTGCGTTCGCACCGCCAGGCGGAATTGCGGCACTTCGTGAACGCCTCGGGAGCGACCGCGTACGTGATCGGCGATCGCGCCGGCAGCTTCGACTTCCGCACGATGGCCGACGCGTTGCGCGCCGAGGCGTCGCCGCTGCGGCACGTCATCGTCGCCGGCGAGCCGCTGCCTGGGCAACACGCGCTGGCCGACTTGCTCCGCGACGGCGACATCGACGAACCTCCGGTGACGGTCAATCCCGCCGAGGTCGGCACGATGCTGCTGTCCGGCGGCACGACGTCGATGTCGAAGCTGATCCCGCGCACCCACCAGGACTACGTGCTGAACGCGCGCCTGTGCGGGGCGGCGGCGGGCTTTGACGAGCGTACCGTCTTCATGGCGATTCTGCCGCTCGGCCACAACTACAACCTGGCGTCACCCGGGGTTCTGGGCGCGCTCACCTTCGGCGGCGCGGTCGTCCTGTCGCCGTCGACCGACACCGACTCGGTGTTCGCGACCGTTCAGCGCGAGCGCGTGACGGTGATCGCTGCCGTGGTGCCGCTGATCGCCGGCTGGCTCGAGGCGCACGTCGAGCAGCGCTTCGATCTCGCGTCACTGCGCGTCGTACAGAATGGCGGCGCGCGGCTCGCGCCGGAGCTGCGCCAACGCCTCCGCGAGCGCTTCGGCGTCACGCCGCAGGAGATCTACGGCACCGCTGAGGGGCTCATCAACATGACACGGCTGGACGATGACGACGAGCGGCTGCTGCACAGCTCGGGCGCGCCGGTGTGCGACGCCGACGAGATCGTCGTGGTCGATGACGACGGGCGTGAAGTGCCGGACGGCGAGGCCGGCGAGCTGATTACCCGCGGGCCATACACGATCCGCGGCTACTACGACGCCACGGAGAAGAACACCGAGGCCTTCACTGCCGACGGCTTCTATCGAATGGGCGACGTCGTGCGCCGGCGCGGCCGGTACCTGTACGCCGAAGGGCGGCGCAAAGACTTCGTCAATCGCGGCGGCGAAAAGATCTCGTGCGAGGAGATCGAGGCGCTGATGCTCACGCACCCGAAAGTGAAGCTGGCGGCACTGGTCGCAATGCCCGATCCGGTGTTCGGCGAGAAGGCGTGCGCCTTCGTTGTTCCGCATCCGGGCGAGACACTGGGCCTCGCCGAACTGATCACCTTCCTGCGCGCGCAGCAGATTGCCGCGTTCAAGCTGCCGGAGCGGCTCGAAATCGCGGCCGAGCTGCCGCTGAGCCCGGTTGGCAAGATTCTGAAGCGCGAGCTGCGCGAGATCATCGCCGCAAAGTTGGCGCAGGAACAGCGGCGTTGAAGATCCTGATCGTCGGCGCCGGACCAGCTGGCCTCTACCTGGCGTACCTCGTGAAGCGGCACCAGCCGCGGCACGACATCCGGATCGTCGAGCAGAACGACGCCGATTCGACTTTCGGCTTCGGCGTCGTCTTCTCCGATCGCGCGCTCGACTTCCTGCGCCACGACGACGAGGAGACCCATCGTCTGGTTGCAGCGGCGATGCAGCGGTGGACCGATCTCGCGCTGTTCCACCGAGGCGAACGCGTGGTTATCGACGGCGTCGGCTTCGCGGCAATCGGCCGGCTGGCGCTGTTGAAGTTGCTGCGGCAGCGGCTGGCGTCGGTCGGGGTGGTCCCCGAATACCGGCACACCGTGGCCACCGAAGCCGAGCTGTCCGGGTACGACCTGGTCGTCGGCGCCGACGGTGTCCACTCGGTCGTGCGACGCCTGTCCGAGGCGGCGTTTGGTACGCGCGTCCAGTTTCTGTCCAACCGCTTCGTCTGGTACGGCACGACGCGCGCCTTCGAGACGTTGAGCCACACGTTCGTCGATACGCCATTCGGGCCGATGAACGCGCACCACTACCGTTACGCGCCGGCGATGAGCACCTTCATCGCCGAATGCGACGCGACCACCTGGCAGCGCGCCGGCTTCGAGACGATGGACGACGCGCAGACGCGGGCGGCGATCGAATCGGCTTTTGCCGGCGTCTTGCGGGGGCACCCGCTCGTCGCCAACAAATCGATATGGCGTCGCTTTCCAAAGATTCGCAACGAGCACTGGTCGGTCGGCAACCGCGTCCTCGTCGGCGACGCGTTGCGTACCGCGCACTTCTCGATCGGGTCGGGCACGCGCCTGGCGTTCGAGGACGCGATCGCGCTCGCGCAGGCGCTGAGCGACCAAGGCGGCGACGTCCCGGCGGCATTGCAGGCGTACGAGACCGCGCGACGGCCGATTGTCGAGAAGCTGGTCGCGGCAGCGAACCGGAGCGCTCAGTGGTACGAGCATTTTGGTGAGCACATGCTGCTCGACCCGTGGCGACTGGCGTGGAGTTACATCCAGCGCAGCGGCCGGGTCGACGTCGATCGGCTGGGGCAGGTGTCGCCGCGCTTCGTCGCCCAGTACGAGGCCCGGATCTCAAACGTCAGCGGGTGACGGCGTCGGCCGTAGTGCTCCGATGGAGACGCTTTCCCGGCGCGGCCAGTGCCTCGACCTCACGCTTGGTCGAGTCTCGACAGGCAAACGTGTGCCTCTCATCGTCGACAGCACCGGGCTCTGCTGGGTGAAGGGGAGTGGGCTGCGGCGAAACACGGGGGACACGGCAAACGAGGCTGGAAGAAGCACCACCTGGGTGTCGACCGTTCGGGTGAGGATCATGCTGTGCACAGATGGCGGTGTCACGTTGAAGTAGCGCTGAAAGTCGGCTTCGGCCGGCCTGCGCCGATTCAGCTTCGTGTACGTCAGTGCAAACGCCAGGTACTGACCTTGAAGCTTCGTGAACTGCGTTTCCAAGGGCTCCAGCTTCCGGTATTTCGGTTGGTTCAGCCGTCTAACCGATACTGGAATTCAGCGGCGGGCGCAGCCCGTCCGCTGCAATTCCGGGTTAACCAGCAACCCCGCTTGCTCGGAGCGTGTCTTCGATGAACGTCGACTTCGCCGCCCGGTAGCCCTCGTGTGAGCCACCGTGCCATCGGCGCTTGAGTTGGTTGTAATCGCTCAGGACTTGCGGCGATCGGCGAAGGAGGTCTCGCCATCGGACGAAGAAGTCCTCGGTGCCGCCGCGGACCACGAGCTGCACACCGACCGGAACAGGCTTCGATTCGTCGACGAAGGATGAAAGAGACTCTGTTTGGTCCGAACCGACATTCCGCGCGAACCTCTCAGCCAGCACCCGGTCGGCTTCCCGAAAAGCGCTCGCATCCACAAGCACGCAAACGTCCAAGTCCCCCTTAGTAACAGCGCCTGGGATCGCCGTAGAGCCGACGTGCTCAATTTACGCCGCTGGAAGAACTTCCTCCAGCGTTATGCGGAGTTCTTCGAACACCGAGAGGACGCTCGACCCAATCCTCTCTCCGTCGACAAACTCTACGGAATCGGTGTTCATGTCTATCAACGCCCACGCATCACCCGCGGCGCTTCAGAATTCGCCGTCGGGTGCATGCGATGGAATGGACTCCTTCTGCCGATGCGGCATCATCGTGCCAGGTGAAACGGCCTCTTGAGGGCCACGGACAGGAGGAATCCACATGGAGCATACGACCATCGCTGTTGATTTCGCAAAGTCCGTATTTCAGGTTGCGGTGTCTCACCGAGCGGGCCGAGTCGATGAAGAACGGCACCTGACCCTTGATCGAGCGCTACCCCTTGATATGGGGCCGCGTGATTCTCGCCAAAGGATAGTCCTCCGGCAGCGGAGTATGGCATGCAGGACGAGGCAACGCGCGCGTGGAATCTTCATACCGCGCTGTACTACAAAGGGCAGCGGGATCCCTGGCGCTTGCTCCGCCACGCCATCGACCTGCAGACGTGCTTCGTTGGCGTGAGCTTCTATCGCAGGGCCGAGGGCGAGAGGCTGCTTACGAGCGTCGCGCAAGTCTTGAATGAGCGACGCCAAGGCAGCGAGGCGACTCGGGCCTTCACTTCTTGCGGCGCGGGGGAGTCGTCCAGTTCTCGATGGCGAGGCCGCGGACGCGCTCGAATTCCGCGGTGTTGTTCGTGACGAGCCTCAGGTCGAGCGCGCGGGCGTGTGCGGCAATCAGCAGGTCGTTGGCGCCGATGAGCGCGCCACGCTTCTTCAGGTCAGCTCTGATCTCGGCGTAGCGAAGTGCGGAGTCATCCGTGAAGTCCAACGCCTCGACGTAGGGGAGGAAGGCCGCGAGCGCTGCGGCGTCCTGGGAGCGACGAGGCGAGACCTCCACGCCGTACAGCAGTTCAGCCTTGGTGATGATCGACATGCAGACGTCGCTGACCGGCACCGCCTGCAGACGCTTGAGCACGATGGGGTGCGAGCGCTTCATGATGTAGGAGCACGTGTCGGTGTCGAGCATGTAGCGCGGCATCATCCCTCGCGCTCCTGCACGGGCAGGTCCTCGCCATCGGCCATGAACGCGTCGGAGGCCACGGGCGCCGATTCCAGGTAGGAGCGCCAGTCGCGCGGACGCGGCGAGAGGATGACCTCATCGCCCTCCTTGCGAATGAACACTTCGGCCGTAGAGAACTGGTACTCCTTCGGCAGTCGGACAGCCTGGCTGCGATTGGTCATGAAGACCTTGGCAGTGCGGGGCATGGTCAGAAGCCTCCGCCCCATTATGCCATATACGTTACGTATACGGCTCCGCGTGCGCATTACGTGCCTCTACCCGGGCTTTTCAGCGTATCTGGCGGATCTGGAGGATCGCGAGTTCCGGTAAGTTCTTTGTTTTCAACAACCGGCAGTGGTTCGAATCCCACCCTCTCCGCCATTCATCGATCATTTGTTTCCAACAACTTAGCTAGCGTAGTGGGTTCTCGTGGTGCAACGCGGGCGAATTTTCGCCGCGATTTTCGCCTCGATTCCTCCTTGAAATAGGCCTATTTCGGCCACGCGGTGCAGTCAGCACCCTGCCACATTCCTGTGTAGAAAAACCCGGCGTTTGCGAATGGCGTGGGGTTCCTGCGCGACGGTCGTAGAAATGGTGGAGTCCGTTTCGATTGCTCCGCTTGTGGGACGGTCTGACAGACCCTCTCAGCCCCTCGTCAGCCTCCCCCCTCATGACAACAACCGGGTTCATTCTCTCCGCCAGATTCCCGTTGGCGGAATGTCGATCACTCGTCAGGTTATTAGCTCGGACAAATCAGTCCGACGTTGAAAGACCCGGTGTTGCCAAGGTTGCTCGCGTTGACGCGTACGACGTAGGTACCGGTGGCGGGCAATGTGAAGTTAGCTTGGCTGTCCGATCGCAAGGAACCTAACAACGAACCATCAGGCGCGAAGAAGGTCAACAACGCGCTACTGGTGATGTTCCGTCTCGTACTGAACCCGCCAGTGCTTGCCAACGTAAGCGTCACCGTGTGCCCGAAAGCGGAGACAAACGAGTAGAGATCAACGTCGCCCGGGGCGGTGATTGTCCCTGTTTGTAACGCGCCACATTGGAGCATCGGGGTACCCGGCGTGGGCGGCAGCAGGCAGTGGAAACTCACGTTGTACGATCCGGTGTTCCCCAGGTTGCTCGCACTGACGCGCACGACGTAGGTTCCGGTCGCAGGCAACGTAAAGCTGACCTGGCTGTTCGATCGCAGAGAACCCATTGATGCGCCGCCCGGGGCGAAGAGCGTCAGCAACGCGCTGCTGCTGATGTTTTGTCCAGTACTGAAGCCGCCAGTATTCCCCAGCGCCAGCGAGATGATCTGCCCGGCTTGGCCGGCAAATGCGTAGAGATCGACGTCGCCGGGCGCAGTAATAGTTCCCGCCTGCAACGCACCGCATTGAAGGAGGGGCGTGCCCGGCGTGGCCGGGACCAAGCAGTGGAGACTCACGTTGTACGATCCGGTGTTCCCCAGGTTGCTCGCGCTGACGCGTAGGACGTAGGTTCCGGTCGCAGCCAATGTGAAGTTGACCTGGCTGTTCGATCGCAGAGAACCCAGTGAAACGCCGCCCGGTGCGAAGAGCGTCAGCAACGCGCTGCTGCTGATGTTTTGTCCAGTACTGAAGCCGCCAGTACTCGCCAGCGCCAGCGAGATGATCTGCCCGGCCTGGCCGGCAAATGCGTAGAGATCGACTTTGCCGGGCGCAGTAATAGTTCCCGCCTGCAGCGCACCGCATTGGAGGACGGGCGTGCCCGGCGTCGATGGGAATAAGCAATGGAGACTGACGTTATAGGATCCGGTGTTTCTCAGGTTGCTTGCGTTGACGCGCACCATATAGGTGCCGGTCGCGGGCAACGTGAAGTTACCCTGGCTGTTGGATCGCAAGCGGCCGACGACAGCCCCGTCCGGCGCCAGCAGTGTCAGCAGCGCGCTGCTGGAGACGCTTTGCCCAGTAGTGAAGCCACCAGCGCTGGCAACGGCGAGTGTGATGATCCGACCTGCCTGGCCAACGAACCTGTACGTGTCGACCTCCCCAATCGCGCCGATGCTTCCCGACACGAATGCACCGCACGGGAGACTGGCCAGCTCTACCGACAACGTCACCAGTGCGGGTGGTGCGCTGGAGTCCGTACCGTCGAACGCTCTGAACGTAAAGCTGTCCGCACCGGCATAGCCCAGCTGCGGTGTGTAGGTCACCGTGGGCATCGCCACGACATCGAGCGCTCCGTGCGTCGGTTGATCGACGACGTGGTAGGTGAGTAAGTCACTCTCTACGTCGGTTGCAGTCAGCGTGATCGTGACCGGAATGTTCTCTGGAGTCGAAACGGTCTGACTGTGCGCGATCGGTGGGTCGTTGACTGGTGAGACCGTGATGATCACGGGGGCGACGTTGCTGACATCGATGCCATCAGAGACGCGGAAGGTGAAATCGTCCGGGCCGAAGTAGTTCGAGGCCGGCGTGTACGTCAGCGCGGGCGCTGTGCCCATGAGCGTGCCGTGCTGTGGGGGATCGACGACGCTATAGATTAGCGGGTCGTTGTCGGCGTCGGTCGCACTCAGCACGATCGTCAGCGGCGTGTCTTCCGGCGTGGTGACAGACTGATCCGTTGCGACGGGCGCTACGTTCCGGACGGGCCCATCGGTCAGATACTTTGCCAAAAAGACGTCGACGTCGAAAAGGATGGTGGTCGTCAGCAACTTTTCACCCGGCTCTCCAGGGCCGAAGGTGACTGCGCTGGAGAAGTATCCGGCCACGTAAGCGTTGCCGCCGCTGTCTAGCGAAATGCCGCTTCCTTGGAGGGATAGCACATCGGTCGACGCGACGGTGGCCAATTTTCTCGCCCACAGCAAGTCGCCGTCGATGCTGTACTTCTCAATAAAGACGTTCCCTTGGATTGATGTTCCTGTGATGTACGTGGGTCCCGCCGAGTCGTGGGCAATCGCGAAGACCCACGATACGGTGCCAAAGCCTGGCGAGACAGTCCTTGCCCACACCAGGTTTCCCAGGCTATCGTACTTCGCGACAAACGCCGTCGCTACGGCCGTCTCGTTTGGCTCGCCAGGGCCAAGAATCGTGCTTCCCATTCCGACTAGGTAACTGCTCCCTGCGGCGTCCGTCGAAATCGCGTTACCACGCGGAGAAGCACCGAACTGGGTAGCCTCAGTGGAATGTCGTGCCCAGATCAGGTTTCCGGAAGTGTCGTATTTCGCCACGAACATGACGCCGCCAGCCGCATTGCCGAGGCTGGTCTCGTTTGCCTCCCCAGGGCCGAAGGTGGCGATGCCACCCTGCACCTCTCCGGTCACCGAACTGTTTCCATTGCCGTCGACTGAAATGCCATAGGCTGCACCGGAATACACGCCGGTGGCCGATCGAGTCCACAGCGTCGTGCCGGTGGCGCCGACTTTCCACACCGTAACTTGAGGCGCGAGTGCCGGCGAGGGTGGCGCCGAGCCGCCAACGAAGCTGTTGCCGTTGGCATCAACAGCAATGGCCCATGCCACCGCGTTAGGGTTCAGCGTCGTCGCCCATTCTGCGCGGCCCTCACTGTCATGCTTCACGATGAACGCGCCCGGGCTGTTCAACGTGACGCCACCCCCGAAGTCAGCAAAACCTCCGGTGAGAAACCCCGTGACGTAACTGTTTCCGGCAGAATCCAGAGCAATCCCAAATGCCCAGTCCTGCACAAACGGAGCTCCTCCCGCCCCTCTCGCCCAAACGAGCAAGCCATTGGGGCCATACTTCGCGATGAAGATGCTCTGTCCTCCAGTGCCCGTCAGCACCGTTTCGTTCGATTCGCCCGCGCCAAACGTCGTTTCGATCCGGAATGTTCCCGTCACGTAACTGTTGCCAAGGCTGTCGACGGCGATTGCCTCGGCATTGTCGATGCCCTGACCGCCGTCCTGTTTGACCCAGTCAAGAGACTGGGCCCGCGCGTTATCGGCCGCGTAAAGGCATAAGGCAACCCTGAACACGGATCGAATAATCCTGTGTGATCTCATGCGGCCCTCCGAATGGCGCTGCACAATCGTAAGGTTGTCTTGTGCGCAGATGTCTTGTGCGCTAGTCAGCGCACGCCCCGAGGAATGATCACCCGTGGAACGATAGGAAATAAATATGAGAGCTGCTCTGGGGGTTAACCGATTGACGTCCGAGCTCGGCGGCATCCTACACCCGCACGCGGCAGTCGGCAGAAGATTTTCATCGCTATCCGTTACATTCGCCTGAACTTCGCACCGAGTTGGAATCGACACCGGACGTCCCGATTTCATCGACGTTTCTCCGAACGTACGGTGATATCCCCGCGACCGCGGCGTCGGAGGGATCGTGTTGGCGGAGATGTGTTAGCAGAAGGGTCGTGAAGATGTCGCAGAAGCCTCCGGCCGCAGGTGCTAAAGCGCGCGAATGGTGAGCTTGGGTCGTTAGCACACGAAGATCGGCTATTGGGTGCAATGGGGTGCAAGGCGCCACGGCAAGCCTGGCATCGGCGGCAAGTCCGGCATTGTAGAATCTATAACTTACAGAATCTAAAGAGTCCTGTCGGGTTCGAATCCCACCCTCTCCGCCAACCTCCGACATCAACACAACAAAGCCTTGGCCGCGCTCAATGCGCCGATGGGTACCTTCTCGAAAAACTTGACGGACGCCGCCATGCGTCGGCGGCCGAACCCGCTATCGGTTCGCGCAGGGGTGACGCGCAATTCAACGACGTCTCCTCGTGCAAGGCGCCATGGATCTCCACGGCGCGACTCCGTCCCTCGTGGACGAAAAAGCTCAACATTCACACGCGATCTTCGCGGCGAGCCGGTGAGCCTTTAACGGTGATCCTTTCAGAGTGTCGCCTCTCTACGCCCGATGACGCGCTCCAAATGAAGGCTTTACGCAGCCGGCGTATAGACGTATAAGCGAGGCGTTCTCTTTCCAAGACACCACGTCGAACTCCCGGTAATGGGCGTCAACCTTTGAGCACTCACACCCGTTCAAGCGGAGGACAGACCATGCTCGCATGCAGAAGATTTCTCGTGATGACCGCCGTTCTGGGCTGCGTCGCGCTCGCGGCCTCGGCGTTCGCTCAGCAGGGTGGCGTCAGCGCGATCGCAGGGACTGTGAGGGATACATCGGGCGCGGTGCTGCCAGGCGTCACTGTGCAGGCGGCCAGCCCGGTCCTCATCGAAAAAGTGCGCGAAGTGGTCACCGACGAGCAGGGCCAGTACAAGATCGTGGGCCTGCCGCCCGGCAGCTACGACGTCACGGTGTCGCTGCCCGGGTTCAAGAGCGTGCACCGCTCCGGCATCGAGCTGACGACGAATTTCACTGCACCGGTCAATGCGCAGCTGGAGGTTGGCTCGGTCGAGGAGACGCTGACCGTGTCTGGCGCGGCTCCGGTGGTCGATGTCCAGAACGCGGCGACCCGCAACATCATCTCGGCGAAGGTGCTCGATACGATTCCCACCGGGAAGACGATGTTGACCATCATCGCCGTCACGCCCGGGATGGCGGGGAACACGGCCGGCCAGGATGTCGGCGGCTCCAAGGGCGACCTGATGCCGTTCTTCTCCTTTCACGGGAGCAACCAGGCCGATTCGAAGCTCGAGGTAAATGGGTTCAGCGTGAACAATGCCGCAGCCTCCGGCCGGGGCTTCGTCCCCAGCCCGCAGAACACGCAGGAGATCGCGGTCGAACTCGGCGGCGGATCGGCCGAACAGCCCTCGGGCGGCATTCAGTTCAACTACATCTCCAAGGCGGGCGGCAATGTCTTCAGGGGAGATGTGACCGGCGCGTTCAGCAATCAGAAACTACAGAGCAACAATTTCAACGACACGCTCGCAGCGCGCGGGATGACCGCCTCGACGATCAACCGGCTCGACAAGGTCGGGGACATCGGTTTCGGCTTCGGCGGGGCCGTGGTCCAGGACAAGCTCTGGTACTTCGCCTCCTACCGCTACTGGGCCGCCGGCACCTACGTCGCCGGGCAGTACTTCAACAAGCTGCAGAACTCGATCCTCTATCAGCCCGATCTCAGCCGGCCGGTGATCAATGACTTCTGGGGCAACAACGCCTCTCTCCGCATGACACTGCAGGCCACCCCCAGGAACCAGTTCTCCGTCCACTATGAGTGGGAGAAACGGTGCGATTGCACCCACCTGATGGGGAACAACGCGATCTTCCAGGGCCTCTCCGCGGGCGAAGCCACGGACCATCAGATCTTCCTGCCGGTCGACATCCTCCAGACGGAGTGGACGTTCCCGGTCAACAACAAGCTGCTGCTCAACGGCGGCATCCAATTCTCCCGGCCCACGTGGTCGACCTTCCCCCAACCGGGTCTCTGGTCCGGCGCGGTGGCCATTACGGAAGACACGACAGGGCAGCGCTGGGGTGCTGAACCGGGGATCAACTCGTACCTGACGCCATCGACGCGCCACAAGATCGAACCGCGACTGTCGATGACCTACGTCACCGGCTCCCATGCGTTCAAGACCGGCTTCAATCTGATGCACGAGTGGGGTCAGCTGCAAACCACCATTGTTCCGAACGACGTGAACTACACCTTTCACCTCGGCTTGCCGGTGACGATCACGCAGTTCGGCACGCCGCTCACCGTCCGGGACAACATGAAAGCGGATCTCGGGCTGTACGGGCAGGATCAGTGGACCCATAAACGCCTGACGCTGAACGCGGGGCTGCGCTTCGACTACATCAAGGACGATGTGCCCGCGCAGCATCTCCCGCCGACGCGGTTCCGTCCGAACGCGGTGGATACGCCCGCGCTGAACTGCTCGCCGTGCCAGTCGGACTTCAGTCCGCGGGTCAGCGTTGCCTACGATCTGTTCGGAACGGGCAAGACCGCGCTCAAGTTCGCCGCCGGCCGCTACATGCTGGCGCGTGGCAATTCCGGGGTCTACAACCCGGCGAACTTCGTTGTCACCAACGCCTCCCGGCAGTGGAACGACGCGAACGGCAATTTCGTGCCCGACTGCGACCTCACGCTGATCGCCGCCAATGGCGAGTGTGCGGCGCTGAACAACAACAGGTTCGGCACGATCAACGTCACCACCACGATCGCCGACAATGCGCGGCTCGACTTCAGAAAGAATAACGTGCAGTTCTCCGGCGGTATCCAGCACCAACTGCTGCCGGGGACGTCCGTGAACGTCTCCTACTACCGGACCACCTGGAACAAGTTCACGGTGACGGACAATCTGTTGACGACGCCTGCTGATTACGACTCGTACTGCGTCCCGCTTCCGTCGGATGCGCGACTGCCCGGCGGGGGTGGCAACCAGCTGTGCGGGCTCTATGCCGTCAGCGCGGCCAAGTTCGGACAGTCCCAGAGCCTGGTGGCGCGCACGTCGGAGTACGGCGGCGACCAAACCGACGTGTTCAACGGCGTGGACGTAATCCTCAACGCCCGGTTGCCGCGTGGGGGCTTTCTCACGGGAGGCACGAGCACCGGTCGGGAGGTCTTTGACAATTGCTTCGCGGCGCAGCAGCCGGACCTCACGGCAACCGCCTTTACCAATCCGTCGGTCGCGGCGGCCACCCTCACGAACAACCCCTCGGGATTCTGCAGGGTATCGCCGCCGTTCCTGACGCAACTGAAGCTCCAAGGCAGTTATCCGCTGGCCTGGGACTTCCAGATTGCGGCCGCATATCAGAACACGCCGGGGATTCCGATCCACGCCAGTCTGGTCGTTCCCACCGCGACCGTCGCCCAGTCGCTCGGCCGGCCCCTTCCTGGCAACGCGAGCTCGGTCACTGTCGCCAACATCATCGCCCCGCTCACCGTCTATGAGGACCGAATCAGTCAGCTCGACCTGCGGCTGACGAGGATCTTCAGGGTCGGCGGCGCACGCCGCTTTCAGGCCAACCTGGACGTATACAACGCGCTGAATGGAAGCTCGATCCTCAACGAGAACACGAACTACGGGCCGAACTGGAAGAGGCCCACGCTGATTCTCGACGGGCGTCTGGTGAAGGTCGGGGGACAGTTGAGTTTCTGAGGGCCGGATGCGCGACGATCAACACCGGAAGCTGAACAGAGAGGCGCCCCCAATGATTCGGCTCGCGGTTGTCTGCGCCCTCGCGTCATTCTCGATCGTGCCGGGCGCGGCGGCACAGAGTTGCGCGGGCAGTCCCGTGGCCGTGCAGGTCCTCGGCTCCGGCGGGCCCACGGTGAACAGGGATCGCGCGTCAGCCAGTTATCTTGTCTGGCTTGCCGGCCGGGCACGGATTCTGGTTGACGCCGGCGGGGGCGCATACCTTCGCTTTGGAGAGAGCGGCGCCAGCCTGGATGATCTCGCGCTGATTGCCATCAGCCATCTCCATCCCGATCACGTTTCAGATCTTCCAGCCCTTTTCTGGTCGATCGACCAGACTCGGAAAGAGCCGCCGCTGCCCATCGCGGGTCCGTCCGGCAACGATCCGGTGCCGGGCTTCGAGACCTTTCTCAAAGTCCTCTTCGATCAAACCAATGGCGCGTTTCGAGTGCTCGGCGGCATGGTCGGCGGAGCGGGGCGTGGCGTCCCGCTCGAGGTGATGGTGACCGATGTCAAGAAGCGCGAACCATCGATGGTGTTCAACCGGCAGGGCATCACGGTCACGGCCATCGGCATCCCGCACAGCGACATCCCTGCGCTTGCCTATCGCGTGCAGGCGCAGAACAAGTCGATCGTCTTCAGCACCGATCAAAATGGCTCGGACCCGAGCTTCGTGGAGTTTGCGCGTGGCGCGGACGTTCTGGTCATGCACATGGCCATTGCCGCCGGCGCCACCAGCCCCCTTCACGCCGCGCCTGCGGTCGTCGGTCGCGTCGCGCAAGATGCACACGTGGGGCGACTGGTCGTCAGTCACATCGGCCAGTTCGATCTGAACGCGGCCATCGCGGACGTGAAGAAGTTCTACACGGGCCTCCTGACCGTCGGTGCGGATCTGCAGTGCACGCCGGTGCCGTGAAGGCGCGTGGCGCCGAAGGGATGTGCCGGCGCGTGAGTGAACGTTCTTCGGGCGGCCCGGCGGAAATCACTCGCCTGCTGGTGGACTGGCGCAACGGCGACCAAGCCGCACTGGAGCAGCTGATGCCGCTCGTGCACGACGAGCTTCGCCGTGTCGCGCGCCGGCACATGGCGCACGAGCGCGCGGGCCACACGTTGCAGGCGACCGCGCTCGTCAACGAAGCGTATGTCCGGCTGATCGACATCAAGCAGGTGAACTGGCAGGACCGCGCGCATTTCTTTGCGATGTCGTCGCGGCTGATGCGGCGCATCCTCGTCGATTTCGCGCGCTCGAAGGCCTATCAGAAACGCGGCGGCGGTGCGCAGAGGGTCTCGCTCGATGAAGCCTTGATCGTGTCGGCAGAGCCCGGACACGACCTCGTTGCGCTCGACGATGCACTCACGGCGCTCGCCGCATTCGACCCGCGCAAGGCGCAGGTCGTCGAGATGCGGTTCTTCGGCGGCCTCTCCGTCGAGGAGACCGCCGAAGCGCTGAAGGTCTCGGTGGATACGGTGATGCGGGATTGGAAGCTCGCGAAGGCGTGGCTGCTGCGCGAGATCAAGGAGTCCCACCCCTAACGGCCGTTCGGCGCCATTGCGACGCTTCCCATCAGATGCAGCGCCCGGCGAGCGGCAGCCGCCGGGCGCGCGCGGTGTCTGGTTAGTTCGTCGCGGTCGACAGCTGCTGGCTGCCTGCGGAGTACAGGAACTCGTGTCCGACCGATTCGCCGACGGGAAACCACACCTTGATGGGCGGTGTCACGCCCGCAGGCACTTCGTGGAAGAGAACGGCACGATCCGCGCGGAGACCTCTCGGACGATCCACGCGCTGGGTGAACGCCATCAGGTACTGCTGGCTGCCGTCGCGGCTCATCACACGAACCACATCGTGCGAACCGGGACTGACCACCTCGAACACGTACGTGCCCGCCGGCAGCGCGATGCCAGGCAGCGCGAACGGCGCGCTGAAGGTCACGTAGTTCGTGTGCAGAGCGTTCGCCCTGGCCACTGCCGCGACGTCGAGAAGACCCGTAATCATCAGCACCGACGCAACAACGACGAGCTTTGACTTCAACATGACATCACCCTCCCTGATGCCCGCGCCGCGGCGGAATGCCACGGGGCGGACCGTCTACTCCGACTTCGCCTGCTGGTTGGATTTCCGAACTTCCGAGCGCACGGTGTTGCCGGCATCGATCGCGGCCTGTGTCTCGCACGCGCCCGAAGCGCCATGGACGGCGATTCGTTCGTAGAAGAAGTACCTGGCGTGGTTGTCGCGGACGCCGGGTTCGCCGATCACTTCGAGCGTGTGGCGCAGCTCGTGGCCAATCGATCCCATCAGGTCCCAGTCAGCCTTGCGCGTGTCGACGATCACCCGCATGTAGCGATTGGTGCCGCCTGCGGCGAGATCGACGAAGCAGGCGCGCACGCCGTGACCGCAGTTGCCCTCCTCGACGAACACGATGCTGTCGCTGGCGTCGATCGCCGCGACGATTCCGCGGAAGGTCGCCGAGCGCTCACTCGCGTGCTGCATCACGATGACGAGCGCCGGGTTGCTCGACCGCACGTGCCGAACTGCCGCCGCCGCGGCCACGAGGGCGTCAGCCGCCGCGCTCGCGCGGGGCGCTGCCAGGATTGCCGCTGCCGCCATCGCCATCGCCGCGGTTCGTGCTGTCTTCGCCATTGCCCTTCCCTCCTCGCTAACGGAGGCGGGAGACGGCGGTGAAAACTGGCAACGGCTGGTTGGTTGTCAGTGGCTGGTATGGGCTCGAGACCTGACCGCTGGCCAACGGGCGAACGGCTCCATCACGCTGCGAAGGCTCTGTCTTGTTGGGACCGCGGCGCTAGAATACGCGCCAACAGCGACAAACCCGTGAATCCCGAACGCTGGCGGCACATCGAGCGGCTGTATCACGCGGCGCTGCAGCACCCATTGCCCGAGCGCGAGGCGTTCCTCGAGCGCGAATGCCGCGGTGACGCGGGTCTGCGGCGCGAAGTGGAAACGTTGCTCAGCGGCGAGCGCGCGGAACATTTCCTCGATCAACCGGCCGCGGCGGTTGCGGCGCAGATGGTCAGCGAGCCCGGCATCCCGAGTCTCACCGGCATCCGGCTCGGCGTGTATGAAGTGCAGGCGCCACTCGGCGCGGGCGGGATGGGCGTGGTCTACCGCGCCCTCGATACCAACCTGCATCGCCCCGTCGCGATCAAGTTTCTCTCCGACGCGATCGCACACCCGGCGGCCCGCCGCCGCTTCCAGCGCGAAGCGCAAACCGCGTCGTCACTCAATCACCCGCACATCCTGACCGTGCACGATGCCGGCGAGTTCGAAGGGCGCCAGTACCTGGTCACCGAGCTGGTCGACGGCGGGACGCTTCGCGACTGGATGCGGGGCGCGGAGCGCGGGTGGCGCCAGACGGTCGAATTGCTGGTGGGAGTGGCGGATGCGCTGGCGGCGGCTCACCAGGCCGGCATCCTGCACCGCGACATCAAGCCCGAGAACATCCTGATCACCAAGAGCGGCTACGCGAAGCTGGCCGACTTCGGGCTGGCGAAGCTCTATGACGGCGCCGCGTCGGACGACGCACCGACCGTGACCGATCTCCGCACCGGCCCGGGCGTCATCGTCGGGACGGCGGCCTACATGTCGCCGGAGCAGGCGCTGGGGCAGGCGCTCGACGCGCGCAGCGACATCTTCTCGTTCGGCGTCGTGTTGTATGAAGCGCTGGCCGGGCGGCGCCCCTTCACTGGCGCGTCCGATCTCGACGTCGTGCATGCGATCGCGCATCGCGCGCCGGATCCGTTGCCGGACGACGTGCCGCTGCCGCTCCGCATGGTGGTCGAGAAGGCGCTCGAGAAGGATCCAGCCGATCGCTTCCAGTCGATGCGCGACATGGTCGTCGATCTCCGCCGCGTGGTGCGTCAGAGCGGGGAAGCGTCGGACCGAATCGCGCCGGTGAGTCCTCGACGCACACGGTATTGGCGGGCGGGGGTGGCAGCGCTGGTCCTGTTGCTTGCGGCCCTGACTGCGTGGTTCGGTTCCCGATCGTTCCAACCTGCGCCTTCGCTGCAGCAGTTTGCGCAAATGACGAACTTTGCGGACTCCGCGGTTCAGCCGGCGTTGTCGCCCGACGGCCGCATGCTGGCCTTCATCAGAGGGGGTGAGGGCACGATGGCGTTCGTGCCGGGTCAGATCTACGTGAAGCTACTGCCCGACGGCGAGCCAGTGCAGCTCACGCACGACAACCTGAGCAAAATGGGCCCCAAGTTTTCGCCCGATGGAGCGCGCATTTCCTACTCGGTCGTGGCGGCTGACGGAGCGAGTCTGGATACCTGGGTCGTGCCGGTGCTCGGTGGGCAGCCGCGGCGGATCCTCACGAATGCGGAAGGACTCACGTGGGTCCCCGATAAGAGCGTGAGCGCTGCCAATCCGCAACTCGTGCTGTTCTCGGAGCTCGTGCCCGAAAAGAACGGTCAGATGTCGATTGTCTCGTCGACCGAGAGCCGCACCGCCATACGGAATGTGTATGTGCCGCCTGGCAGCGGCATGGCCCACCGTTCGTATCTCTCGCCGGATCGCACCCAGGTGCTCATCATTGAAATGAGCCAGCAATCGTGGCTGCCGTGCCGGCTGGTACCTTTCGACGGCAGCTCTCCCGGCCACGCCGTCGGTCCGATCCCGTCGCAGTGTACGGATGCGGGATGGTCGGCCGATGGAAAGTGGATGTATTTCTCCGCCGACGCCGGCAACGGCGTCCACACCTGGCGGCAGCGGTTCCCCGATGGCACGCCGGAGCAGGTGACGTTCGGCGTCACCGAAGAAGAAGGCCTCCAGTTCGATCCCGACGGCCGTTCATTCGTCACCGCGATCGGCAACACCCTGAGCACCGTGTGGATCCACGATGCGCGCGGCGATCGCCAGATGACTTCTGAGGGCTACGCCTATCTGCCGTCAATCTCTCCGGACGGCATGAAGCTGTACTACCTCGATCGTGGCGGCGCCGCACGCAATTTCATGACGGGAGAGCTGTGGGAACAGGAGATCGGATCCGGACAGCGCCGCCGGCTGCTTCCCAATTTTCAGATGCGGCAGTACTCGATCTCGGCGGACGGCCGATCGGTGGTGTTTGTCGCTTCCGACTCGGAAGGCCGCATGCCGGTGTGGCTCGCGCCGCTCAACGGCGAAGCCGCACCGCGGCGGATTTCGGATATGGACAGCTGGACGGCGCTGTTTGGCGCGAACCGCACCGTCGTCTTCATGGGAAGGACCAACGATGCGGGTTTCGTTTATCGGGTCAAGGAAGACGGCTCGGAACTGCAGAGGATCGTCTCGTCGCCGAATACCATCCTGTTCGGCATATCGCCGGACGGGGCGTGGTTATCCGCCGAGATACCGCCGCAGTTTGGTACCACCGTGCTCATCCCGGTTGCCGGCGGTTCACCGCGTCTTGTCTGCAAGGGCTGCTCTCCTCCGCAGGGTTACCTGATCGTTCCGCCTCGTCTCAGTTGGACGCGGGACGGGAAATTCGTGTATGTGAAGTTTGCCGGCAGCCTGTATGCAGTCCCACTGAAGCCGGGCCAAGTGTTGCCGCGGATACCTGCCGAGGGATTTGCTTCGAAGGAGGCTGTCGCGGCGCTTCCCGGAGCGCGGCTCGTCACGGACGACGACAGTGCGTTTCCCGGTCCCGATCCTTCGATCTATACGTTCACCAGGCAGACCACGCACCGCAACATCTACCGGGTGCCGGTGCCGTGATGCGATGAGCTCGCTGCGCAGCAGGCCAATCGCCATCCGCCGCATTCGGCGAGGGCCCGGTCCTGGATGCCGGCCTCGACCGGCATCTGTCGCGTACGCCACCATCACTCGCGGACGTCGATCTCCGTCCCACACGTCGAGATGACCGTCGCCGAGCACGTCGTGCGGCTCTCCGTGGGTGGTGGCCAGGAACGGACGTTCCGTGTCGCGCACGCGGTGATTGCGGGTTGGACCGGTCGCGATGCGGGCGCTCTCCAGAAGCACCTGCGTGAGCTCCAGGACATCGGCGTGCCGCCACCCTCGTCCACGCCGATCTTCTACCGCGTCTCGGCGAATCGCCTGACAACCGCGCCCGTGATCGAGGCGGTCGGGGAACAGACGAGCGGAGAGGTCGAGTTCGTGTTGATTCAATCCGCGGGACGGCTGTACGTTGGTGTTGGCTCCGACCACACCGATCGTGCGGCAGAGGCGTACAACGTCGCTGTCTCCAAGCAGCTGTGTGATAAGCCGATTGCTCCCGCTGTGTGGGACTTCACCGATGTGGCCCCGCATTGGGATCAGCTGATCCTGCGCGCATGGACAGGGGACGAGCAGCGGCCGATCCTCTATCAGGAGGGTCCGGTGTCGGCGATGCGGGCGCCGGCAGATCTGATCGAACGATTCGCAGGCGGCAACGGACTGCCCGACGGTACCGCGATGTTCGGCGGCACACTCGCCGTGCTGGGCGGCATCAGGCCCACGCCGAGGTTCGAGTTCGAGATTGAGGACCCCGTGCGACAGCGGCGGATCCGCCATGCGTATCAGGTCGTGTCGCTCCCGATGGTGGCGTGACCGTCCGATCCAATCGAGGGCCGCATGTCAAGGTCGATCGGCGACACATTGCCCCACAACGTGCTCGAGCGTCTCAACGGCCGCAACCTCGACGCTGTTTCGGATCGTGTCCTCGTCGTCTGCAGCGTCGACGATCGCGGATTTCCGCATCCCGCGCTTCTCAGCTATTTCGAAACGATCGCCATCGACGCTCGCACGATCCGCCTCGCCATGTATGCGAACAGCCGATCGGTGCAGAATGCGCGGCGCGAGGGTCGATTGACCCTCGTGCTCGTCGAGGACCGCGTCGCGTATTACATCAAGGGACACGTACGGGAGCTCAGTCGATCGATGCCGGACGCGCCGCACAACGCGAAGCTGCATTTCGAGGTCGCCGAGGTCATGGCGGACGAACCCGACCCCGAGTCCGAGCGCGGCGCCTGCATCACGAGCGGCATCACCTGCGTGAACCCGCGAGACGACGCCGCGATGCACCTCGCACGGCAAATCCTCGCGCAGCTCGCGGAATGAACGCCGTGCACACGGACTGAGGAATGCCCATGAACAAACCGCATCTGGAATTCCAGCGGCTCGACATGACGAGCGGCTGGGCGACGCCGGCTGGATATCCCGCGGGCATCAAGCAGAAGATCCTCGCGAGCGATCTCGATGAGCAGCGCAAGACCGGGAGCCGCACCAGACTGCTGCGGTTCGAACCCGGCGTCTATACATCGGCGCCGTTCGTCTACGACCACTGGGAGGAGGTGTACATCCTGGCCGGCGACCTGATCGTTGGCAACGACGCGGACGGCAACGGCGGTGAATCCTTCACGGGACCTACATACGCCTGTCGCCCCCCCGGAGTCGTCCATGGTCCGTTCAAATCACGGGACGGGTGCCTCCTCTTCGAGCTGCACTATTACGATGAACCCGGGACGCCGCACCAGGTCCGGACGCCTGTCAGGTGAAAAGTGATCGCCTGGTTCTCGTCGCTGGCGCGGGGCCTGTCGGTCTCTTCTGCGCGCTGCTGCTCGGGCGGCGCGGAGTGCCGGTGCGCGTGTTCGAATCGTGCGCGTCGCTGCAGGAAGATCCTCGCGCGGCGACCACCCATCCCGCCACGCTCGAGCTGCTCGGCGAGGCTGGACTGATCGAGGACGTCATGCGGGCCGGCCTCATCGCTCCCGTCTTCCAGTTCTGGGATCGGCCGACCGGGACACTGGTCGCCGAATTCGATCACGCACTACTGCGGGACGACACCCCGTACCCGTTCGTCGTCCAATGCGAACAGTTCAAGACAGCCTCGCTCATGCTCCACCGGCTCCGGCAGCTTCCCAACGTCGAGATGCTGTTCGACCACGACGTCACTGACATCTGCCAAACGCCGGAGTCCGTCACCGTCACGGTGCGCGGGCCGGACGGGGTGACAGCGCACGAGGGCGTCTACGTCATCGGAGCGGACGGCGCGCGCAGCACCGTGCGCAAGCGATCGGGGATTCCGTTCGACGGGTTCACGTGGCCCGAACGGTTCCTCGTGCTCACCACGCCGTACGATTTCGAAGCGCACAGAGGCTATTGCCCGCGATCCTATTTCGCCGACCCCGAGGAATGGTGCAACTGCTTCAAGGTGTCCGCGAACGGGCCGCCGGGCCTCTGGCGGACGGTGTTTCCGACCGATCCTGACGCGTCGGACGAGCAGTTGATGAGCGACGAGGCGGTCCAGGCGCGACTGCAGAACTTCTTTCCCTCGGCAGTGCCGTACGACATCGTGCATCGCAATCTGTATGTCACGCATCAGCGGGTGGCGGGCGCCTTCCGCGTTGGACGCGTGCTGCTCGCAGGCGATGCCGCGCACGTGAACAATCCCATCGGCGGCATGGGGCTGAACGGCGGGCTCCAGGACGCGGCGAACCTGTCGGCCAAACTGGCGGCAGTCCTGCTCGACGGGGACTCCGATCGACAACTGGATCTCTACGACGCCCAACGCCGTACCGTCGCTGTCGAATTCGTCCAGCACCAGAGCATCGAGAACAAGCAGCGCCTCGAGGCGCGCGATCCCGACCTCCGTGCACGGAACCTCGCCGAGCTGCGCGATGCCGCCGCCGATCCGGTGCGGGCGCGTCAGTTCCTCCTGCGGACATCGATGATCAGCAGCCAGCGCCGCGCGGCGGCGATACGGCTCGACTCAACCGCGAAGCACCCGGAGCACACGACGTGAAACTCGCGGTTCCCGATCTGATTTCCAACTCCTACTTTCCCGCAATCGCGGCAGCCGAGCTCGGCTTCTTCGCGCGCGAAGGACTCGACGTCGAGACCGAGCTGATTTTCCCGGTGGACAAGGCCTACGCCGCGCTGGCGGAAGGCCGCGTCGATTTCGTCGGCGGGTCCGCGCATTCGGCGCTCGCCGCGTTTCCCGAATGGCAGGGCGTGAAGCTGCTGTGCGCCCTCGGGCAGGGCATGTACTGGTTTCTTGTCATGCATCGCGATTTCGATCCGCAGCGCGGCGACATCACCTGCGTCAGGGGACGCAGCATCGGCGCGGCACCATGGGTCGACATGGGACTGCGCGGGCTCTTGCAGGCCTCGGGCATCGATCCGGTCCGTGATGGGGTGCGGATCGCACCAGTACCTGGCGCGGCTGGCGCCGGCGTCAATTTCGGGGTGAACGCGGCCAAGGCGCTCGAGGAGCGGAAGATTGATGGCTTCTGGGCCAACGGGATGGGAGCCGAGGTGGCGGTCCGCCGCGGAGTCGGGCGCATTGTCGTCGATGTGCGCCGGGGCGACGGGCCGCCGGAGTGCTTCCATTTCACGATGGCGTCGCTGGCGGCAACGGATTCGCTCGTTACTGGTTCGCCGGACGTCGCGGCGGCGGCGGTGCGCGCGATTGTGAACACCCACGCGGCGCTCAAGGTCGATCCCGGGCGCTCGACGGCCGTCGCGCGCAGGCTGTTTCCGCCTGCGGAAGCGGAACTGATCGCCGAGCTGATCCGGCGCGATCTTCCCTACTATGACGCGTCGATTTCAGAGGAATCGGTCGCGGCGCTGAACCGATTCGCGCGGGCTGCTGGAATCCTCAACACCGATCCCGGGTATGGCCGGATCGCCGCCACCGAATTGTGCGCCCTGTGGAACGGCTGAACCGCCGTCGCGTTTGACACGCTCCGCATCCCGGCCGTAGCCTACGCCGACGTGCAGGACCGTATGCCATCCGTCCAGGAAAAACCGGTCGTCAGGATCGCCCCGAACAATCCGGTGTTCGACCTGCCGGTCATCGTCGGGATCGAGGAGCGGCTGTTCGAAGCCGCCGGTCTCGATGTCGCCTTCTCCGCGACGTATGCGGACCGCGAGAAGGATCACGCGGAACGCCCGATCATGTCGCGGCTGAAGGAGCACCTGTTCGAGTCCGGGTCGGCCGACAGCTATAACGTCTGCGAATGGGCGAGCATCGACCGGCTCGAGCGCGGAACGCGCGCCGGCCACATCGCCGCGCTGCGCGCTGCGGTCGCCGCGCAGGCCATCCTGACCTTCGACGAATCGCTGCAGGTCCCACGTGATCTTGCCGGCGTGCCAGTGGTCGTCCAGGAGCTCACCGGCTCGCACTACTGCACGCTGCAGATGCTCGAGAGCGCCGTCGGTCCCGAGCGGGTGACAATCGAGCCCGGCGGGCTGCCGCAGATGCGCTGGGCCGCGCTGAAAAGTGGGGCGGTCCGCGTCGCGACGTTGATGGAGCCGTTCGTGAGCCTCGGCCTCAAGGAAGGGGCGCACGTCATCGCCGCGTGCTTCTACCGTGGCGGCGAGGTGATCTCGCCGCGCCTCACCGCGGAGCAGCGCACGGCGTACTACGCCGCCGAGAACGCGGCGGTCGATCGCATCAACGCGGATTTCTACAAGTACGCGCATCACGTGACCGCGCATGCGAGCGGCGCTTTGCAGCCGCACGAGCTGCTGCGCGCCTTCGTCCGCTACAAACACGTCGACCAGTACGACCCCGTCCTCTTCACACGCACTTACGAGTGGATGAAATCCCGCGGTCTCACTGAAGGCGGCAGCGACCATGCGTCGCTGATCGTCGGCTGACGTCCGCAACCCGCGCCGTCATGCCCGCACCACCGATGCGGAAGCCGGCAGGCGGCGGTACGCCCACGGCGTATCGCTGGAACATCCTCCTCCTGCTCGCGAGCTCGCAGGCCATCGCCTACATCGACCGCGTCAACTTCGCCGTCGTCGGGCCGCAGCTCATCAAGGTCTACGATTACACCCCGGCGCAGGTTGGTGTGCTGCTGTCCACGTTCAACTGGGCCTTCACGTTTTCGCTGCTGGCGGCGGGGCCGCTGACCGACCGCATCCGGCCACGGCGCTCGTACCCGCTCGGCGTCGGTACGTGGTCAGCCGCCACGGCATTGTGCAGTCTCACGCGGGCATTTGCGCCGCTGTCGGCGTTTCTCGTGCTGCTTGGCGTCGGCGAATCGCTGATGATTCCGTCAGGCTCCCGCGTCATCCGTGAGACGTTCGACAAGAAGCATCGCGCCTTCGCCGTCGGAACGTTCTTCGCCGGCAACAAAGTCGGGCTCACGGTCGGAATCCCTCTTGGATCGGTGCTGCTCGCCAGGTGGGGCTGGGAATGGGTCTTCTACGTCACCGGGTCGCTTGGGGCGCTCTGGATTCTGTGGTGGCTGGCCGTCTATCGACCCGCCGACCCGATCCCCGCCGTCCCCGATGAATCCCAACGCACGATGACGTGGGCGGCGTTGCTGAAGTACCCGACCACCTGGGGCGTGATGCTGGGCCAGGCGGGCTATCTCTATATTTACTATGTGTTCGCCACCTGGCTTCCGGGTTACCTCGTTCTGCAACGGGGCATGTCCGTGCTGACGACCGGTGTCGTCGGCATGCTGCCGTTCCTGGTCGGAACCCTGTGCGTGATCCTCGGAGGGTGGGCGGGCGACCGGCTGATCGCGGCGGGTCGGCGCGTGACCTACGTGCGCAAAGGATTCGCCGTGGGAGGCCTGTTCGGCGCGACGGTGTTCACGATTGCCGGCGCCTACACCGCGGATGCCGTGCTGGCCATCGCGTTCCTGACGCTCTCCGTCGCGAGCCTCAGCTTCTCGACGGCCGCGGTCAATTCGATGCCGATCGACGTGGCCCCACCGCACATCGTGTCGTCGCTCGTGTCGTTGCAGAACTTCGGCGGGAACGTCGGTGGATCGTTTGCGCCGCTCGTCACCGGCATGTTGATTTCCGCGTCCGGCGATTTCACGATTCCCCTCGTCGTCGCGGCGGCCGTCGCGCTGGTCTTCGGGTGCGGATCCTACGGGCTGATCGTGGGCAGTCTCGATCGGGAGTTGGGGAAACGATGACGGACCATCACCCTGCGAACACCAGCCGGCCGTCCGTCTGGCTGCACGAGCTGACGTGGGAAGAGGTCGCGTCATACCTCCGCGGGCGCGACACCATCATCGTTCCGTTCGGCACGACGGAACAGCACGGTCCCGCGGGGCCGCTTGGCCTCGACACGTACGTCGCCATCGGCCTCGCTGAAGACGCTGCGAAAAGAGCCGGCGTGCTCGCGGCGCCCCCGGTCTGGTACGGAGATTCCAGCCATCACCTGGGCTTCCCCGGAACCATCTCGCTGAAGACCGAAACGCTGATGCAAATCGTGTACGACATCGTGCGATCGCTGGCGCGGCACGGCTTCAAACGCATCCTGATGGTCAACGGGCACAAGTGGACCAACCTTGCGGCGCTCACGAGCGCGGCGCGCAACATCCGCGAATTCGAGCTGCCTGGCGTCCTGACGGCCGTCGCCGATCCGATGTTCCTCGCGCGCGGAATTGCCGCGACGATCAAGAGCACGAACGAGCATCATGCCGGCGAGCTGGAAGTCTCACACGTGCTCTACAAGTTTCCGCACACGATCCGGACCGACAAACTGTCAGACGCCGCATGTGACTTCGGCGCGGCGCTCGGACCCTTCGCCACGGCCGATCTGTTCGGCGGCGGCCACGACTCCATCGAGCAGCCATGGACCTCGTGGGATCAAAAGCGGATCGCGCCCACGGGCCAGTTCTCGTCCAATAGCGCCGCCTCCGCCGAGAAGGGCAAGGCGTATCACGACTACATGGTCGATCGGCTCGTGGAGTTCCTCGACTGGTGGCAGGCCTACAAAGGACCGCTTGGCCAGCCGGCGCCGTGACCCACCTCACCACCGACGTGCTCGTCATCGGCGCGGGCGGGGCCGGGATGTATGCGGCGATCGCGGCAGCGAGAGAAGGTCGTTCCGTCCTCCTGCTCGACAAGAACCTCGTCGGCCGTGGTGGCGCGACTGTCATGGCGCAGATGACCGTCGCGGCCGCGATCGGCCAGGAGGAACCGGACAGCTGGTCTCTTCACCTGGAGGACACGCTCGAGGCCGGACGCGGCATCTGCAATGCGCAGCTGGCCGAGATGCTGTGCCGGCTCGGCCCGGACCGCATTCTCGAAATGGAGGGCTGGGGGACCCGGTGGGCGCGCGAAGACGGGCACATCAAACAGGTCGGCGCGCCGGGGCATCGCCGCAAACGGTGTTGTTACGTCGATTTTCTGAGCACCGGTCCGGCCGTCGCCGCCACGCTCCGCCGGACCGTCGCCGTGATGCCACACGTTCGGAGGCTGAGCAACGTCTCCGCGATTGAGATCTGCGTCTCGCAGGGCCGCGCGCGCGGCGCTGTGGCGCTGGACCTCTCGACCGGCTCGCTCGTCACCATCGCGGCGCGCAGCATCGTCCTCGCCGCCGGCGGATTGACGAAGATCTTTCGGCGCAGCAGCGCGTCGACGAACATGGCTGGGGAAGCGTACTGGCTGGCGATCGAAGCCGGCGCCGAGCTCGTGGACATGGAGTTCGTGCAGTTCTTCCCGATTGCACACCTCGCGCCGCGACTGGTCGGCATGGACCCGATCATGTGGGATCCGTTCCGCTACAAGCTCGGAGGAAGGCTCCTGAACGGACGTCTCGAGGAGTTCATCCATCGGTACGGCGGCGAAGACGAAGGACACTACACCGTGTCCCGCGACGTGGCGTCGTACGCCATCCTGAAGGAGGTCGAAGCCGGTCGTGGCTCACCGCACGGTGGCGTCTACCTGGATTTCCGTCATATCCCCGGCGACAGCCTGCGCAAGGCATTCGGGCCGGTGATCGATCGGCTGCTCGAGAACGGCATCGACCTGACCCGCATGCCAGTTGAGGTGGCGCCGACCGCCCACTACCATATGGGCGGTATCGCGGTGAACGAGCGGATGGAAACGTGCGTTGAAGGACTGTTCGCGGCGGGTGAAGCGGTCGGAGGCGCCAACGGCGCCAATCGCCTTTCGGGCAATGCGATCACCGAAGCGTTCGCCTTCGGCGAACGAGCCGGATTCTTTGCCGCAACGGCGGCCGCCACGGACGTCGGGTGGTCAGCTGCCTATGCCGGTCGCGCGCGCGCGGAATTCGCGGAGCTGCGGCAGCGGAAAGCCACAGGTCACACGCCAGGAGCAGTGCAGAACAGCATCCAGGATCTGATGTGGGACAACGCCGGCCCGTTTCGATCGGGCGACAACCTGCAGAAAGCCCTGGACGCCCTTCGAGGACTCCGCGATCGCCTGGACGATCTCGCCATCGCGCCCGGCGAGGTGTTCAACCTCGATCTCCAGGACTGGTACGAGCTGAAAGCCATGCTGCGCACATCCGAGGGCGTGCTGACGGGAGCGTTGAACCGCGCGGAAAGCCGCGGCGCGCACCAGCGTATCGATCTTCCACACTCGACGCCCGGCTTCGAGAAGAATCAGCGACTGGCGCTCGTGGACGGACGCCTGATCGCTTCCTGGACGTCCGTCGTCCGATGCCTCGCGTGACCCCTCTTCGCGTCCGCCGCGGCTCGACGCGCGACGACGGCTTTTATCAGGTCTATGAGGTGCCGTTCGAGGACGGCATGTCGGTGCTGGACGCGTTGCGCTGGGTTCGCATCCACCGCGACTCGAGCCTCGCGATTCGCTACAGCTGCATCAACGCGAACGCCTGCAAGACGTGCATGGCGCTCGTCGATGGTGTTGTCGAATACACGTGCACCGCACGGCTGAAAGAGGCCGGCACGACCGTGGACCCCCTTCCCACACGGCTGGTGATTCGAGACCTGGTGACCGACACCGCGCCGGAAGACGAGAAACTCCGCTAATGCCGAAGGATCTGCGCTCGTTTCTTCACGACGTGCTCGCGCAACGGCCGGGCGAAATCAAACGGGTGTCGGATCGCGTCGATCCGCGTTTCGGCGCCACGGGTCTTGCGGAGCGCTTCGCCCGCGAGAACCAGTACCCGGCCTTCTACTTCGAGAAGGTCGGCAACAGCGACATGCCGCTCGTGCTGAACCTGACCGCCACCTACGATCGTCTCGCGGTCGCCCTCGGGACGACAGTGGCGGACATGGTGCCCACGTTCGGAGAGAGGATGACCACGCCGATACCCGCCGTCGAAGTGCCTCGAGACAAGGCGCCCGTCAAGGACGTGATCTGGACCGGCACGGAGATCGATCTGGGCCGGCTTCCCTTTCTGACCCACAACGAGCTGGACAGCGGCCCCTTCATCACGAGCGGTATCGGGATCATGCGGGATCCTGAGAGCGGCCGGGTCAATGCCGGCATCTACCGCCACCAGGTCCACGGCCGCGACGAGCTCGGCGTCTGGTTCATCGACATGCATCACGGCGCGTACATCCACCGGCGGTACGAAGAGCGCGGCCAGGCGGCGCCGATTGCGATCGCGATTGGCCACCATCCCGCCGTGGTGATGGGCGCCGTCTGCAGAATTCCGGGCGTCGGCGGAGAGTTCGAGGCGGCTGGCGCACTGCTCGGCGAGCCCATCGAGGTCACGCGCGCGGAGCTCTCGGACCTGCCGGTGCCGGCGCGCGCGGAGATCGTCATCGAAGGCGAAGTCGTCCTGCGCGAACGCAGACAGGAAGGACCGTTTGGCGAATGGCCCGGCCATTACACCGCCGAGGGCCCGAAGCCCGTGATCAAGGTCAAAGCGATCACGATGCGGCGGGATGCGATTTACTACGACATCTTCTCCGCCAATCGTGAACATCTCGTGCTCGGCAGTCTGCCGCGCATGGGCAGCATCTACCGCAACGTCAAGCAGGTCGTCCCCGGTCTCAAGGCGGTCAACGTGCCTGCCCACAGCCGGATGCACTGCTACGTGTCGATCAGGAAAGAACGCGATGCGGAGGTGAAGAAGGCGGCGTTCGCGGTCCTCAATACCGAGCCGGAAAATCTGAAGATGGTCATCGTCGTCGACGATGACATCAACGTGTTCAATGACGGGGACGTGATGTGGGCGGTCGGCACGCGGTTCGACGCCGCGCGCGATCTGCTGGTCATTCCCTCCTGGTCGGGACCGGGCGGGTTGCTGCCCGCCGGCTGGGATTTCCACCCGGACGGCTCGAAGACGCCGCGGATGATTACCGCCGTGGTGATCGATGCCACCAAACCTGTGCCTCCTGCCGCGTATCCGCCGAGAGCCATCGTCCCGGCGGCGGCAGTCGACGCGGCGAAGGCCACCGCGGTCACCGATTTCGTGGAAGCGGACCTGTAGGGGTTATCGGTACCCCATAGCTGGGTTCAAAGTCGTTCGTGTCATACAGTTGGCCGACCGCTATGCCCGTTCCGTGCCCGTCGAAGGGACGGGTAAGGGATTGAAACGGAGACGAGCTCTCGGCGGCGTTCCAGGAACTAGGTCTTGGAGATCGGGTTCGCATCGAATAGCGAGCGCCCTGGTGCCCGTGACACATCTAGCAACGAAGACCATTCGGACTGCGCGCTCACGCAGCTCCTGGGCGTACTTGCTGGGTCGTGGCATGGGCTGCATCCTCTCTCTGAATGAGCCCTCCGAAGAACCCAGTACGATTCAGTAGCCGATCGTTTGTGTTGTTTTATCTCGAATAACAGGCGAGCTGGTAGGGCGACATGTCGAACGGAATGGCCGTCGCCATGCCTCGCGTAATCTCGACGCCCGGTCGCTCGGGCAGCCCAGTCACCACAGCAGTGACTTTCAGGATCGCATGTGGCTGAATCTGGTCGACCCCGATTGTCAGCGTGCGGTCGTGATGCATGACGCTCAATGAGCCTTTGTCCCGGTTGAATTCCGAGTCCGGCAGCGCCGTCGCGATGGTTCCTTCCCCGCGGACGAACTGTGACGTGATGTCAGGCGACGCGCCCGCACGCTGATCGAGTCGTTCGAGTAGTTTGTCTCTTGTGAACGCCTCGTCGGTGCGATTGATAACATACACATCTACGTGCAAGTCGGGATCGGCGGTCTTTGCATAGGCTTCTGCCGTACACCAGAGCGGATAACCGGAGTCAATTGGGAACAGGAAACTTCTGACCGGTCGGAAGGCCAACGAGCACACGAACAACAACATCGCCGTCAGAAGAGTGACCAGAATCGGACGCGCAATTTCTCTCTCCCAGTTCTTGAACAGTCGACCGACAGTCGCTCGGGCGTTCAAGGCTTGAGCTGCTGAATTAACTGATTTAAACGATTTCGCAATTGGTCGATTTGCTGTTGCAGGCCCCGAACATCAGCCGGGCTTGCCGACTCAGCCTTGCCTGCCGGCTCCGCTACTTGCTGGATTCCGGCCACCTTGTTGATTCGCTGTTCAAATTGATCAAGCCGCTGCCCGAGTTCGGTGAAGCGTTGCTGAAAGCATGCTGGACTCTGAGGATCAGCGACACAGGGTGGTCGGTCTCGACCCGCGGCTGCGCCCCGTCCTTGTGCCTGCACTATTACGACTGCCAGAATCAGGATCAAGGGAACTGCCGCGAACACCAACGCGCGCGGAATGGCACACACAAACCGACCATATTGTTGAACGATCATCTTGGGAGTCTCCGGAAGCGGGGATAGCGCCGCAATCCTACTGCAGGCGGGAATGGCAAAGGGATATCTTCGTTCTCACGGCGTATCCGAAACGCCGAAACACGCGTCCGCTAGTTGACAACTCGCGCCAGCCAGCCGCCGGCACGTTGGAGAGTACGTCCGGTCAGCCCTCAAGACGATCGAACGGCATCCAGCGGTTGCGGTTGTGTGGTGCCAGCGGACGCCGTCGATCAGTGAGCATTCGGATTGAAGTGCGCAGTTGTGGTGGCGACACATCCGCAAAAGACGATTGTGCTCCTGTTTCGTCGCCAGCAATGATCTCTGCGCCCGATGTAAACATCGCCGGTGTTCGTGTCGACGATCCCGTAGATTCCTCGGACGCCCATCGTTACGAATTTTAGGTGCAACGCGAACGCATCAGGCGATCTTTCGCCGCCACCTCGCCCCTAGTTGATTAGCCGGCAAATTGACAACGAATTTCCTACTAGCGCCTGATGGAGGGCGCGAGTGGAACCGGGAAGTCGTCAATCCTGCAATCGTCCGGGTCGTGGTTACCGTGACCAGCCACATTCGACCGAGACGGAAAGCCAAACGACGGCTGCGCCTTGCACAAGAAGGGAATGGGCTGGAGCTTCTCCGGTGGAAAACGCGGAGTCAGGGCCGACCAGGAAGCAAGACAAGTCAACGAGATAGACGTTCTGGCCCTGTCCGCCTATCTCTTCGCGAGCGATTCAGCCGCCATCTTCACCGATTCGACGATGTCCGGATAGGCGGCGCAGCGGCACAGGTTGCCTGACAGGTAGTGCCGAATCTGTTCGTCGGTGGGATGCGGGTGCCGCTCCAGCAGTTCTTTCGTCATCAGGATGAAGCCCGGCGTGCAGAATCCGCACTGAAAGCCGGTCTTCGCGAGAAAGGCCTGCTGGATCGGATGGAGCGTACCCCTGTCGGACAACCCTTCAATCGTGACAAGGGTCGTCCCGTCAACGAACGCCGCGAGATAGAGACAGCCAGAGACCGCCGTGCCGTCGACGATCACCGTGCAGCACCCGCACAACCCCTGGCCGCAGCTCTCACGCGCACCGAACAGGCCGAAGTCACGTTGCAGCACCTCGACCACCGTTTCATGGGATGCGACGGTGGCGCGGGCCGGGCGGCCGTTCAACGTGAATGTGATCGTGCGCAGTCGGGGGTCGCTCATGCGTCGGTCCCCAGCGGGCGGTTCTCCATCGCGTGAATCGCGCGCAGCACGCGCTCGGGCGTGAGCGGCAGATCGGTCACGATCACCCCGACGGCGTCGTACAAGGCGTTGGCGATCGCCGGCGACGGGCTGAAGACCCCGGTTTCTCCGACACCCTTGGCGCCGAAGGGGCCGTGTTCGTGCGGCACTTCGACGACGGCGGCCGTGAGGTCGCGCGGCAGGTCGAGGAGGCCGGGAATCTTGTAGTCCGCGAGACTCGCGTTCAGCACCTGGCCGTCGCTGAAGTGCATCGCTTCGAACAACGTGAAGCCGAGCTGCATCACGGCGGCGCTGGTCAGCTGCCGGTCGACCGATGCCGGGTTGATGGCGGTGCCGACATCAGCCGCGTTCACGAGCCTGGTCACCTCGATGCGGCCGGTCTCGCAGTCGACCGATATCTCGGCGCCGGCGCCCCCCAGCATCCAGAACGGCGTGATGTCCGGCGATTGCCCGGTCTGCGGGTCCGGTTTCTGGTACGACGGCGTGAACGCGCCGACGCCAACCACGGTCCCGGCCTGCATGGCGAATCGCGCGAGCATCGCCTCCCGGAACGTCATCCGGGCGCCCGCACGGGACACGATCGCTCCGTCGCGGCAGTCGAGTTCGACGATCGGGGTCCCGAACGCGGTGCCGGCGATCCGCAGCAGCTGGGTGCGGGCGTGGTCCGCGGCGAGCCGAATCGCGTTGCCCATGTGGTAGGTCGAGCGCGATCCGAGCGTCGCCATGTCGTATGGCGTCAGATCGGTATCAGGGTGGACGACGCGCACCGATTCGGTCGCGATCCCGAGGACCTCGGCGGCAATCTGGGCGAGCGCCGTGTCGGACGCCTGGCCCATGTCTACCGTGCCGCAGTGCACCGCGCAGCTGCCGTCGCCGTACACGTGGACAATCGCCGTCGACGTCGTCGGCGAAATCGAGGCTTTCAGTCCGATGGCCAGGCCGCGGCCGCGGCGGATGGTTCCGGTGCCGCGATCGAACGGCCGATGCCACTCCATCCGCTCCGCCAGGCTGTCGAGAACCGCGTCGATCTCCATTCCGCCGATGATCGTGCCGGTCGCGTGCGGCCGGCCCGCTCGCAGCACGTTGCGCCGCCGCAGCTCCAGGGGATCGATCCTGAGCGCGCGGGCGATGATGTCCATCTGGCGCTCGTACGCCCAGACGAGCTGCGAGATGCCGAAGCCGCGTAACGCGCCCGCCGGCGGCTCGTTGGTGTAGACCGCGTAGTTGTCGAGCGCGACGTGCTCAATGTCGTACGGTCCCGCGGAGGTGAACCCGGATTTCTGGCTCACCCGTGGACCGATGTCCGCGTACGCGCCGCCGTTCCAATACGTCTCGACCTCGCGCGCGATGATGCGGCCGTCGTTCTTCACGCCCGTCTTGATGCGGACGGTCGCGCCGTGCTTGGTGATCGTGTAGAACTGCTCGTCCATCGTCAGCGCAATCCGCACGGGCTTGCGGACGAGCAGCGCACAGACGGCCACGAGCGCTTCGAGCTTGATGTACAGCTTGGCGCCGAAGCCGCCGCCGAGGAACGCGGTGCGGACGCGCACCCGGTTCTCCGGCCATCCGAGCAGCCGGCTGATCTCCGTCCGCACGAACGACGGGCTCTGGGAGGCGGTGTGAATCGTCAGGCCGTTCGGCGCGGTTACCTCGGCAAGCGACACGATGGGCTCGAACGTCGCGTGAATCACCTTCCCGGTGCGGAACGTGTGCTCGAACACCTGATCGGCTTCAGCAAATCCCCTGGCGACGTCGCCGCGGCGGACTCGCGCGTCGAGCGCAACGTTGGTTCCCGACCTCCCGCCCAGATACTTGAGATCGGTGAACGTTCCGGCCGGCTTCAGCACGTCATGCACGACCGGTGCGTCCGGACGGGCGGCTGCGACTTCGTCGAACACGGCAGCGAGCGGCTCGTACTAGACTTCGATCAGATTTGCGGCCTCCTCGGCGACGTGTGGATCGGTCGCAAGCGCGACCGCGACCGGCTCGCCGACGTGACGAACCTTGTCGATCGCCAGGATCGGCTGGTCGTGAAAGGCAGGACCGTAGTAGGGGTTCGCCACGAGCGTCGCGACATCGGCGGCGGTGACGACGGCGTATACGCCTTCAAGTGCGAGCGCGGCGCGAGTATCGATGCGCACGATACGTCCGTGCGCGATCGAGCTGCGGTGAATCTTGCCGTGCAGCATGCCCGGAAGTCGCAGGTTGTAGATGTATTCGACAGAGCCGTCGACCTTGGCGGTCCCTTCGAGGCGTGGGACGGAGCGTCCGACCTCACGCAGCGTGCGGACAGTGGGGGAGTCCGAGGTTTCAGGTGGTGCTGCCACCGGGGCGGTCGGGGGCGTCATGGATTCGGCCCAGACCCGTCGCGCATCGCGTGGTCCAGCGCGCGGCGAACGTGTACCCGAACCATTTCGCGCTTGTATGCGGCAGTGCCGCGAATGTCCGTCAGCGGTTCCACCTCCGCGGCCGCCGCGTCGGCGGCCGCGGCGAAGATTGCCGGCCCTGGGGGATTGCCGACAAGGGCGCGCTCTGCGCCGGCGATCCGCATCGGCCGGTCTGTCGCGGCGCTGACGGCGATACGCGCGTCGGCGATTCGATCGCCTTCGGAGCGATACCAGACGGCCACGCCGACCGCAGGCCAATCATCGGCTGACAGCGCCGTGAACTTCGCGTACCAGGCGCGGACCCCCGGAGGTTGCACGGGGATCTCGACGTCCGCGATCAATTCGCCCGGGCCAACCGCCGTCTGGTAGTAGCCGACGGCGAAATCGTTCATGTCGATCCACCGCTCGCCGCGCGCGCTCACCACGCGCACGCGTGCGCCCAGCGTCATGAGGATAGGAGGGAGATCCATGTGCGGGTCGCCGTGCGCCAGGTGGCCGCCGAGCGTGGCGACGTTCCGAATGCGCACGTTGGACAGCGTTCGCAGTGCGCGGCGCATCACCGGGGCGGCCGTGGCGATGACGGGCGACCGCTCGAGCTCCGACAGCGTCGTCATGGCGCCGATGCGTACTCCGCCACGCCCCTCGTCGCGTAGCGCTCGCATCGCGCCAGTGAGGCGTCGAAGGCTGATGAGACGCTCAGGCTGAAACAGGCGCGCTTTCATCATCAGCAGGAGCGCGGTCGCCCCCGCGATCACACGCACGCCGGGATTCTCCGGATCGAGCTGCGCGACGACCTCGTCGACGGTGGCGGGCTCGACGAGCTCGAAGCTCTTCACGCGGGCGTCTCCACGCGGCCGTTTTCGATCGCCTGCTTGAGGTTCGCGCCGAACTCGCGCGCGAGCCGCGCGCTCGTCGCGCGAAACACGGGCTCGCCGAGACCACCGAGCTTACCCGTCAGGCCGACGTCGGCGACGTAGCGGATGATCGTACGCCGCTCCCCCGCCTCCCTCAGCTCGACACGTGCCGTGGCCACGATATGCCCCGGAAGGCCGATGGCGTCGCCGGCGACTGTCGCGTCGATGGTCGTCGGCGGTTCGATCCTCGTGACTTCGACCACCGCCTTGAAGCTGAGCGTCATGAACGCCACGCGGCTGGTGAGGACCGCCGAGTAGCGTGCGGAAGAGAGCTCGGTCAGATCGCGGCATCCGGGAATGCACGCCGCAAGGCGCTGAGGATCCTGCACGAACCCGAACGCGTCCACGCGGGCGACGTCGACCGTGATTTCGCCGGCCGTTTCGAAGGACATTGGCGTGAAGTATAGTGTCGCCCACTTGTGAGGGTGATTGCCGAACGAGATGGGGTGCACGCGGCGGCTGAATCGGAACGACCCTGGTTCCGCGCTCTCGATCGAGGGCAGTGGTACACGCTGTTTGCCGCGAACCTCGGTTGGCTGTTCGACGGGTACGAAACCTACGCGCTGATCATCACCGTCAACGTCGCCTTCCAGGATCTGCTGCCGGCGGATCGATACGCGTCCATTCCCTTCTATGCCGGCTTGACGCTCGCGATCACGCTGCTCGGGTGGGGCATCGGCGGGATCGCCGGCGGCATCGCTGCGGATTACATCGGACGGAAGCGCACGTTGATGTACGCCATCCTCGCCTATTCGGTCACCACCGGTTTCACGGCGCTGGCCTGGTCCTGGACCTCCTTCGTGCTCCTCCGCTTCATCGTCGGCTGCGCGCTCGGCTCCGAGTGGGCCACCGGAGCGTCGATGGTCGCCGAGATGTGGCCCGACAAGCATCGGGGGAAGGGCGCGGGGCTGATGCAATGCGGTCTTGGCATCGGGTTCTTCATCGCGTCGGTCGCGTGGTTTTTCGTCGGCAACTGGGGACCGTCGGCATGGCGCGTCATGTTCGTCATCGGCGTACTCCCGGGGTTTGCCGCGATCTGGGTGCGCCGACACATCGATGAGCCGGCGAAATGGGCCGAATCCGACCGTCGGAGGCGCGAGGCGCTGGCCGCGGCGCATCGCGGCGAACAGATCATCGGCGCACGCCGCCATCTCACGCGGTTCACGCTCGCGGATCTCCTCGCCACCCCGGCGACGCGCCGCCTGACGATCGTCGCGTTCCTGATGTCGACCGCCACGACGCTCGGCTGGTGGGGAATCTCGACGTGGGTGCCGCCGTATGTGGCCTCGGTCGCCGCGCGCCAGGGACTTCCGGCGGCGCGATGGGCCAGCCTCGCGGGGATGGCGTATAACGCCGGCGCGGTCTGCGGCTATGTGTTGCTCGGATTCCTCGCGGACGCGTGGGGGCGGAAGCCGGTCGTGATCGCGTGGTTTGGACTGGCGTTCCTGCTCACGCCCGTGCTGTTTCTGTGGACGAACAACCTGCCGCTCTTGCTGGTCGTGTGCGCCGTCAACGCGGTCTTCTCGCTTGGTCAGTACACGTGGTGTTCCACGTGGCTGCCCGAAGCGTTTCCAACGCGGGTTCGCGCGACGGCGGTGAGCGTCTGCTTCAACGCGCCGCGGTTTGTGGCGTTTCTCGGCCCACTGCTCGCGGGGACGCTGATCACATATTTCGGCGACTACGGCCGCGCCGCGGTGCTTCTCAGTCTCGTGTACGTCATCGGGATGGCGGCGGCTCCGTTCTTCCCGGAAACACGCGGTCTCCGTCTGCCGGATTGAGCCCCACGAACTTGCTGCGATTCTCTATGACCTAACCTCCTCATGCCGCGATCATCGCCTCGGTTCCGCTACGAAGAAGTGGCAGCTGCGCCGGCCGGCGGTGATCGACAGCGTGAAGAGTCCCGCCGCCGCACGAAGACGCAAGCGAGTTCCGGTGGTCAGGATGCGCCACCGTTTGACAGACACGACCGGCGCGCATATAGTCGCCCCCTTTCCATGACAATCTGACAAGCCACGGGTAACACGCGACCGCTGATAGGGTGCTTATGAGCGTGCGAATGCGCGTCGTCAGAGCGAGTGCGGTAGCCCTGGTGTCGGTGATGTCGCTGCCGACCCAGACCTCAGCCCAAGGTCAGACGAGTGCGGCGATCGCCGGCCTGGTGAAAGACACCACCGGGGGACTCCTGCCCGGCGTCACGGTCGAAGCGTCCAGCCCGGCGCTGATTGAAAAGTTCCGAACAGGTATCACGAACGACGAGGGCCAGTACCGCATCGTGGGACTGAGCCCCGGCGTGTACACCGTCATCTTCACGTTGCCCGGGTTTCGGACGCTGCGACGTGACGGGATTGAACTGTCGGTGGGGTTCACCGCCACCGTCAACGGCGAGCTGACGCTCGGCGGCGTGGAGGAAACGCTCACGGTGTCAGGACAGGCGCCGCTGGTCGATATGCGTAGCGCCTCGCGGCAAACCGCTTTCACGCGTGAGCGAATGGACGAATTGCCGACCACGCAGATGTTCTCGTCGCTGGCGGTGCTGATCCCCGGCGTGTCGGTGGCGAGCGTGACCGGCGGTCCGCGGCAGGATGTCGGCGGGTCGATGGGCGAGCGGAATCCCACGCTCTCCTATCACGGGAGCGTCGGCACCGACATGCCGCAGATGGTCGACGGCGTGAAAACCAACAACTCCGGCGCGAACAATGGCGGCGCCAATAGCGTGTGGTCGGCCAACGCCGGGATCGTGCAGGAAGTGATCATCGACACGTCGGCCTTCTCGGCGGAGACGGCCGAGAGCGGCGTCCGCGCGAACTACATCATGAAGCAGGGCGGCAACCGATTCTCGGGATCGTTTGCCGGTGCCTACACCAACGATCGGCTGCAGGCGAACAACCTCGACGCGGCACAGCAGACCGTCGGGTTGTCCCCCTACGTCGTGCAGCGAATCTGGGACGTGAATCCGGCGATTGGCGGACCGCTCAGGCAAGACAAACTGTGGTTCTTCTACAGCTATCGCTATTGGGGCACTGACGACGGGGCTCCGGGCACGTACTTCGAGAAAGACCCGTACGATTTCACGTTCGAACGCGATCTGACCCGGCCGGTCATCAAGTCCACGTGGGTGAAGGCCCACAACCTGCGGTTGACGTGGCAGTTCTCACCCAACAGCAAGTTCACCTTCTACGGCGACAATCTTGAAACCTGCAACTGCATTCGCTCGGCCGCGTCGAATGTGGCGCCCGAGGCGGCCAATAGCCGCGACACGCCGCTCAACAACTTCTTCAACGCCACGTGGAGCTGGACGGTCTCGAACCGCCTGCTCGTGGAGGTCGGGCAGGCCTTCAAGCGCGACGTGTGGAATCAGTACAACTACGCGCACTTTACCAGCCGCATTGCGGACGCGAAGGGTGCGCGCGACGGGATTTCGGTTGTCGATACCGGCAGGGGAGTCACCTATCGGGCACTCGGGCCGACGACGATGAACCTCAGTTTCCTCGAGCCTGGCAAGGCCAGCCTGTCGTACGTCACGGGCTCGCACAACCTGAAGATCGGAACCCAGTGGAACTCGATGGCCAACATCGTCGAGAACAACAAGATCTGGTCGGATACCGGTAATCAATACGTGTATAGCTTCGTCAGCGGCGTGCCCACGTCAGTGACCGCGTATCGAGACGCGATTGCGCACGACCGGGTGAAGCTGGCGCTCGGGATCTACGGCCAGGACCAGTGGACGATCGAGCGTCTCACGCTGAATGCGGGTCTGCGGTTCGACTACCACAGCGGGTTCATTCCCGAGCAGCACGTCCCCGCGCAAGTGCTGGTGGGCGCGCGCGATTATCCAGGCTATCAGGATCTCCCGATCTGGAAAGATGTGTCGCCGCGACTCGGAGCGATTTACGACGTGTTCGGCAACGGCAGGACCGCGCTGAAAGTCAGCGCGGGGAAATTCGTCGAGTCGCTGGGAACCGGTGTGTCGATCGGAGTCAACCCGACGCGCGCCGCCTCGAGTAACGTCACCACACGCGCGTGGCAGGACGTCAACGGCGATTTCGTGCCGCAGGAAAGCGAACTGGGTCCGAGCTCGAACCGCAACTTCGGCACCGACAACGTCGGCGTCCGCTATGCGGATGGGTTCACCACCGGCTGGGGCAGGCGCGCGTGGAATCGGGAATTCTCGGTCAGCGGCCAGCACGAACTGATACGGGGCCTGTCGGTGGACGCGGGGTACTTCCGCCGTACGCGCGGCAACTATCGCATGACGCAGAATGTGGCCGTGACGCCGGCGGACTTCGATCCGTACTGCGTGACGGCGCCGGTGGATGCGCGGCTCCCGGGCGGCGGCGGCTACCCGGTGTGTGGCCTCTTCAACATCACGCCCGCGCAGTTTGGCCGCAACGACAACGTCATCACGCTGGACAAGAACGTCGGCGGGCTGAGCGAGGTGTTCGACGGCATCGATGTCAATGTCACGGCGCGGTTGCGGAGCCGATTGACGCTGCAGGGGGGTACCAGCACCGGGCGCATTCGCGATGAACTGTGCGACGTGGTGGCGAAGAATCCGAACGTCGCGCTGCCGGTCATCAATGCGTACGCAGTGGGCGCGGTCATCCCCGCCACCTCGTCATACTGCAACATCGTCCCGCCCTTCAGGACCGATCTCAAGTTGCTGGGAACGTACCGTCTGCCGTGGTGGGATCTGCAGACGAGCGCCACGTTCCAGAGCATTCCGGGACCGGAAATCCTCGCGGCCTGGGCTGCACCCGCGGCCGTTGTGCAGGCCGGGCTCGGCCGTGCGCCATCAGGCAACGTGCGATCAGTGACAGTGCCGCTCGTGCCGCCGGGGACGATGTATGGCGCGCGCCTCAATCAGGTCGATGTGCGCGTGGCGAAGGACTTCAAGCTACAGGCAGGAGTCAGCGTCCAGGGGTACGTCGACGTCTACAACCTGCTGAATGGGAATACCACGCTCGCGCAGAACAACACCTTCGGGCCGCTGTGGCAAAACCCGACAGCGTTCCTGGGAGCGCGTCAGGGCAAGTTTGGGGTTCTCGTCAAGTTCTAGGCACGCACGCCATCTCTTTCGCAGGAGGAGCTATGAGGTTACACGCGTCGCTGGCGCTCGCAATGAGTGTCAGTCTGCTCACGGCTGGCAACCTCGCGGCGCAGGACCTCGGCCCCAATATTCACAAGCTGCAGGAGGGGATCTACGTCTACGTGGGCAACGTCCGTCCGAACGATGCCGGACCAGAGTCAAACGTGGGCATCATCCTGACGCAGGACGGCGTCGTTCTGATCGATACGGGCCAGAACCCGACAGACGCCCGTGCGGTTCAGGCGGCCATCAAGAAACTCACGTCGCAGCCGGTCCGCTATGTCATCGCCACCGAGACGCATGGCGATCATCACGGCGGCGATTACGTCTTCTCTCCTCCCGGCGTCAGCATTGCGCATGAAGGCAGCACGGCGACGCTGAAGGATCGCGAGCCCGGAGATCCAGCGCGGGTCGAGAGACTGAGGGCCAGCTCTCCGGAGATGCG
>Ga0134127_10000316_pt1 | contig 49756 bp, 44 predicted proteins | sample KB31753_FD_96459 | JGI IMG/M metagenome (GOLD analysis project Ga0134127, IMG submission 96459) | Terrestrial soil microbial communities with excess Nitrogen fertilizer from Kellogg Biological Station, Michigan, USA - KB3-175-3 | ecosystem: Environmental > Terrestrial > Soil > Unclassified ...
AAAGCCCCAGATCACATTGAACTGGTTTCGATGACCATCAAACCCGGGGAAGAAATCATCGTGGGACAAAGACTGCGGGCGGTCTTGCGAGCGGCACAACAAGGCAAAACCGCCGCGTGAATTTCCATTGGCTAAATTGGAGCCTCGAGTCAGAAAACACCATGCAACGATTCCTGATTGGAATGCTGCTGTTTTCGTTTTCGCTGGCGCAATCGGCGTCTGCACAAGTGCGCGCCCTTACTCCTGCATACTTCCAGCCAAATCACTTCTCCTCGCCCGGTGTCGATGCCGGGGATTATGTATTCATCTCCGGCCAAGGACCTCGCCGTGCGGATGGCACGATGGCCACTAGCTTCGCGGAGCAATGCCGCCAGGCGCTCAATAACGTCAAGGCGATTGTTGAGTCCTCCGGGTTGAGCACCCAAAATGTGGTTTACACCCAGGTTTACCTCGAAGACATTCGGAACTATGCGGAAATGGACCGCATCTTTGGTGAGTTTTTCCCGCAGACCCCGCCCGCTCGTGCAGTTCTTGGGGTCGCCCGGGTTCCAGATCCGCCCATTCAAATCAGCACAATTGCCGTGCGCAATTTGGAGGACCGGCGGGCCATCTTTCCGCAGAATTACAAACCCGAGGGTCATGCTTCGCCGGGTGTCTTGACCCATGATCTCCTTTTCTTGTCCAGCATGCCCGGGAGCGATCCCCAGAGTGGCAAAGTTCCGGAAGATCCGGCGGCCGAAGTCGATCTGGCTCTTGACCGCTTACAGGCGGTCGTAAGAGCAGCTGGACTCGAACTCAGTAACATGGTTTTCGTCAATCCCTATTTGACGTCCAAAGTCCCCATGCGGGTCATGAATGAGCGCTACGCCCGCCGCTTCGAATTTGGCAATACTCCCGCGAGAGCCACCATTGAAGTCTCCAGTCTTCCTGGCGGCACTCATATCGAGTACACCGGTGTCGCAGTTCGGGATTTGCGGCAGCGCAAAGCGGTGCGTCCCAGGAACATGCCACCCAGCCCAACGGCGAGTCCCTGCGTGTTTGCCGGAAACCTTCTGTATTGCTCCGCGAAGAGCGGCTTTATCCCGGGACCACACGGCGGCGTGTACGCATCGACCACGCCGCATCAGCTTCGGCAAACCATGCGCAACCTTCTCGACAACCTCGAAGAAGCGGACATGGCCTTTTCCGACATCGTTTCCACGAATGTCTACTTGGACAGCTTGGAGGATCAGCAGGCATTTGACGAGGTTTACGGTCAGTACCTTGGTCCCTTGCTCCCGGCACGAACGGTAGTCGAGCAAATTGCTCCTGCAGACCGAAATCCGGACAAGGACGGCCACTACCCTGACCTTGAGCAGGTGTCGTTCGTCGCGATCCGGACCTCGTCTGGCCGGTAAAGGGCGAAAAAAACGTTCTTGTATTAAAACGTTTGATTTGAGGGAAAGTTGCAAATATTTGCTTGATTTAACGTCTGCTTTTGTGAGATCGTTTGCCAATTCTCGATGGGGTCGTGGGAGGAATTTATGCAACGCCTGTTCAGAGTCCTGTCTTCAGCTTCTCTGGTTCTTCTCGCAACGCTTTTCAGTTCCAACGTGCTGCGGGCCGATACAACCGGATCCATCTCAGGCATCGTAAGGGACCGTTCCCAAGCGGTCGTTGCCGGCGCCCGTGTACAAGTCACTAATGTGCAAACGAACCTCACCCAAGAGACCTCTTCGGGCCCAGACGGTTTGTTTCGCATCTTGGCCCTGCCCATCGGCACCTACAAGCTGACAGCTACAGCTACCGGGTTCCGAACCTTTACGACCACTGACATTGATCTGAAGGTCAACGATCAACTGCGCGTTGACATCACGCTGCAGGTTGGGAGCCTGCAAGAGAGCGTCAATGTGGAAGCCAATTCGGTACAAGTGGAGACGGAAAGCACCCAGCTCGGCGATGTGGTCGAATCCCAGAAAATGCTCGCGCTGCCGCTGAATGGGCGCAGCTATCTGGATCTGCTTGGATTGCAAGCCGGAGTTGTGCCCGTTACCTCGGGATCGATGCAGCAGGACCGTCCCGTATCCGGATACATTGATTCCCCGGGGAACCTGTCGGTGAATGGACAGCGCGAAACCGCAAACGCCTTTCTTGTAAACGGCGGAGACGTCAGCGAAGGACGGAACATGGGCGCGGGGCTCATCCCGAACCTGGACTCAGTTGAGGAATTTCGTCTCATTACAAACAGCTTTGACGCCGAATATGGAAAATTCAGCGGCAGTGTGATGAACGCGATCACCAAGTCCGGAACCAACAGCATTCATGGAACTGTGTTTGAATTCCTTCGCAACGACAAGTTCGACGCGACCCGGTATTTCGACGACGGTATCGCCGAATTGCGGCAAAACCAATTCGGTTACGCCATTGGAGGTCCGCTCTGGAAGAACAAAATCTTCTGGTTCACGGACTATCAGGGGACCCGAATCGTTCGCGGTGCCAGCACGGGAGCCGTCCAAGTTCCGACAGTTGCTGAGCGCGGTGGCGACTTCAGTGCCAATAGCAGCGTCCTCAGCGGAACGGTACAGGGCCCCTTTTGGGCCTCCCAGTTGTCAGCGCGGTTGGGATACGCAGTCAATAACGGAGATGCTTACTACTCCCCGGGGTGCACGACCACAGCGCAGTGCGTGTTTCCAAACGCAATTATTCCGCAGGGGGCATTTGCCGCTCCAGCTGTAGGAATACTTCCTTACATTCCAGCCCCGAATGTCGGTGCCAGCACGTTCTCTGACAACAGTCAGAAAGACCGCATTCGAGATGATAAGGCCGCCCAGCGCGTCGATTTCCTGAATCAGAAGACGGGCAATTGGTCCTTTTACTATCACTACGACGATTCGACCGTTACCAGTGCGTTCGGCCACAATGCAAGCGTGCCGGGCTTCCAGACGGTTACTCCCTCCCGAGCTCAGCAGTTCGTGATCAGCAACACCAAGTCTTTCGGGCCAACAGCCGTCAATCAAATTCGCGCCAGCTTTTTCCGCGTCTCCACCGTTACCGACAAGCCTCAGCAGAGCTTTGCAAAGCTCGCCGACCTAGGTTTTGTAACCGGGTCGCCCCTTGGCATAAACCCGTCCGGACCGGCGGGATTTCCGGAGACCGTTCCTCCCCTGTTTTTCAATAATTTCAACATCGGCGTAAATACGCTGACTACGTTTCAGCCGAACAACACCTTCCAGTTCTCGGACGGCTTTTCAAAAGCGCTTGGAGCGCACACCCTGAAATTCGGGGGCGAGTTCCGCTATCTGCAAATCAATGAACGCAACACCTGCGCACCTAACGGCGATTTCACCTTCAATGGAGCGGAAACCGGCTCGGATTTCGCGGACTTCCTCATCGGAGCACCCAACGAATTCAACCAATGCAGTCGGCAACTCCTGGATTCCCGCACTCGTTATGGGGGCGCATATGTTCAAGACACCTACAAGGTGAAGTCGAATGTGACGTTGAACCTCGGGCTGCGTTGGGAAGTCAGCATGCCCTGGTATGACACGCAGGGCAAGATCGAGACCATCGTTCCCGGACTGCAATCAACGCAATTCCCCACAGCCCCGCTCGGCTGGGTTGTTCCTGGCGACCCGGGCATCCCAAGCACGCTGGCTCATACCAAGTACAATAATTTTGCGCCACGCGTAGGTTTGGCGTATTCGCCAGGATTCACCGATGGTATTGCCGGCAAAATCTTCGGTGGCCCGGGCAAGACCAGTATCCGCGCGGCCTACGGAATCTATTACACATCGATTGAAGATCTGAACCTGTTCTATGAGGTTGGGGACGCGCCGTTCGGCCTCTATTGGGTTTCGCCGCAACCGACGCTGTTTGACCAGCCATTCGTGACCCGTGCCAATGGCAATCTCCAAACGCCAGATGGCACGACTAATACGCATCGGTTCCCATTCACCTTGCCGAAACCCGGCGATCCGGCTAATGCGACGCTTGACTATTCGACGTATATACCCCTCTCTTATTCTCCTGGCTATGACATCCACAATCGGCTCCCGTACGCCGAGCATTACGATCTTTCGATTGAACGGCAGTTGTCCAGAAACACCGTCCTCACTCTCTCGTACGTGGGCACACAAGGCCACCGCCTAATCTCGCAATATGACGCAAATCCAGGCGATAGGTTCTTATGTCAGCAGCTCAATACTCTAGGAGCGATCGATACAAGTTCGCAGGGTAATTGTGGACCGTTCGGCGAACAGGATGTGTATGCATTGCCGGTTGGGACGCCGGCGCCCGCCAAGGCCTTCACTGTCGCTTGCCCCACGAGCGGACCTTATGTGCCTCCCGCCGGAAGTGTCTGCATCAACGGCACTCGCAACTTTCTTGGTCCTAATTTCAGCCAGAACAACAGTTTTACGGTGAACATCGCCAATTCCAACTACAACTCTGGGCAGATCAGTCTGGAGCATAAGACCAACACGATGACTTTCTTGGCCGCGTACACCTATTCAAAAGCCATCGATAACTCATCGGGATTCGGGCAATGGGTAAATTGGGAGAATCCCCGGCTCACCCGGTCCCTCTCGTCGTTCGACACCACTCATAATTTCGTGTTCAGCTATGCTTGGATGCTTCCATTCGACAGAGCCTTCGCGAACGCGCCCAAGCGTCTCACGCAAGGATGGAACTTCTCCGGCATCGTTCGTTTTACCGGAGGATTCCCCATCCCGATCAGCGAGAGCTCCGATGATTTCTCTCTGACCGGGAGTTCGAATACGGATGAACCTAATCTCATAGGCAAGGTGGTCACTTACGATCCACGACACCAGGTGAACGCCAACGGCGATCACCTGTTCTTCAACCCGGAGGCATTCGGTCCAGGTCCATTGGGCGGCTTTGGAAATGCAAATCGCCAGTTCTTTCACGGACCGGGGATCGACAACTTTGACATCAGTTTGATGAAGACAACCAAGATTACCGAAAGCAAGGCATTCGAGATCCGTGCTGAGTTCTTCAACGTCTTCAACCATACGCAGTTCAATAACCCGGACGGCGATCTCAATGGCAATATGGGTGTGGTGAGCTCGGCCCGAGATCCGCGCATCGGGCAGTTCAGCGCCAAGTTCGTCTTCTGAGACCATTTAGGAGCGGGACGAGCTGCACTGCTTGTCCCGCTTCGCAAAATGGACGTCCGACCTGCCGACCCAAGCTTTGATACCCTTTTGATGATGTTCCGCCTGGTTTTCCTACTCCTCTTTGCAACGGCGGCTTTGGCCGAGACTGCCGAACAGTATCGGCAGCGTGCGATTGAGCTCTCACAAAAGAAGTCCTGGGACGAAGCCATCGCTAACTACCGCAAGGCAATTGACCTTGCGCCCAACGACGCGGCCACCCACTACAACCTCGCACTTGCACTCAAGTACAAAGGAGACGTCAGGCAAGCCGTCGAAGAGTTTCAGACGGCCCTTAAGCTCAAGCCCCGGTGGGCCGATGCGCACTACGGCCTGGGAGCGACCTGGTATGACCTCCAGGATTTACCCGCCTCGCTGAAGGAACTGCAGGCTACCGTCGAACTCGAGCCTCGTAACTCTGCTGCCCACAGATTCCTGGCCAGGGTCTATGCCCAGCAGAACGATTCCTCCGATGCCGAGCGCGAACTCTTGCGTGCTCTCCAGCTGAAGCCCTCGGCAGATACATATTTCGAACTGGGTTTGGTGAGAGGACAACTGGGAAATCTGCCTGGCGCCATCTCCGCCTTTCGCGAATCGGTTCGGCTTAACGCCAGGTCTGAGTTGCCGCACCTAATGCTTGGAGTAAGCTTGCGCCGGTTGGGAAATCACAATGGCGCGCTCGCAGAGTTTCACCGGGCGGTCGAGCTCAATCCCAAAGATCCCGAGGCGCATTACAACCTTGCGTTAGAGCTCAAGTCTGGTGGAGACGTGCCGGGCGCAATCCTAGCCCTTCGTCGGGCCATCGAACTAAAGCCTGATTTTGAGAAAGCGCACTACAACCTGGGCATCGCCTTGCGCAGCCAGGGGCAACCAGTGGCCGCCGAGAAGGAATTAAAAGAGCTCAAGGCCTTGCATGACTCTCGCGCACGCCTGGCCCAGGTTAAGCTCCTGACCTTGCAGGGGGTCGATGCTCTTAAGCAGGAGAAGCTCGACTTGGCGCTGTCACTTTTCACCCAGGCCAGTGAGCAAGGACCCGACCTGCCTACCAGTCACTACTACTTGGGCCTGACCTGGCAGCGCAAGCAGGAGCCGGCGCGCGCGAAGGCGGCATTTGAGAAAGCCTTGGACTTAAAGCCGGACTATGCGCAGGCGCACACCAGCCTGGGTCTGCTGTATTGGAGCCTAAATGACCCGACCCAAGCGATTGAACAGTTTCGGCAGGCGGTGATGTCCGACCCCGATCTCGCCGAGGCGCACTACAATCTCGGCCTTGCCCTGGCCCAATCGGGACAGCCAGATCAGGCAGTCTCTGAATTCAAGGACGCCATCAGTCTCAATCCAAAATACACTGACGCTCGTGTACAGCTCGGTCTGGTCCTCCACAACCAGGGGAACTCCTTCGGTGCGATGAACGTCTTTCGGGAGCTTATCCGGCGTGAGCCAAACTTTGCCGAGGCTCACAATAACCTAGGGTTGGTTCAGTTGCGTGCCGGAGATCTGCATGACGCAGAGACGGAGTTTAAGGAAGCTGTGCGCCTGAAACCAGGCTATGCAGATGCGCATTACAACCTGGCTTTGGCGCTCCATCAGGACGGAAGAGAGGCAGAATCCGGAGCCGAGTTTGAGAAGGCCTTCGCGATCTCGCCTGACCTGAGAAGCCTGCCTCGTCGATAACGTGCCCCGCGCGTTTGCCAGCTGTCTACCGGTTTCCGGGGATCGACGTGATGGCCCGCCCCGGGTGCAGGTTGGGAACAAGGGTGCCATTCTCGATCACTAGCACCCCACCTACAAGTAGGTACCGTACCCCGGCGCTTGATTGGTTCGGAGCGGAGAAAGTGGATCGATCGCGAATTTGTGCGGGGTCAAAAACCACGATATCGGCGGTCGCCTCTTGTTGCAGCCGCCCAAGCTTTCGCGCCTCGCTGGTGGCAGCTTCCAGACGCTGCGCGGGCATGAGCGTCATCTTGCGAACGGCATCCATCAAGGTTAGCGAGTGCTGCGAACGAACGTAGCGTGCCAGCACCCGCGAATATGTTCCCGCGTTGCGCGGATGCCCCGGTATGCCGTCGCTCGCAATCATCACCAACGGATTTACGATCGCAGCGTCATCCATTTCTTCAGTGTTGTTGAAGATGATCACTCCGCGGGGCTCGGAGGAATTGTGTAATTGCTCGAATCGCTCTTTCGTCAACCGTTCGCCGGTATTCGGCAGCATCAGCTGCGCATAGCTAATCTCGAACCTCTCCTGCCAACCCGCACTAAACACCGGTGAATTGATCAAGGTCATTGCCGCAGCGTAAGGGTATGCCTCGGTGGTGACATCCAGACCACGTGCACGGGCCCCAGCAACCATCTCGAGACACTCCAGGGTATCCTTGAGGCAAATGCTGTTGAGGTGGACGATGTGCAAGGGTGCGCCAGTCACCGCCGCTGCTCCGATGACTTCCCCGATAGACTCAATCGCGGAACCAGGCTCAACCCTTCCGGCACTGCGAACGTGGACATAGATCGGCAGATGATGGCGGGCGGCGACCCCAAAAATATGAATGACTTCTGAGCGGGTAGCTCCGGGCGTGTATTGCAAACCCATCCCCACGCCGAGTGCGCCTGCGGCAATTTCCTTCTCCAGACGCGACTCGATGGAAAGCACCTGATCGAGACTCGCAACGGTATTTCCCGCGGGTCCGGACGTCGGAATATTCTCGGCGCCTCGCAAAGGGACATTGAACTCGGTAGCTCGAGCTGCAACATGGCTCGCAGACGATCCGTAGTTGATGAGCGATGTACCCTGGTGGCTATGGAGAAATGCGGCGACATCGGGCGTTCCGATCTCCAGCTCCAACGCTGTGGTTACGCCGTCGAAAGCTTTGAGCCGCTGGCTCTCGAGGTCCTGACCGTGCTGGTGCAGGTCGATAAATCCCGGTGCGACGACCAGTCCATGGGCATCAATGGTGCGCGAGCCCGTCAGCGAGTCTGGCGAGATGGCGACAACTTTTGAACCGTTAATGCCGACATCGCGAACCGCATCCAGGCCTGTCTCCGGATCGAGCACTCGCCCGCCCCGAATCACGACGTCGTAGGTCTGGCCGAAGGCCGGTAGGGACATAACAACAACCGCAATGGTTGCGCAGAACCGTCTCATAGCCCGCTCCCAAAGATCCGTTCGAGAAAAGCCTAATGCTGCGGTGATTCATTGGTTTGCCAGAGCGCTGTGGTGATCGACATTGCGGGCAGTCTCAGTCGGGCCTCGCGTCCATTCCAGGAGATGCTAACAGCGGTCCCATCTTTCCCGCTGTTCATCAGCTCGAGCGCCATCCCTCCGTCCGACGCCTTGAAGGCCATTGCTCGGACGCCCGGCTGCGCCCCGAAGGTCCCCACGCGAATCGCTCCCGGACGCACAAACTTGCTGAAGTGTGCCAAGTAGTAATAAAGCCCGGTGTAGGTGACCCTTTTCTTTTCGCGATCGACGATAACGATCGGGTGTTGAATGTTGGGGTCAGGATTGCCATGAATATATGAGATCGACCAGGGTCCGCCGTGCTCGTCCAAAACCAGGTTCCAGTAGATCCAGGCAGAGGCGAAATTTTCCAGATCATTGAAAATTTGGATGCCCCAGAAGTCGCCGTCTTCAAAGTCATAGCGTGGCAGAGGCATTGATTTGGGAGTTCCAGCCTCGTAGGCGTAACACACTTCCGTCATCCACAAGGGTATGTCCGGATACTTGTCGTGCAGCTTGGCAATATCAGAGTAATCTTTGAAATCATATCCGTGATAAGGCGCCACTGCCACGTACTTGCGACTCGCTGGATCATCGAGGATCACTGGGTAGTTCTTGTAGGCATCATCACGATCGGGCGCCTCGCTCAGCATGATCTTCGTCGGTAGGTTTGATTGCGCGAGCAACGGGCCAACATGGTCGCGGAGAAGCTCGCGAATCGCGGTGTATGGGATCTTGGTATAGATGCCCGGCTCGTTGAACAGGCTGAGATAGTCGATCGTGATTCCGTTCTTCTCGTATTCCTGCAGGTAGCGAAGGTAATAGCGCGCGAGCGCGTCATAGTACTTCGGATTCACGTTCTGGTTGGTATCTGGATCAAATAACATCCAGTCTGGGGGATAATCCATCGGCGCCTGCAGAACAAAATTGCCGTATCGGCGGGCGCGCTTGATGAAGGTAATCAAGCCGTTCGGCTCGAGGTCGCGCGCAATCGAGAAGTGGGTCATCTCGACATCCCCAGCCACCGGGGCGTAGCTGTAGAAGGGACCGGCGGACATGAAATCTGTTGAGGCAATCACGGTCTTCATGGCGCTAAATCCCGCGCCCTCTTTGGGGTCAAACAAGGCGCGGAGCACGGCTTCCTGTTCCGCAGGTGGCAAACGGTTAATGCACATCAGACCGGCTTCCAGCAGTGACGCGCCAAATCCCTCAATCTTTTGGTATGTAACCTTCTCATCGATTTTGAAGCTCGTAGCGCTCGAGCCGGTGCGCTGCTCAAAGTGGAGCGCGGGCTTGGGAGTGAGGCGGTCTCCGGCGCGCGAGGAAACGTAGAGCTGGATTTCCTGTGCCGCGGCCAGCGAGGATAAGACAAGCATGAGCCATCCGCACGCGCAGGCAGCAACATAATGCGTTGAAGTTTTCGAAGGTGTCTGCTTTCGCATTAACATCCCTCCCATGGAGTCAGGCCGCGACCAGGTCGCTAGCATGTTCCTTGATCTTCTTTAAGGCCGCGGCGATCTCATACATGTCTTGCTCGTCTCCCAGTAACGCGGGCTGCGGAATCCACACTGCCTCCCACGCGGCACGTTGCGTGTTGGGGAAATGTCTCTGCAGGAATTCATGCGATCCTTGTGCCTGGCTGTCGCAAAGTCTCTTGCGGTACTCTCCGCTCTTGAACAGATGGAGATCGTGCAGCGGAGGATAACTTGCCTGGTTGGGAATACCTTCTGCATTCATCGCGGCAATAAATGTTTCGGTTTTAATACCCGCAAAGGCGTTACGATCCACATGAAAGATGTAGGCGTACTGCCCATTGCGCGTGCAGCGAGTATCGAGCCTCTGCGCCGTGATCCCATCTATCTCTGGCAGAAGGCGATCGAGCACCCGTGCATTCTTGTGCCGAATCGCCGTCTGTGCATCCAACCGTGCGAGTTGCACGTTGAGCACCGCGCCCTGCCATTCGCTGAGTCGATAATTTGAACCGTAAAGATAGTGGCTGTAGAACCACTCGCCCGGCATGCGGCCGCAATCATGCACAGAACGCGCCAAACCTTCCACTCGGTCGTTGTTTGTGATGATGATGCCCCCTTCGCCGGCAGTCATTAGCTTGCTTGATTGAAAACTGAACGTCCCAGCCGCTCCAAAGGTTCCAATTCGCCGTCCGCGCCATTCGCTGCCGTGGGCATGGGAACTGTCTTCCACGAGCGCAAGGCTGTGGTCGGCCGCAATCTTGCTCAGGCGATCGAGATCGGCAGGATGTCCGCCCATGTGGACGGCGATGATGGCTTTCGTGCTTGGCGTGATAGCAGCTTCAACCAGGTCGGGATCGATGCAGTAGCTATCAGGCAGAACATCCACCATTATCGGAAGTGCTCCGGCGAATAGCACGGCGCTGGCGGTGGCAACGAAGGTGAAATCGGGAACAATCACTTCATCGCCGGGACCGATCCCGAGAGCAACCATTAACACTTCGAGCGCAGCGGTGCCGTTGGTGACCGCCACACCATGCTTCGCGCCATGAAAGTGAGCAAATGCACGCTCGAATTCCAAGGTCTTGGTTCCCGGCGTTCGCCACCAGATGCGGCTTTCGAGCACTTCCATCAATGCGCGACGCTCATCCTCGTCGTAGATCGGCCACGGCGAGAATGCCTTGGTCTTTGCCTTCTGACCGCCCAAAAGAGCCAATTGCGACAATGTTGTGCCTCCGAGGAACAAGGCACTTTAGCGTTACGGCAAGCCTCCAGTCAATCTTGGACCAGGCAGATTGTGGGCGTGCGGCAACCGGAGCGGAGCAGTATACTTTTGCGGTCATGAGAAGCACTCGATTCATTCTTCCCCGAGTAGTCTGGAGGACCACGGTCTGGCTGGTAGTCCTATCGTGTGGCTTCGCAGAGGCGCTAGGGGCGCAGAATACCGAGGCCCTCGCAACCCGCACGATGCGTCCTGTGATTCGCGGGCGCGAAGCAGCCGCCTCGTCCATGAGGGCCCAGGCAACCGAGGCAGCCCGCAAAATCCTAGCGGCTGGCGGGAACGCTTTCGACGCGGCGGTGGCGGGGCAGGCAGCGCTTGGAATCACAGACTTCGCCGACAACGGCGTGGGCAGCGATGCCGTCGTTCTCGTCTATGTGGCAAAAGAGAAAAAGGTGTACTCGGTAAACGCTGAGCCGCGGGCGCCCAAGCTGGCCACCATTGAGTGGTATGAAAAGAACAGCGGCGGTAAGATTCCGGACAGCGACGGATTGCTATCGGGTGGCCTGCCTGGCGCGGTGGACGCCTGGTATGTGCTGCTAGATCGCTGGGGCACGATGAGCTTCGAGCAAGTTCTGCAACCGGCAATCGAGTTGGCAGAAAAGGGGTTCCCGCTAGGCGAATCGAGCGCCGAAGATATCGCCAGCACCGCCAAGATCCGCAAATATCCAACCACAGCAAAGATTTATCTTCCCGACGGGAAAGCGCCCAAAGCGGGAGACATCTTCCGCAATCCCGATTTGGCGAACACCCTGAAAAAATTGGTGGCAACCGAGAAGGCGAACAAAGCCAAAGGACGGCACGAAGCCCTCAAGGCGGCTCGCGACCGCTTCTACAAGGGAGACATTGCGCGAGAGCTCGCGGCGTTCTCGGAGGCAAACGGCGGACTCTTCCGTTTCGAGGACTTTGCGGAGTATTCAGCGGAAGTCGAGACGCCTGTCTCGATCGATTATCGCGGCTATCGCATATACAAGAATCCCTCTGCGAGTCAAGGTCCCGCTGAACTTATTGCCCTCAATCTGCTCGAGGGCTACGATCTTAAAACTCTCGGGCACAATTCAGCGGAATTTCTCCACATCAACGCAGAGGCCATCAAGCTCGCCATGGCTGACCGGGAAAAATATCTGGGGGATCAGGACTTCGTCAAGATTCCCTATGACGGATTACTCTCAAAGGAATACGCACGCGAGCGCCGCAGCTTGATCGATCCTCAAAAGGCGTCTCTGGAATTGCGGCCTGGTGATCCGGGGAGCTTCGAGAAACGCGGCTCCGTAACCGGTCAGAAACTGCAGCCTGTCGTCGACGGTGGCGCGAAGCACGATGGGGACACCAGCTACATCGCCGTCGTGGATGGACACCGGAACATGGTTAGCTTTGAGCCCAGCCTGCATAGTTCATTCGGCACCGGCGTGGTGATGGGAAGCACCGGGCTGATTCTCAATTGTCGAGGCGACTACTACTCATTAGTGAGAGGCCATGCGAATGCACTTGAGCCCGGCAAAAGGCCGCGTAGCACTCTGCAAAGCTCCCTGGTGATGAAAGATGGTGAGCCGTACGCCATCCTTGGCAGTCCTGGAGGCGATGACCAGGTGATGCGCACGATGCAAACCCTCATTAATATGGTGGACTTTGGGATGAACATCCAACAGGCCATCGAAGCTCCCCGCTGGTCGAGCCGGAGCTTTCCAGCTTCCCCATTTCCGCACACGATGTATCCGGGTGATTTGTCAGTCGAGGCGAGGATTCCAGAGGTTACGCGCCAGGCTCTGATCGCGCGAGGCCACAAGCTGCGGGTCGTTCACGCCTGGTCTTTGGGGTCAAGCGCGGGCATCGTGATCGATCCAACCACCGGAATTCTCAGCGCTGGGGCTGATCCTCGCGTCGAGGCATATGCCTGGGCTTGGTAACCATTTCGCGCTCGCCTGCAGTAGCAGGAGCCGAAACGTGCGATCCTTTGCATGAGGGATGGATACGGGCTCGTTTGGGGCCGTCCTTCCTTTTCCAGAACAGGCGGCATTTAGCGGGGTTTTGGCAATAACAGCGGTTTGCGCTACTCGGAATCGAGAACGGCGCGCCTCATAAACCGGGATGAAGAAGGAGAACGGACGCAGAAATTCAACTTAAATGAGTTAAACGAAGAATGCCTGCGCCCGAAAAACGTTCCTACGGAGAGTTAGAAAGCCTTTTACGGTTTCTTCGGAACCGCACCCGAATCGAACAAGTCTGACAAGTCATTGGAATTCGCCGCATCACCCAGAAGTGGGCCTACGTGGAAGATCTCCTGCATGGTGCGTAGATCAGACGAGTGCGTGAAGTTGAACGGGCTTGCATAGGGAACGCCGTTTACGTTCTGGTGAGCACGCTTAGAAATGACAATTTCGGGGATTGTGTGACTAAAGTCGTCCTCCTTGTCGCCAGCGACGCCATCATCTTCGGACTCGTCGAACCAGATAATGATTGCACCGTGGTTCTTGTTAGGCATCCGAAGCCATGATCATGGGGACTACCTGGCGCAGAAAGTCGTCGCCCTGCAGAATCTTCGCCGCATCGCCGGTCAGGCCCTTGTAGCCCGCTGCCAGCGCAGTATGCATATCGTTGTATTGATTCGGGGTGATCCAGCTCGGTGAAAAATACCATGGGGTTGTGCTTGGCGGCATAGTTGAACTGTGCGGAGCCGTTGAATTCATTGAGGCCGCTTGTGAAGCTTACCGTGAAGCTGGCGAGCGGGACCGTCCACTGATCCTGAGGAAGAGGGACGTTGGTGAGCTGGCCATTCACTGAAGTCAGATCGATGTCTTCCTGATAGGACTTCCAGGTCTTTCCCGCCTGAGTCAGGAAATTGCTCAAATGTGCGGATGTGTTCTGGTTGGTTACTCCCTTTGAGGAAAAGGGGTCGTTGTCGTTTAACACACCGAAGTTAGTACCGGCTTCCGCCCAGATGTAATTGGGTTCGGAAGGATGGATGTCGGGGTTGTTTCCGTTGGGGGTCGCGAGAACATTGTGGTACGCCGAGGCATAAGAAACCTGCTCGCTAATATGGACCACCGAGTCGCCGACAAATTCGAATGCAGTGCCGTTAACAAGACTGTTGATAAAAGGGGCGTTCGGATTCTGATAAATCTGTTGAATTGTGCCGGTGAACTGGTTGGCCGGCTGAGTCCAGTTGTGGTTCTCCATCGCGATCACAAACACGGTCTTAATTTCCTGGGCCTTCGCGCTGAAAGTGCTGATGGCTGCCAAAACGGTGAACATGCCCAACTTGCGGACAAAACTTAACGACTGCATTGTAGCCTCCGAAAATAGGAATCGCGGCATACGCTGAGCGGTTTGTCGCTCACTTTCAAGGAGCGCCATTGTGCCAACGCGCCGCGTCAACAATCTACGTAAGAAGGTTTTAGAAAATGATGAGGAGGCGGTTAAAGGTCGATGACCGAGTGTAAAGTTTTGCAAAGCGAGCCTGGATCGGCCTGAAATTCCGGGGCATGAGCATTGAAATTGAGTTGGTTGCATCTTGTATCGTGACACGATATACTTATTAGAGGGCGATGCCGCCGGCCCACTCCCGCCTGCAGCATTGACGGACAGGAGAGAGCGATGATCGCGGTTCGGTTGGTGCATCTCATCGAGAAGCATTCGGAAGAGTTGACGGAAGAGCTATTACATAAGTTCCAGACTTCGCCAAGAACCAGCGATCTGCGGAAAGTTCCTGTCCAGGAGCTCCGGAATCGAAGTGACGAAATCCTACGCAATCTGAGCGATTGGCTACTTTCTAAATCCAACACCGACGTCGAGTGCCGATATCGCGAGATCGGAGCTCTGCGCGCCTGCCAAAACGTGTCGCTCTCCCATGTTTGCTGGGGAATTGTGCTGACCAAGGAGCACATTTGGAACTTCCTCCAGAGGGAGGGGTTCTTGCGCGGCCCCCTCGAGATTTTCGGAGAGATGGAACTCCTGCGCTTACTCGACCAGTTCTTTGATAGCGCGATCTGCTATTGCGCCGAGGGACATGAAAAAGCCAAGTTGGCGAGTATGACTAAGGTCCCCACCTCCAAGCGCCCCATCTCGGCTGCGACCGCATCCTAAACACGCACGTACCCCGACCATTGCAAGTGGACCGGCAAGGCACAAAGTCTTGTCCTAATTCAGACTAGGATTACGATTTCCGTATCCCCGGCGTTTGCGAAATGCGCGCCAGGTTCATCGTGGTGAGTTTCGCTTTTTGATGTGAGGGACGTTTCTTGCCAACGACAGGACGCGAACTCTTGTTAGAGTTGTGTGGCTTAGACTGATACCCGTTGCACATGCTCCTCTGGCTGCGCACTAACGAGCTTCGAACGCGAGTAAACCAGGAAGCAATATAAAGCGGGGCCCACCAGGGGAAGCAGCATCACGCAAAACCAAAACACCTTCTTCATGGCAGAGGAGTTGTCGAAGCCAAACAAAAAATATTCCATCGCCACCATTGTTGTTGCAGATCCTAAAACCCCAGCTAGGATAACCGCCTTCAAAACTGGGATAAGAGCGTCGGGAATCGCCTCGGTAAGACCCATTGCTAAAAACACGAAGAACAGCGCCAATGACAAACTTGTCGCCACGCGATACACGCGTCGGGCCGCGATGGATACCATCCAACCTCGATTGATGTAGTAATGCCTGAGCATCGGCGTGACCCTGTGCGCACGGGCATTTTATGCGGTACCAAGGTAAGTAGCCAAGGATATTTTTGCAGCACAAGAACCGTATGACGCTTTGAGCCTAGAGCGGTTCAGAGCAGACTCAAAATCCCCATGAAGAGTTTTCTAGCTTCGCGGCTCTAGCCGATGATCAAGCCACGCCCATGGACCGCATCGCGTTTGGATATAGCGCCCTCTTACCACACTCGCGATCGCACCGAGTTCGGGGCAATCTGGATAACCCGTCAACCCGGCAACAATATGTGAGATTCCGAACCATGCACCGACGATGGCCAGCGGCCATGTGATCGCGGGAGCCGAATCGCGCGGAAGAACCCATGCTAGCGCGAGCCATCCGGCCCCGGCGACTACCCGCGCCATCCGCTGACGGCTTGTAATCTCGTGCGACGGGCCTACTTCCTCGCCGATCGTACACTTGGAACAGTACACCATCTTCATGGACAGCCCCTCAATATCCAAGTAGTGTAACCCTCTTGCCTGCCGCTGCTTGTTTTCACGTCGCGTTTGATCCTCCATCTTTAATTTTTGGGGTCGAGTGGACCAATTTTCCTTTTAGTTCCACGCGAGGCTCGGTTGGCACAGAGCTCTCTGTACATCGATCTGCACGCCCTGTCTCGTGACATGGAATGCGAGCAGGAGACCACGTCGAAACTACCGGTCATCTTTGTCGCTCCGTTTCATCCAAGAGTTCCTTCAAGTACTGCTGCCAAATAGCCGCATCGGTGTGCGTCCCATGGCCGTGAGTTTTCTCGGAAATCGGTAGCAGAATGAAGCGTCCATGCTTCACCCTCTTGATTTCACGTTCGGCAATACCGAGCTCGGGCGGGTTAATGAAGTCGTCGGCCGAGTTGATGAACATGACCTGGGCGGTGATCTTGTCTAGTTTGAGCGAGGGATCGTAATTGCGCGAGGCGCTCATGGCGTATAGCAGGTCATTGGCGTCGAGGTCGGACATCTCACGCTTTGTATAGTCGTCGAGGTATTGATCGGCGGCGTCGCGCGTGAGCAGACCCTTTTGCATCACCTGAGGCGCACTGCCCGCGATGAGCAACGCATAAGAGGCGATCTGAAGGCCGGAGCGTGGCTCGGTTTTGTATTCGCCGTTTTCCCACTCAGGGTCCTGGCGGATTCCATCGATGATCATCTTACGCCAGATACGGTTGCGCCCGGCGATCTGCACTGGATTGCAAGCGAGCGGCATCAACGCATCCATGAAGTCGGGGTAAGTTTCTCCCCATACCCAGCTATGCATGCAGCCCATGGATGTGCCGAGTATGAGACGCAGATGATTTACGCCCAGGCCATGCTCAAGAAGATCGTGCTGTGCACGGATCATGTCATCGTAATCGTATTGCGGGAAATGGGCGTGGAGGCCATCGCTTGGCTTACTGGATTTGCCGTGGCCAAGGTTGTCCGGAACGATGATGAAATAGCGCGAAGAATCGAGGAGTTGGCCGGGCCCGAACAGAACTCCGGCAAAGATTGGGCGGAAGAATGTCTGGGCACTCCCACCAGTGCCATGAAGAATGAGAACCGCGTTTGTGACTCTTCCGGCGGCGTCCCGATCGGGCCGGCCGAAAGTGTAGTAATGCATGCGCAATTCAGGAAGCTCTTCCCCGGAGTTGAAGCGAAAGTGGCGTAAAACGAATTCGGCCTCGTTGGGCGTTGGTACGGATCGCTGCTCCCCTTGAAGGGCGAGCGCCAAGATCAGCCAGCCGCAAAGCAGGAGAGTGCTGCGTAACATGAGGGGCCTCCGCGGAAGAAAATGTAGCACACACGAACTTCCTCCCAATATTGCGACGGGTTTGCCGCTTCGATAGACGCGAAAAGGGGATGGAAGGAGCTCGTTGTGCAATCGCGGTTGGCAACATCCCTTGAGCGTCTCATGTGGGAAAGCAACCACATGCAGCCACGAGGAGCTATCTTCAAGTTGGCTCGGGTATGTTGCTGCTGCCTACTCACGGTACGGTCTCGAAGACCGCTACCATGCTGGAAGGTACGTGACTCCTGCGAAGGTCGGCTTCAGCCGAGCCGCTATTGGGTGACAACTCAGCAGTACGGTCTAAGCATCTTACCTTCACATCGCCCGTCGCGTGCGGCATCTGATTGATTGTCCCAGGCCGTTGTCTTGCCATTTTTTAGTTACTGATGACCCATTGGCAGCGTGGGTGAACAGGGGGGGACTGTCAGTGGATGACCGAATTGTTCGCGTGCTCGTTGTAGATGACTTCGAGAAGTGGCGTGAGTTCGTGTGCGCGACCATTCAGGAAATTCCGGATTTTCAGATCGTCGGAGAGGCGGCGGATGGCTTGGAAGCGATCCAGAAAACCAAAGAGCTGCGGCCGGACCTCATTCTGCTAGACATCAGCCTTCCCCATCTCAACGGGATCGAAGTTGCGCGACGACTCAGCAAGGTTTGCCCAGAATCTAAAATCATTTTTATTACCGAGAATCGTTCATCGGATATCCGCGAAGAAGGCTTCCGCGCAGGAGGAAGTGCGTTCGTGATCAAATCGGATTCCGCGAGTGAACTAATCACAGCCATTAATGCTGTGCTGAAACGCCGGGAGTCCTAAGGCAAGGATCGTTGAGACTCAACCCATCGCCATATGCGAACAGGGTCGTGAGTTCGTTTTTTGGTCTTGCTGCCCAGCCAAACTATTGCACCTTCGAGATTTCGCCCCGCAGCACTTGCAACTCTTGTGCAGGGACGGTGAGTTCGGCAAAGCCGCATTGTAGACACACACGCACGTTGGGAAACAGCCACACGATCGGTTTCTCTAACCCGGCCAAGCCCTTGAAATGAAGGGCGAGTTCGCCGGAAAATTCCTGCGGGGATTGCGAAAGGCAACGTTTGCACTCAGTCGTTCCCTGGTTTGATTCGGTCGAATAAAGATCAGCTGCGTTGCTCTTCATCTCTGGCATGGGTACACCTCTCCGCGGGCGAGCTGCATAAAGTAGCCTAGGCTGACGTTTACTGTCAAGTGTTCAATACGGTTTGATACACATTTATAGTTCCAAATGAGCGGTAGGATTAGCCGTGCAAGTGGTTCATAATTGCATGTCTCTGAATGGACCATTCTCTTAACGGCAGAGAACACGATTTTGTTCGCGCAATCTGGGGGTACCCCGTGCATCCTCGCCGTCCTCGCCGCAACTCTTATATCGCCTTCGTTTTGGCGCTCGGACTTTGCCGCTTTCTGTCGGGACAGCAGCATCCGATGTCGAGCTATGAAAAGGACCGGGCGGAAGGTATTCTTCAAATCATCGCAAATGACATCAAGAAGCATTACTACGATCCTAAGATGCACGGCATTGATTGGGATGCGAAGGTCGAACAGGCCAAAAACGAGATCCGCAGTGATACCTCTTTCAACATGGCGATGGCGCGCATCGCCGCCACGATCGATTTGCTCAACGACTCGCACACGTTTCTAGTTCCTCCCCAGCATGCTTTTCGCTTAGATCATGGATTTCAATACCAGATGGTCGGCAACCGCTGCTTTGTGACCCAAGTCCGCCCCAAGAGCGACGCCGAAGCCAAAGGCGTAAAGCCGGGAGATCAAATTGTCACCCTGAATGGCTTTAACGTTGGCCGCGACACTCTTTGGAAGATGCAATACGCATTCACCGTTCTTCGCCCCCAACCCGCTTTGCGGTTGGGCTTGCAGGATCCCGCGGGCTCGGGTCGCGAACTACTGATTGCCGCCAAAATGAAGCAAGAAAAACTTGTGAAAGATGTTACCGGAGAAGACGGAGGTGACATTTGGGACATCCTGCGCGACGCAGAGCAAGAAGACCATCTCACGCGAGCGAGAGACGTGGAATATGGCGATGACTTAATGGTGTTGAAAATTCCGGAGTTCGTTTTCAGCTATAGCGAAATCGAACACATGGTCTCCAGGGCACGCAAATTCAAAACTCTTGTTATCGACTTACGTGGCAACCCAGGTGGGAGCGTTGACACGCTGAAATACCTGGTCGGGGGGGTTTTTGAAAAAGAAGTCAAGATCGCGGATCGGGTAGGTAGGAAGGAAAGCAAAGGCGAAATTGCCAAGCCGATGCACAATCCGTTCACCGGCAAACTCATCGTGCTCATAGATGCAGGCTCCGCATCTGCTGCCGAACTGTTCGCTCGCCTCATTCAACTCGAAAAACGGGGGACCGTGATCGGCGACCTTTCGTCGGGTAGCGTCATGGAATCCAAGCACTACAACGAGCGGATGGGAACCGACACCGTCATCTTCTACGGTGCTTCCATTACCGAATGGGACCTAATCATGGCGGATGGCAACAGTCTTGAGCACAAAGGCGTCTCACCTGACGAGCTTCTCCTTCCAACCGGAGGCGACCTCCAGGCTGGCCGCGATCCCGTACTGGCACACGCTGCCGGCCTTGCGGGCGTCAAACTTAGTCCGGAGGATGCGGGAAAGGTGTTCCCGTACGAATGGCCGACACGATAACTCAACGATGAATGTCGCGGGCCGCTGAGATACTTTGGGAAGCCGAGCGGCATCGCCTTTCGTATTCCTTTTTGCCTGCTCTGCTCGTTTCCTGCCGTCGCGTCCGCGAGTTTTGCCCTATAGGCCGCCACTACTACCGTGGTCAACCGCAAGGACGCTCGCTAAACCGCCCATGCTCGGTCTGCCTCGCCGAGGTCGTCTCGTCTACGCGGTTCCGTATTGGCCATCACCGTCTCGGCGCGCGGCCTCTCCGTCTCCGCTCGTGCTCATCTCGGGACGCAGGAACCGGTTCAACCTTCACGGATTTCTCGCAATGCCTCGTTTCGTGACCAGATAGACTGCGAAGCTGCCGAGCCAGTGGCCGCCCTCATAATGCTCGCCGGTCACGGCCGCCACCCCAGCCCGCCGGTGCGCCTCGGCAGTTGCCATGATTGCCGGCAGCCGTCTATCGTCTTTCGGCAAGCCAGCCGCGATTCCCTCCAGCATCCACGCCCGGCTGAGATTGAGCCCGTCTAAGTGCGCCAGCTTCGGATCACTCGGATCAGGCGAAACTACAGGCTGTAACCATTTGCCGTCACCGCGTGTGGGGATTTGCGGCATAAATGCTCGTAGCCAAATTGCGTACTTTTGGCTCGGTAGCACGCGCCGCATCAGATCGGCTTCCCCGAGACAAGGCGACAGGAAATCCTCACCAGAAGGTTCATAAGACAGCGGGCAATTCCTGTCGCTGAGATAGAACTGCTTGGCCTTGGACACGGCCAGCTCGACAAGTTTCTGATCGCCCTTTCCGTGAGCATAATCAATGAGCAAGCCTAGTCCAAAGGCGGTCTGGTCGTGTTCGCCGATCCGCACCGGATTGGAGAGTTTAGGTAACCAGCTCGTTAGTCGCTCCAGAACCGATTCTTCGAGCGGACGCAAATTGGCAGCCATCTCTTTAGCCTGCGGGTCATCCCATTCCTCGAGTTCGGCCGCCAATTGTAGAAGCCAAGAAAGCCCATAAGGGCGCTCAAAACTAGCTCGCCCTTCTCCTCGGAGATATGCGGCTTCCTGCGTGAGGTTCTCTGCGGTGAGACTTTGGCTCAGCGCCTCGCGGGCGGATTGCACAAATGGACCATCCGGAAACGTCCTCACCAATCGAACCAGCAGCCAATGCCCGTGGACAGAAGAATGCCAGTCGTAACAGCCATAGAACGCAGGGGTCAATCTTCGGGGCGGTGCCACATCGGCATCGCTGTTTAACGTGTGGCTGATCTTGTTTGGGTATTCTTTGTGCACGCAGGCGAGTGCCAGATTAGCGAACCGGTCAGCCGCCTTGATATCGAGCTGAGCAGCGTTTTGGGCGGCACAACTCATTGTTAAGGTCAAGATTAGCGGGAAGAAGATAAGCCTCATCGCCTGATACTTTAGCCGAAGATGAAGGACAGACGCCACGAGAGATTCCTGTCGGCCTGGGATTGACTGAAAACTAGGTGAGCAAGAACCAGTGATTGTGCATCTTGGCAAGAAACTCACGCTTGATCGAATAGCCGGACGCAGAGCCGATTACGGAATCAACCCCGCACCTGGGGCAAAGGGCCGTCTCGCCGTCATGGATCCATTCTTCAATTTCATGCGGCGGAAAGACCTCTAGACAATGGAAGCATCCGCAAAGCTTGCTCTCCATTAGGTTCACGTGATGATAGCTTGACCAGTTGTAGGCTGTAATGTGATCTTCCGTGAGGGATAGGCTCTGCATTCTGCGGCCAACACTCCGCTGGATACCTTTCCAGAGACGCTTGTGCCTGTTTAGGGCCGCGGTCCTTATTTGCATCCGGCAGTAGTCGTCAGCCTCTCGCAATTCTGACTCGGTTCGGGCCGCTAGGATATACCCTAGTGGCGAGGACACCACCGATTCGTCGCATTCGCGGCAGAACCATGCCTCCCGGTCGATTCGTGCTCCGCAGTGACAGCAGTACATGCTATTGACTTCTATTTTGCTGAATGTGCAACTACCGTTCCTTCCTGCGAACCGCACCTTGATGCCGAAACCTCATCGAGCGGGATCTAGGCACTTCGTAGTATTTTTTGATTAGTGTGTGTTCCAGGCCAGTCCGATATCCTTACTCAATTCTCCTGACCACGCGGGACTGCCCGTGATCACTGACATCGAATGCTCAGGACGGAATAGTACTTATGAACCTGGGAATTCACTATCATATTCGCTGGTCATCCGACTCGTCTCTCGATTGGAAACCCTTCCGCGTGAAACATGAAGCCACGAAAATGGCCGAACGAATCAAGAAACCGAAAGAGCGCTACAGCATCGTTGAGCGTGGTGATCAGTGCGAACGATGCAAGGAATTCAAGTTGAAGGCCTTTTTCGTCGTGAATGAATGACCCTTCGTCCAAACCTAAAAGACCATCACAGCAGTGCACCCCAACGTTTTCAATTTTTCCGCAGGCGACTGTCTGCAACGATGTGTTCTGCTCGAAGGGGGTGGGTAGGGTAACCCATTAGATAATCGGAGCGCACAATGGAACACTTGAGGCGAAACTGCGGTGCTCCAAATTGTGCCCCTACTAGCCGCTACTGCCTCCTGGGGTGAACCCACAAAGTGCTCTTTTTCCTGTGTCCAGAAGTTACCAACGAGCAACTCTGCCCTTCCGAGTATTGACGGGGAAAATCATGGACGCGCACCATACCAGTAAAAGGATTTGCAGGATGAGGAATCCTACCGCGACCACTCTCCACCGGCCGAAACATTTTCGTAAGGCAGATCAAATTCGTTTGGAGGCACCGATGTTTGGGCGAATTGCATTTGTTCTCTGTGTAATATTCACTGGCGCGACATGCCTGCTGCATGCCGAAAATCGCGTGCTCGCTGAAGTACGTTTCATCACCCACAACCGTGCCGAGAAAACGGCTGGCGTGTGGGTGGACGGACAATACCTCGGCTACGCAAAAGAACTAAGCGGCGACAAGAAATTACTCCTTCTCCCTGGAAAGCATGAAATCATCGTTCGCCAGCCTTGGTACAGGGACTACGTAGAACAGACAGTGCTGGAGCCTGGCGAGGTGCGCACCCTAAATCTTTCCCTCGTGAAGGATATGCGTGCACCGTCGAAGGATGCGACTGGAGAGTTGAAGATTTCGGCCACACCGGCAAGGGCCGCGGTATTCGTTGACGAACAGTTCGCTGGACACGTTGATGAATTCGATGGGGTGGGACAAGCCATGCTGCTGACCCCAGGACAGCATCGCGTGCGCCTCGCGTTGCCTGGGTACCTGCCGTTCGAAACTACAGTGGACCTGCGGCCACACCAGAAGCTCAAAATCGAGACGGCTCTTGTGAAAGGGAGCATCACCGAAGCCGGCTCTCTCGTCAGTCGAAAGTGAGAGAGAAGACTGGCTCCGCGCTGAAGCCGAGATCACCGTCAGAAGCGAAAGAGCCGCCGCCCGAATCTCCACGGCAGTGAAGCAGTGAATGAGGCCCCGGAATCGTCCGGGGCAATATTTTTGGGCGGCTAACTTCGAATCGCACCGACGAGAGCATAGTAGAGTCGTTATGTTCAGATTCTGATCGTCGCCGAACGATGGAAAGAATGACACAGCCTCAAATTTTGGGGTGACCCCGGCTTTTCGATTTCATGAGGCCCTCCCGGCAAACTTGATGTACCATCGCAAGTCGCCATGCGTCTTGGAAAACTGGCAATAGCGATCGTGACTGACATCCATTTTCTGATTCCGCTCATAGTCCTTGTGCTTGGTCTTGCGCTGTTGTTCCTCTTGCATTAGCTACCCGGAGATTTCCCTTGTCCACGATCATGCCCAAACAGAAAGTCGCCGAGTTCAGCTCGATGCACAGTCTTGGTGTGGCCTCCGGGCTCGTCGCCGGGGTGTGGCTCGGCGCCGCAGAGGCTCCCACTAAATTGGTGAATGCCGGCTTCTCTCCCTACGCCATTTCCTTCTGTATGGTCGCGGGAGTGTTCACCGCCCGATGGACCTTTCCCACCTTATTAAAGGGGACGAAGTACGTCTTCAGCGATCTCGCGGAAAACAAGCACCTCATCGTGTGGGCGGTACTGGCCGGTGCCATTTGGGCCGTTGCCAACACTCTCACGGTTTTTGCAATTCGCGACGTGGGACTTGCGGTCGCCTTTCCCCTTTGGAACACCAACTCGCTCGTGGGCCTGCTCTGGGGATTGCTGCTCTTTAACGAATTGCAGGGCGCAGCCGCTCGAGACATTGCCAAGGTCGTGCTTGGTGCCATAGCCATTTTGGGCGGCGCGATTCTTCTCGGCTTCAGCACCATTCACGCCGATCAGAGTTCTTTGCACCATGCCCGCGCCGGTGTCGCTGCCGCCTTAGGAGCCAGCCTGCTCTGGGGCACCATGTACGTACCCTACCGCAAGGCATACATCAGTGGCATGAATCCGCTCTCGTTCGTCACCGTGTTCACTGTTGGAGAATTGGCGACCGTGTTTCTGCTGGTGTTGGCCTTCGATGGCGGCTTTCGCGCCCCCATCTTTCACTCTGCGCAGGCTCGTCCCATGCTTTTCTGGCTTTTCCTCGGAGGATTCGCTTGGGTCATCGGCGATATCTTTCAGCAGTTCGCCACCAAGTACGTTGGAATCGGCCGCGGCATTCCCCTTTCTAACACCAACCAGCTCTGGGGCCTGGCCTGGGGGGCGCTGGTTTTTGGCGAGCTTGCAGCCGCCGACCGATCACATAAAATATTTGTGGGATGCGGTTCCCTGGTGATGATTCTCGGGGTCCTCGCGATCAGCACCGCAGTAGCAACTGGTGGCGAGCGCGCCTCGAGAAATAGGGCCATCAAGCGGGAATGCGAGCGCTTTGGATTGTCCTATGATCACGTGCTCGCCACCAACGAAGGCACCGAGTTCACGGAGCGCGTGCGCGCCCGCAGCTTCTGGGATTACTGCATCATCGCGGGCGCCGTTGGCGTATTTGCCTGGCTGGGAACCAACGCGGCCGTGCCGGCCTTGCACGTGGACTACCGCTGGCTGACAATGTTGGTGGGTATCTTGCTCGCGACCGCTCTTGGCATGGGTTGGCGCTTGTGGAAGTTAACCCGGTTTGGCTGATTTGCCGAAAAACGAGAGTGCCTTGAGCCACCCGGCGCAAAAGGAGTACTTATGAGCGCTGATCTCCGCCTGTCTCAACCGATGAAGAATCTCGAGCAGTGGGACGACTTCCTCGAGAGCCGCTACAAGCACAGAAAATCCGAGGATCAGTTCCGCCAGTACGATGCCCAGGCCAATCCCGGCGTCGCGGAGTTCTACCGTCTCAACCATGAGAACCAGACGCTCGATTACGTTCTCCGCAAAGAAAACCAGTACTTCGGCCTCAAACGCCGCCGCCAGTCAATCTGGGAGGCGGCTGAATTTCTGAATACTCTGGTGGACGACAGCGATCCCGACACCGACCTCACCCAGGTCGAGCACCTCCTGCAGACCTCCGAAGCCATCCGCCGTGACGGCCATCCGCGCTGGATGGTGCTGGTCGGCTTCATTCACGACCTTGGTAAGTGCCTCTGCCTATATGGTGAGCCCCAGTGGGGCGTGGTGGGGGACACATTTCCCGTCGGCTGTGCCTGGTCCGATCAGGTTGTCTTTCCCGAGTACTTCCGCAACAACCCGGACGCCGCCATTCCGGAATATCAGACGGAAATCGGCATCTACGAACCGAACTGCGGTCTTGATCGCGTCCACATGTCCTTTGGCCACGACGGTTATATTGCCGAAGTCATGAAGCCCTATTTACCCGATGAGGCGCTCTACATTCTGCGCTTCCACTCGTTCTATGCTTGGCACCGCCACGGAGCCTACTCGCACCTGACAAACGAAAAGGACGCTGCCATGTTACCGTGGGTCAAAAAATTCAATCCCTACGATCTCTACTCCAAGGGACACGCCAAGCCCAATCTCGCCGAATTGAAACCCTACTACGGCGATCTCTTCGCCGAATTCCTTCCGCAAAAGCTCGATTGGTGATGGAGGAAGTGTAGGTTAATTTAGCGGGTGTAGTGGAGGATAGGCTAGTAGCCCTAAAGTCAGCGATATCGAACTCACCCGCTGGATGAACGACAATTGGATTGCTGTTATCAATTGTTTACGCAATTTCGAGGTGCTCAGGCAGGCTGGAGCCTCAGGCCAAATCTGACCCAAATTCTCAATTGGTCATTCTTGCTTCAACTCTTACTACCAACGTCGTATGGAACTTAGTCGTTGGACCCTCTTTACTCCTGAGTACCCAGAAATCCCCTGATCTCCCTGGTCATCGTTCTGATCGTCATGCTCATCATGGTGGAGGTTCTTGTGTTGATGATCGCGTAAGTGGAAGTCGAGGGGTGGAAACGGCAGCGGCAGCGGGGGCAGAGGCAGTGGAGGAAGTCGTGGACGTCAAGGTCAAGGTTGACGGTGAGGTGCTGGAACCGGAAGGGGAAGTCGAGGAAAGTACAACTGGGGCGAAAGGAACCGCTATTTATGCCTGCAGAAACCCTTCCTGGAATTTTTCGACCTGAACGCATTATATTAACTACATTTGTTTTCATTAGTTTATTAATGACTTGCATAATTTGTTCAATAACTCAATTTGTTCACGATACGTGAACACCGCAGAATGCTGAACGGATTCCGCTTCGAGAAAGCCATAGGCAGGTGCTGCATACTATGCCGCTTAGAACGAGCGAATACGCGGCTAACGCTTGTCGCGTGCCATCTTCCTTTCCGCGCTGGAATCTTCGCCGCGTTCAGGGCGTCTGCCATCGTGTCATAGGCCAGCCCCTCGGATCTCATGCGATAAATGCGCCTAATTACCTCAGTTTCTCCCGGGATTGATCCGTACGGGTTCCGTCCCTCGCGGTAATCTTACGACTAGCACGCGCACGCTGACGGGCTCCGCGAAGTTTCTGCACAATCATCGCCCGTTCATACTCTGCGAATGCTCCCATCATTTGGCGAAGCAAAACACGGGTTGGATCATCCGACAGCATGTCTGGCTCGACCCAGGACGGATGAAGTTGGTAGCGCTACCGGGAATCGAACCCGGGTTTGAAGATTGAGAATCTTGCTACCTTTGAGCATATTGGGCTTCGGGCGCGGCACATCGACCCAATACCCGTGAGCTGCATCCTCTAGGACAGTTGACGCCCGCTTCTCATACATTTGCCGCTAAAGGAGTCCCGGCCTTCCCTTCTCTTCTTGGCAAACAATTTCCTAACAAACAAGTAACATCTGACCGACATCGCAACCCGACGCTGCTGAGTCCAATCGAGTAGGAGTAAAGATCATGTGGATGCGCTCATGTGCTGTCTGCAAAACCCTCTTGCGGAAATTACGACTCAGCGATTCTGTCCAATGTCGGTGTGGTTGGGAATGGACGGGCTTCTCGAAGTAGGCTACGAATGGCGAAAATTATAGAGTTCTACAGACCGAGCAACTTTAGAAAAAACGCCGAAATCAGTCCGCACGAGCGGGGCAAAGTGATCGAGTTCCGCGTACCTCCCAAGAAATCCGCGTGAAGTGCCGCACTGCGGACGGCGGGGTAGCGTCACGCTAACGCTTTCGGGTCAATGCGGGCAATGGCAATTTAACGCTAACTAGCCCTCACCCGACGGCCAAGAGGAATGATCGGACGTTTTCCTTAACTGCTCGTGGGTTGAGGTGCCATGGGCAGGTCGTGCTTCGATGCGTAGAAACTGACGCCCAAAAAGTTAGGTTGGCGTCCCTGGACAAATTCGATGCCGTAAATGAACTCGCCTTTCACGACTCCCACGTGGGAGACAACCCGCGCTGGAGACTCGATACCGCAGCGATTGCTGATGGTGATAACGGAGCCAACGATCAGTTGACGATCTAGGTGGATCGCCGCCCCGTGTAGATTCAAGTTCGTCGCCGTGGCAGCTTCCGAGAAGGCGCGCTTCTCGAGATCGTGCCCGATGACGTTGATGCATATAGGGAGAGCTATTCGCGGACTTCGACGCTGGCCACCGTTAACCGGGATGAGACTCGCGCTCATGGAACATGCACAGATTAAACGGCGACAAGCGACTCGGCCAATTTACGCTAGTCACTTTCGCGAGGTGACCCTTGCGAACCTCCGCATTTTGAGTGCTATGGAAACCGTCAATGATGTTGCGATTTCTCGCCAACCCCGTCACTAGGGCCGAACTAAGGGTTTGTTTTCGAAGACGTCTTCGGCGCGATGCAATGCTTCTTCCACATTCGCACAGATGTTCTCCGGCCCCACCACTTCCTCGAATTCAGCTTGATGGATCAGCTGTGCAGGCTGTTCGCGGGCGCCACACAAGATCAAGGTTCTTCCGGAGGTGTGCAGTTGCCGTGCTGCCTCCTCAAGTGCGTACAGCCCGGTTGCGTCAATTGCGGTCATGTTGCGCAGCCTAACGATCACCACCGGCGGTAGCTTGTGCATATTGTCGGTAATGCTGGCAATCTTGTCCGTTGCGCCGAACAGGAACGGCCCATGAATGCGGAAGATAGTTGCGTAGTACGGAATGTCTTTATCCTGCAAAATGTGCACGCGACCATCCTCGATGTAATCGTCCGTGACCTGGGACACAGTGGTCGTGTTAGCTACGCGAGTAATGAACAACAACGCCGCCAAGATCATTCCAGCTTCAACGGCCACGGTTAGGTCGGCAAACACCGTCAGCAGGAACGTGACAAGCCATACGCTGATGTCTGTCTTCGTTAGCTTGAGCAGCTGCGGTATCTCCCGCCATTCACCCATGTTGTAGGCAACGATTATCAGGATTCCCGCCAGGGCTGCCATAGGAATGAAGCTGGCATACTTCGCCGCAAACAGCAGAACACAAAGCAACGTCGCTGCATGAATCATTCCGGCCACAGGCGACTGCGCTCCCGAACGGATGCTGGTTGCAGTGCGAGCAATTGCGCCCGTAGCTGGCAGGCCTCCGAACATTGGCGAAACGATGTTTGCCACGCCCTGTCCCATCAACTCCACGTTGGGATTGTGATGGTCATTGCTCATGCGGTCCGAAACCACCGCTGACATCAGTGACTCAATCGCGCCCAGCATTGCAACTGTGAACGCCGGCCCCAGTAGTCCGTACACCAGCCCGGCATGCCATCGTGGGATCACGAGATGCGGCAGGCCGTTCGGAATGCCGCCGAACCTCGATCCGATCGTCTCGGCAGGGATCTTCAAGAGGTAAGCTGCGACGCTCACGCCGAGCATCGCGACAATAGGCCCGGGAATGCGACTGGAAATGGCGCGGCACACCAGCATTACCGCGACCGTCGCCGCCGCGAGAAATGTCGCCCGCCACGACCAGGTCGGCGCGGAGGCCGCCAGAGCCTTCATCCTCAGCCAGAACTCACCTGGAACCGTCGCCAGCTTAAGGCCGAAGAAGTCTTTAATTTGCGTGCTAGCAATCAACACCGCGATCCCGTTGGTGAAGCCGATAACGACCGGACGTGGAATGAACTTCACTGCCGATCCCATACCGGTGACGCCGAGAATCACGAGCAGCACGCCGGCCATCATTGTGCACATGAACAGGCCATCGACCCCATGAGTTGCAACAATGCCTGCGACGACAACCACGAATGCCCCCGTCGGCCCGCCGATCTGGGTCTTTGATCCGCCTAGCGCTGAAATCAGGAATCCAGTCACCATGGCGCAGTAGATGCCGGCTTGCGGTGTCAGTCCCGATGCAATGCTGAATGCCATTGCGAGTGGCAGTGCCACCAGGCCCACTGTGATGCCAGCAATCAGGTCTTTTATGAATTTATTGACGTTGTAGTCACGCAGGCACAAAACTGACTTCGGCAGCCAGCGGTCGTCAATTGAAAAGGGCACAACTCGAGAAGACATAACTTGTGCCCATTATGACAGAGTCTCCGGAAACGGAGTGCCCCACCCGTCGGCACAAATTCCTTGGTGAGATCTTAGAGTTGACGAAAGCAGGCGCATCACAAGCATGCTTTTCTTCCCCAAAAACGGATAAACGGAGAGTCTCACCGTTGTTCACCTTTTCCAAAATTTCCTGGGAAATTTCTTGAAATTTTCTGAACGGAAGAGGATGGGAAAGCCGTCGCTGATCACCTTAGAACGGGTACGCCCGCACAACTTGTCCAATTTTGTGCACGCGAGTTTCCTCGCGAACCGGAACGCCTGTATACCATATTGTGTACCACAAAACCCGCCTAGCACCTCCTCGCCGAGAGTGAGCGCCGATCTCGCGGCAAAAAATGAAACCCGCTGATTTAGCGGGTGTTAGCGGACGATAGCTGGTAGCCCAAACGTCAGCGATATCGAACTCAGGAAGGCGCTGTGTGACCAGTGGGCTAACGTTCTCAGATGGTTACACGGCTTCGATCAGCTTAGGGATGCTGCTTGACCGCACGGAACTCGACAGGCTGTTGCGCACGTTCAGTGGCGTTGTGCGCAGGCAGATAGATCGAAGCATTACGGACAAACTGCGCCATGAACTTTTGGATACCACTCCACCGGCCATTTCGCCCGGCACGATGGGACAGCTAGCGAAGTGGTGTAAAACGAATAACCCGCTTTATTGGGAGGGCATGGACATCGCACAGAAGATCAGCCAGCTCCTGTTCGGCACCATTCTCGACCGCTCTCAACTGGGCGTCTAAAACAAACATCTGTTGACACCCCTCCAGCCGGGGCATAGGATTTGCGCCGTCCTGGGCAAGCACGAAGGAAATAGCGGGCTAGAGGATGCAAGGCCTGCAGCGTACCTGTGCTTCGGCACGTTACACGCGCCTCACTTGTGCTGCCCAGGTTTTTTGTCCCTTGCTTTCGGCGCTTGAACCCAACTTGAACCGGGCCTATAATCCTCGCCGATTTCGAAAGGAGATCGCACCATGACCGAAACATCAGGTTCTTTCACCGGCCGCACGCGCATGCTCCATACGGTTTCGCTCGCCGACGTTCCAGGCCACGAGCTGCAAACGGTCGAAGTCGTCGGCACGCACAGCTCGCCCGACGCGATATGGAACAACGCCCGCGTGAGCTACTGGGGCGTCTCGGATCTCGTCGCGGGCAGCGGCTCCCAGCGGGGCTATTACGCCAACGAGCACAGTGACGGCGGTCTTGAGTACGGAGCGTTCGAGGGCAGGGTCACGACCGATGTCAACGGAACGCGCATTGAGGGGACTTGGCGCGCGACGAGCGGAACGGGAATCTACGCGGGCATGAAAGCGGAAGGCACGTTCGCGGTTCGGTTGACTTCGCCAAGTGAAGGAGAATGCTCCTGGCAGGGCCGCTATGAACTCGCCGCCCCCTCCAAAGCCGCATAATCCAAACAACAGTACCAGCGAAAAAGTCGCGCTCCCGCGCGGCTTTTCCCATCAGAACACACGCAAAATCCGTGACCCAAACCTCACGAAGAATCCAAGTCCACACATGGCATCCTTATCATCGGGCCACTCCGACTCGTACCCAGACGGCACTTGACCTTCCCGGAAAACTACCGCGGCTCACATCGCGGACTTCGACCATAGCGCCCTTTGGAAGCTTCCAGCCAGTGTAGTCACCGTCTAGTAGCTTGCCCTCCGTCTGCTGCCAAGGCGGGACAAACGTTCGTGTTAAACCCTTGGTGGCGAAGTCCAAAATGACGATATTTCGTTCAGACCTGATGCGAATCCATTCTCCGATTCGAGGGAGAGGTTGCTTGTCGCGATAGCTTGACCGGACTACTTTGATGTATGGACCTTGGATAAACATCTGGGAATGTTCGTCATAATAGCCTGCCAGAATCCAACCTGTATCGTTAGGAATTATGACCGGAGTAGCGTTGTCACTGATGATCGCGGAAGCAAAACCAAAGATCTTCGAAATGGAATCCGTGAATCCTGCTATCGCAGCGGCAGCCGCTGCAATGACCAAGAAGTAGGCAATGTATTTTCGATTCTTCCAGCGCCTCAAGATTCGTTCTGACAACGGGGTATCTTTCATCATCGAACCACCCTCTCTCAACCTCGCATCAATGCACGATCCGCGCGAAATAAGAATCGAATTGACGCTCGCCCCGCGTTCGCAAGGAAAGCAGCTACGCCGGACGCCGCTTGGCCACGGCTCGGTAGATAGCAAGGAGCAACACCGCACCGACCACCGACATGATGAAGCCTGCCGATTGCTCTTCCTGGTACAGTCCGATCACCCGGCCGAGCCAGGTTGCGACGAGCGACCCGGCGATGCCGAGCAGGATTGTAATGATGAAACCGCCGGGATCTTTGCCCGGCATGAGAAGCTTCGCGACTGCACCGATCACCAAGCCTATTAGGATTACCCAAAGCCAATGCATATTCGCCTCCGTTCAAGCGCAGCGAGTATACAGCTTGGCCACCTTACGCACGCCTCACTTGTGCTGCCCAGGTTTTTTGTCTTCTGCCTCCGCCGCTTGATCCGAGGCTCGAAGCGGGCCTATAATCCTCGCCGATTTCCAAGGAGGCTACTATGGCCGAAACCCGCAAAGTGATCGATTGCCGCCGCTTCCCGGCGGACAAGCCGTGCTCCATCGTTATTTCCGGCACCGAAGAGGATGTGCTTGATCTCGCCGTCATGCACGCAAGCACGAGACACGGACACGCAGACACGCCGGAACTGCGCGAGCAAATCCGCTCCATGCTGCAGGATGAATCGACAGCAACAGCCGAAGCCGCTAAAAGCTACCAGCTCCAGCCTAAAGCCGCGTACGACCACCCTATCACCCAAAAAGCCGCGCTCTGCGCGGCTTTCCCTCACCAGAGACATGAAAAATCCGTGACCCAAATCTCACGAAAAGCCCAGGCCCACACCCCGCAAAATCCGTGACCTGGCCTGGCCCCGCAAAACCGTCCGTTACGAATCCGGGAGACGCTTCTTAGTTACTATCCATCTGCAGGTTCTCGTGCCACATTTTCTCCTGGCGTGACGCAGTGAGCAGTACCGGGCAATAGTCCTTAAGATGTTCTCTTCCGTTCCCGCCTCCCTGAACCCAAATTCTCGAAGAGCCTAGGGCGGAAAAATGACTGTACATATGATCTGGCGCGACGGCGATCATGGCGCTGGATGGGCCTGTTCTCAATGTAGTTGGATTTTGGTGGCACCGCCATTTTCCTTAGAGACTACCGTCGCAACGCTCGCATACAACCGTGCTGCACATGCGGCATTTGAGCAGCACGAGTGCATCGCTAGCGCGCCAAGCACCAAAGCCGCGTCCCACTCGGCGGGCGCGGGCACATAACCTGATACAAATTAGGAGGGGTCTCCTCGCCTTCTCCGCAGGGTAGCAGGCACCCCACCCATTCAAGGTCTCTATCAGCCAAAGCCCACCTAATTTAGGTGGGCCACTTGTTTATTTCTGCCTGCGGCGCTCCACCTTGATTGGATGGGGACCCCGCTCGCTTCCCGTGAAGCGTGGCGAGTCGCCAGCCCGACAGACCACCCATAAAAAATAGTGGCTGAAAAAGAATTATTAACTATGTCTACTCTTCCGAAGTACTACTTCCGGGACATCCCGGCGCACCTGATGGAGGAAATCATTACGGGAATGATCGAGGGCAAGATGGAGCCGACGCCCGAGCTTGAGCGCGAAGCCGAAGCGTTTCTCGCAGAGAGCCGTTAGCGCACCAGAGAGCGGGAGTACCTCCCGCTCTCTTTCTTTTTGCTCGGACTCGGAGTTTAAGATCTTGCCTCCTCGCCTTCTTCCCAGGGTAGCCAGCACCCCGCCTGCTCAAGGTCTGCACCGAATAAGTTACAGATGTTTCTGCCTACGGCGCTCCACCTTGACCCGGCGGGGAACCCCGCTGGCTTCCCGTGAAGCGTGGCGAGTCGCCAGCAGACAAGCCACGACTTAAAAAACAATCGCTGGGAAAAAGAACATAGTTATGAACGATGCTTTTCGCGCCAATGAGAAGAAGCACGGGGAAGAAGGCAAAATCAATTACCGCGATTTCGGCCACTGGGCGGACATGGCAAATGAAGCCCAGAGCCCCGAGGAGTTCGAGCAGAGCGTTCTGCACGAACAGGTGGAGCACCTGAAGAAGTACGTGGTCAAGAAAACTGAGATCAAGGGTATACGTGCCGACTACGCGGACCACGAGAAGACGGCCATCGCCGCAGGGTCCGTGCGCAACGAGTTCCGGAAACGCACCGGCATGAGCTTCCAGGAATTCTTTGACAATGTGAAGGCCGACAGCGCTGACCCAAACTGATGTACTGTCCACTTACTGTCCATTACGGGAAGGAACGGGGGCGACCTGCGGAGACGAGCAAGACTATAGAGACACCGGCAAGAATCTGCCGAACGACGCGTAAACACAGGGGGAGAAACGCTAAGTTGAAGATTTGGTAGCGCTACCGGGAATCGAACCCGGGTTTGAAGATTGAGAATCTTCCGTCCTAACCCCTAGACGATAGCGCCTCGCAACGAGATTATAGCAATTCTAACCAGACCCAAAGCAATGCGCGCAGAAAGGCCGACGCCATCTGATATGTGGCGCCCTACCTCATTCGAGGTGGACATCTCATGAAAAAGCGATCTTGGTCTTAGTAGTGCCGTGGCCTGGTCTCGCGGAGAATTGTGGCAAAGTTGCGACCATGCAGGCTGAAGCCTTGCTCGATCCTACCGGTAACTCCGACGCGGGCTTCGCGTCCTGGCACGCCGAAATTGCTGCTATAAACCCAGATTCGGCCGGTGCCATCATCCAGTTGGAAGGCACCCTCGCCCATGACGGCAAACGAATTGACCACCCGACCAACGACCGTGATTTCTTTTCCGTGAAAACGGCCGGGGTCGCGGTTCACAGACTCGATCGGCTGGCGAGGGGGGCAGGCGGCCAGCAGCAGCGCTGAAGCAATCAACAAGGCAGCAAATACGAATCTTAAGTACGCGGTCCGTTTTGGCGTCAAGTGGTTCTCCCTCAAGCAGACTTTCTACACTTATGGTTGAACACAGCTCTTGCGGAATAGTTGCGGGCAAATGACATTCTCCCAGGTGCTTGCGACCTCGATTTCGAGACTGTCTCCAGTCATGATATTTTGAAACACCGATGAGGAAGCTTGGTTTGATTGTCGTAGCTGTAGCAGGCCTGGGTACGGTGCTTGCCCAGGAAAGCCTGGAACCCATCCCGGTTCCTCTTACAAACAACGCGGTGGTTGCCGTGAAGGTTTCAGGGCAGACGCTCGTCTACTCCTTCATGGGCTTGGATGCGAGCAAGAAACCGGATGCGGTGAAGAACTCGGCCTACGCTCTCAACCTCAAATACAACAAATGGACCACAATCCGGCCGGTGCAAGGGTCGGGACGGCTAGGCGCGGGGGCTGCCGCCGTCGGTGAGGAGGTGTTCGTGATCGGCGGGTTTGTGCCCGACCGCTCCGGACTGCAGGCGATTGTGGCCGACGTGTCGGTTTACTCACCGCTCGCCCTGCGGTGGTATCGGGGACCGGATCTGCTCACCCCGGTGCGGGACGCGATGGCTGCCGAGTATCGCGACCGTTACGTCTATGTGGTGGGAGGCTTCTCAAAATCTGGCCCGACCAACGACGTGCAGCTTTACGATACCGCGACGAAGGAATGGTCAAAGGCCACACCTTATCCGGGACCTGCGGTCTTTGGCCACTCGGGAACCATCGTGGGCGACACCATTGTTTATGTGGATGGCGCAAAGGCGAGCGGTGCTACCACCGGCCCGCGCTACGTCGCGTCCGATGAATGCTGGATGGGGAAGATTGAGCGCAAGGATCCAAAGAAGATCACCTGGAGCAAGCTGCCGGCCCATCCGGGAAAAGCGAGATATCGAATCGCAGCAGGCGGGGCTGACAAAGAAGGAAAGGCCTACTTCGCAGGCGGAAGCGACACAATTTACGATTACACGGGCATCGGGTTTGATGGTGCGGGTGCGGAACCCTCGCCCGTGGTGTTTGACTACAACATAAAACACGATGCCTGGGAGACGATCCTCGACAACGACCCGAATCCAACCATGGACCATCACGGGATGGCGGTCACGTCAGACGGTTTAATCACTGTGGGCGGGATGGCAAAGGGACAGAAGGTTACTGGAGCCGTACGAGTGCTGCCCAGAGGAAAATAGGCGATCTGCGTTCCTAGCGAAAAGACCCTCACGACAGAGGCTACTGCGGTGCGCAGAGGAGACGCATTTTCAACGTACCCGAGCTAGAACCAGCGTGACATCGTCGGGTTGCTCGACGGCGCCGATCCAGTCATCGACGGCGGCGGTGACGACCTCCGAAATGCGCGCCAGAGGAAGGTCCCGATTTTCTCGAACGATTGAAATCAGTCGCTCTTCACCGAATTCTCCAAAGTCATTCTCGGGCTCGGTCACCCCGTCGCTGTAGGCAAGGAAGATGTCGCCGCGGCGCATGTGGACGGTTTCTTCGTTATAGGGAACCTCATCGAACAGCCCCACAACTGTCCCCCCGCACTGCAAGCGGCTGACGCTTCCATCATTGCTCAAGAGCAACGGTGGCAGGTGACCGGCGTTGCTGTAGACAAGACGGCGGGCCTCGCCGTCGTACATTGCCAGAAACAGGGTGGCGTACTTCTCGAGCGGAGTGCTGTGATAGAGCTGATGATTCAGGAGCGAAAGCATCGTACTCGGTGAGACCTCCGCGCCTTGCACGATGGATTCGTATCGCGCCGACATTGTTTCACCGGCCACCACTGCCTCGGCTTGCCGGAACACGGGAATGCCCTCGATTGCATAGGCACGAACGGCGGAGTGGATTGTAGACATGAGCAAGGCGGCGGAGATTCCCTTCCCGCTCACGTCGCCCACGGCAAGGATCATGCGATCGCAGCCGAGGGAAAGAAAATCGTAGTAGTCACCGCTTACGCTGCGTGCGGGCCGGCAAAAGCCATGCACCTCGAGGTTGGCTAGCTGCGTAATCTCGCGCGGGAAAAGCTGGTTCTGCACTTCTTTGGCGATCGAGATTTCATTCTGCAAGCGCTGTTTTTCCTTCTGCTCGAGAACCAATTTCTGAATGGACTCGGTCATCAGGTTGAAGGAGCTGGCCAAGGCGGCAAGCTGGTCGTTGGAGGTGATGGGGATACGATGGCTGAAGTCACCTCGGTTGACGAATGTGGTAGCCCGGTAAAGCTCGGCGACGCTGCCGGTAACCGTACGAGTGAGTTGCGCGCCAATCCAGCTGGCGACGATCTCAAAAACTCCCAAAACGATGGCAATGATGAGGATCAAGACCTCCATCGCCGTGCCAACTTCGCCCAGCGCTGAAAACAGATGGGCGTAAAGATTCGACAGGCGTGCTCCGCCACTGCCACCGCCCATCCCCAGATCGCTGCCTTTTTTGCCGTTGGACCAATCGATAGTTTCTAAATGTCTTCCGAAAGGAACCCGGATATCCCAAAAACCTCGAGCCGCTTCAGCCGAGCCAGCGCTATAGACCGGGGGAATGAGCCTTCCATTTTGGTCAAGTTCACCGATGTTTACCTCTCCCAAGTCAGGAGCTACGAGGGCTAGGACTCGAGAGTCGAAAGGCCGGCTGACGATAACGCTCAACTGCCCCTGGCGCGTAGAAGCCTGACTGAGGGCGCGCATGAAAGGTATGCTCTTGTCCCGCACCAGACCCGCGAAGGCCCTGCCGATCCCGGTGGGAGGCCGGATTGCCGTTTCCTGCCCTGGACCGTTGAACAGAAGTTGACCATTGAGCCAAACCGAGATCTGAACATTCGCGGTCGTCACTGAAAAATTGTCGGGCTTGCGGCCCGCTTCGAGGTCACTGGCGATCGCCTGCTCTACCGTTTCGGACATGGCGTTCAGCTCAGCAACGGTGGAATCCAAGCGAGAGGTAGCCACAAACGTTGCGAACTGTCCCGCAAGAAGGTAGAGCGAGCCGAGAAACAGCGCGACCAGAAGAACGAAGGGGATCACACCAATAAATATGTAAGTAACGATCAAGCGGTTGCGGAGGCGCCAGAGCAGGCCGCGGGAGATGCGGCGAACCAATAGGACCAGCAGCTGAGCGATCACGACCGCGCTCAGAAAAGTGACCCAGCCTCCAAGAGATGCCCCCCAAGAGGATTTCAGAGTTCGTGAGAGCTGCTGCAAGGCAAACAGAAACACACCGATTGCGAGCAGATAGCAGGTGACAATTGCCAGCTTGCTGTGCGGATAGACCGCATGCTTCTCCATCCAGATTCGCAGCTGCAGCAGGCGAGAACTCATGGGAGACCTGAATTATAGACGGTAGATAACAAGGAAGGTTGGCTCAAGCCGGAGTTGGCGTGCGCGACTGCTACAATGCGGCTGTGTCCCAAACATTCTGGATTGCAGGCTGGTTGTTGCTTGGTGGGGTGTGCGCGATGGCGCAGGAGGCCCCGGCCGGGAAGACGCCTCCCGTCAAGGTGAACGTGCTGAACGTATGCACGCCTTCGCCAGAGGAGCAGCAGCAGATTGCAGCTGCAATCGCGTTCATTCCGAAGCGGCCCTCGTTCAGCGCGGATTTCGAGATTGACCGCGGACGATCCGTGCTTGATCCAAGCTCGAACCCTCTCATGGTCGCAGGGACGATTGCTCCCGGGGGAGACAGCGCAATTGCCGACTTCGTTCGCATGCGTCGAGACTTTGGAGGCGCTTCCCCATTCACGACCGTGCAGTACTCATTCAGCCGAGACGCCAAGCAGATGGTGGAAACCCTGGTCTTCCGAGTGAGGGATCCGAAGGACCTCCTGCAGCTTTCGTTGGAGGACAGCGCGTCTGCCGTGACGACAGCGGCAGCGATGCTGAGTTCATCGACCCCGGTGTCAAGGATCAAACTTGAGAGGTTTGGCAAATCTTCGATCGTATTGGCGCGCTGTTCCAGCATGGAGACAGGCCAACCGGTGGATCAAAGCAAGTACGAACCGCTGTTTTCGTCAGCGACGGCGGCGCTTTCGGGCTACCGGGATCATCTGGGGGTAAGAGCACTGGTGCCCGAGGAGTTGACGCGAATCTCGAGTGGGCGGATGAAACCGGCCGCGAAGGCCGGTGCGGCCAAGCACTAGCTGAGTTACAGCCTGAAACCGAATCCAGGTTTGCTTCATCGAACCAATTTCTATGGAAAATGTGAGAAACGTAGTGATCATGGGATCGGGTTGCGCCGGGCATACGGCTGCTCTTTATACGGCGCGAGCGAATCTGAAGCCGCTGGTTCTTGAAGGACATGAACCTGGGGGCCAGCTTTCCCTCACCACCCTGGTTGAGAACTTTCCTGGGTTTCCTGACGGTATTCAGGGCCCGGAGTTGATCGCCAACATGCGCCGCCAGGCGGAGCGATTCGGAGCAGAATACAAACTTGCGCACGTAGACAAAGCGGACTTGTCCTCAAGCCCGATCACTCTCAAGGTCGGTAAAGATGAAGTCCGAACGCGCACGCTCATCATCGCAAGTGGAGCCTCGGCGCGATGGCTCGGCTTGCCTAGCGAACAGGCTTTAATCGGCCATGGCGTTTCTTCCTGCGCCACCTGCGATGGCTTTTTCTTTTCCGGAAAAGAGATCGCCGTAATCGGCGGTGGAGATTCCGCAATGGAAGAAGCACTGTTCCTGACGCGCTTTGCGACGAAGGTGAGCCTCGTTCACCGGCGCGAGCAATTCCGCGCTTCCAAGATCATGTTGGAGCGAGCCCAACAGCAGCCCAAAATTGAGATGATCACTAACGCGGTGGTGGATGAGGTTCTGGATCCGTCGAAAAAAGAGGTAACTGCACTCCGTTTACACGATGTGCGCAGCGACAAGAAATGGGACCTGCCGGTAAGCGCGATGTTCTTAGGTATCGGGCACATTCCTAATGCCAAGCTTTTCGAAGGCCAGCTGGAGATGGACCAGGACGGGTATTTGAAGACATCCAACTACGTGTTCACGAAGGTACCGGGCGTGTTTGCCTGCGGGGATGTACAGGACCGGCGTTACCGCCAGGCCATTACGGCTGCCGGGTCCGGCTGCATGGCCGCGTTGGAAGTCGAGAAATTTCTAGAGGATCAGGGGCACTGAGCGGCGCTGCTGGGCGATTACTTTTGTGCCCAGACGGTCGAGACGAGGGTAATCTGTTCAGTTTCATGCCGAGAAACTATGCTCTCTGGCATGAAAGTCTCCTCCTATGTTCTTGCCCTGATGCTTGCCGGTGCACTTGTTAGTTTCCCAGCCGCGAATGCGCAGACGGAAAATGTTGAGGTTGAAGGCTCCCGTAAGGTGGTGAGCAGAGTATCGCCGACCTACCCCCCGGTCGCTCGCAGCATGAATCTCAGCGGATCGGTCAAGCTCGAGATTGTTGTAGCACCCAATGGCTCGGTGAAATCCATTCAGGTCGTGGGAGGAAGTCCGGTGTTTTCCCAGGCTGCGGAGAGCGCCCTGCGCGCCTGGAGGTGGGAAAAAGGTGATCGCGAGACCACCGAGCACCTAGAAGTCCGGTTTAAGCCCTAGGTTCGACCCCTTTCGCCGTCACGGTCCTAACGGATCGGTTTGTGATACAACGTTCTGTGCTTGTACGGACTGGCAACCCTCCGGAGGCCGCTTTCGCGGCAGTCTCTTGTTGAGAACCCTCCTCATTTCTCTTTCCGAAAACCGTGCCTTGCGAGGGATGGCTGAAAAGTCTTCTTTGGGACAACATGTTTCTGGTCGTTTTGTCGCCGGTACTCAACTTCAAGATGCGCTGCGGGTAACGCAGGGTCTGAATGTCTCGGGTATGGCCGTGTCGGTGGACAATCTTGGCGAGAACGTTAGCAACGCTCAAGAGGCAAGGCAAAGCGCCGCTTTGTACCAGCAGCTTCTCGAGGAGATGTCGAGGCGGGCCCTGAATGCCAACGTCAGCCTCAAGCTGACCCACATGGGGCTCGATGTTGATCCCCTGCTGGCCTATGAGCTCGTGCACGGACTGGTCGTACAAGCAGCTTCGGCACGACCCAAGAACTTTGTGCGAGTGGATATGGAAGGATCTCCGTATACGCAGCGCACTCTCGACTTAGTGCGCGAGCTGCATCGTAAGCCCGAGGGTTGTGGCTGCGTGGGAGCTGTCATCCAGAGTTACATGCGGCGTTCCGAAGCAGATATCGCCGATTTGTTGAGTGACGGAATTCGCATCCGCTTGTGCAAGGGCGCCTATAAAGAGCCACCCGCAATCGCATACCAAGGCAAGCGGGAGGTGGATGCCAGTTATATTCGCCTCATGAAGACGCTGCTGAAAAGCGGTGTGTATCACGGGTTGGCGACCCACGACGAAAGCATCATCCGAGAAGCGCAGGGCTTTGTAATACGGGAGAAGATTCCACGGGAGGCATTCGAATTCCAGATGCTGTATGGGATTCGGCGCGATCTACAAAAGGCCCTCGTCCGCGATGGCTGGCGCATGCGAGTGTATGTGCCTTTTGGTACAGAATGGTATCCGTACCTGATGCGGCGTTTGGCGGAAAGACCAGCGAACCTCGGTTTTGTGGTAAGGAACATGTTGCGCGGCTAGCAAATTCAATCCGCTTTCCATGGCTTCCATGACGTTCGGGACCTGCAAGTTCCGACCCCTCCGCAACCAGCTTCCATCAGCATTCGATTCCAGAGTGGCGTCGACCTCACGCTGGGCTCGACATCCTGCGGAAAGCAGCCGGCGACCTCTCTAGGTTCCAACGACCGCCTGGGATGGCTGGATTCAAGCCGCTCAGCTATTCGAGATCAGTAGCTTCGCATCGACGATCGATCGCGAAGTTTAGTGCGGAGGACGAGGTACGTATCTTTGCTGTTCGCTGTTCGGCTGGGAGTTCCCTGAGTCTGCGCCTGAGCCGCCGGGCTGTTGAGGTGCAGGCGCCAAGGGCAGACGGGTTGCATCGTCGAGAATCTGCCTTTCCTGTGGCGAGAATTGACTGAAACGCCCTGACTGTAGCTCGCGCTGACGAACATTCGGGGGCATCGCCCGCAACGTGTCAATCGCATTGTGCACCGCCCGGCGCCGGTCTGTGGGCAGGTTGTTGAACTGATTTCTCATGCCGACAAAGTCCTGCTTCTGCTTCGGCGTAAGGTGTTCCCAGGTTTCCATCCGACGGAGCACCTGATGCTGGCGATCCGATGGCAGACTATTAAACCGTTGCAGGCGCTGCTCGTATTCGCGTTGTGCTTCGCGCGGCAGTCGCCGGAAGGCGGGATCGTTCTCCAGTGCTTTGCGCTGCTGGTCGGGAGGCTTTTGACGCTGTTGATTGAGCCACTGGCCGGAGTGGTGCCCCTGCGCCGGTGGCTGGTACTGGGGATAAACGTGCGTTGGAGGAGCAGGCTCGGACTGCTGGGGAGGACGCGCCGTGTCGCGGTTCAAGTTAGTACGGGGCGGGTTGAATTGCGGGCGGGAGTCACGGCGCTCTTCTCTCGGCTGCTGGCGATTCTCCTGTCTTGGCTGCTGCACGTTCGGGCGGGGGACATTTCGCTGCTGGTCGCGGCGATTCTGCGCGAGCAACGGCGGTGCCAGGAGAATCAGCAACAAACCTGCCGAGCTACACCAGTTGCGAATTGTTGCTCTCGACGCCATCCTCTATCCCCGGAGACTTCCAGCTTAGTGCCCGCGTTTTCAGTACGCGTGGCCCGCACCACTTCGCTTAAGGATTCGCGTTTACATCCTGCTGAACCTGCAAATCGTCAAGCAGGCTGGCGGCAGAATCTGGATCGGAATCGGAAAGCATGTCGTGGTTGTTTTCGAGAACCTGCAAATCACTCACCGCGCTGCCGACGGCAACCGGCACAGGTTTCGCCTGGTGATATTGCTCGAGCCAGACTCCGCTTACACCGGCCACCAGAACCACCGCCATCGCAACCGCCACCACCGGACGCCTTAACCACGCAAACCAGCTGTGCTGTTGCTTAGCGGCTTCTTCGCGCAAGCGCGCCTGAAGCCGCACATCAAAATAAGGTGAAGGCTCCGGCGCCTGCCACTCGTCGAGCAGAGCCATGGTCTTGCGGAATTCTTCCAGTGTTCCCGCACACTCGATGCAAGAACGCAGGTGGAGACTGACATCAGAGTCGGCGGTCGCGAGGCCGGCGGCCAGATCCGGAAACAGTTCGCGAATTTCATTGCACTTCATGATCGTGTCCTTCTGCAATTCATCTTTGCCGTCTTTGCGAAAATCTCCGGTCCTCGCGGGAGAAAACCTTTACCACAAGGATCGAGAAGAACTGGCAAAGCTCGCAAAGCGAGGTCATACAAATTCTTTCAGCTGTGTCCGCAAAGATTCGTATGCGCGGAACAACAGCGACTTGGTGGCGGATTCACTCAACTTCAAAACTTCTGCAATCTGACGGTAGTCCATCTGTTGGTACTTGTGCATCAGGACTGCCATTTTCTGCCGCTCCGGCAAGGCTTCAATCTTCTGACGGATCGCGGCTAGCCGTTCCCGGCGCAGGATCTCTTCTTCGACCGTCGGCGTTTTATCGGCCAAGTCAGGCGCCTGACCCGTTTCCGCGTCCGGCTCGTCCAGATTGACCGTATTCTCGGCGCGTTCATGACGCGTGTCGCGAGCATGGTTCACACCGAGATTCGTCGCGATCCGATACAACCAGGTGCTGAACTTCGCGCTCGGCTCATAATTTGCCCGGGACCGATACACCCGCAAGAAAACCTCCTGCGCCAACTCTTCAGCAGTAGCAGAATTGTGTGCCATGCGATACATAAAACTGATGATCGGACGCCGATATTTCTGCACCAGATAGTCGAATGCCGCGTCGTCCCCTGCCTTTACCCGCAGCATCACTTCCGCATCGGAGGTTGCACTCGCGTCTACCGCAGCGGACGCGCCTCCCCCAACTGCGAGCAATCCGTGATTTAAGGCCACGCTGCTCACATCAGATGGAACCCTATCGGAGTCAGAAAGTTGCGTTTCCGACGACTCAGGATCTCGCCCCGATGTTCTTTCTTTTGAGTAGGTTACATCGTGAGCAGTGGGTTTCTTTTTCTTCCACATGTGAGACATTGTTGGAAATGGACCAAGACAGGGCTGCGCACCCCGGTTCAAGGCCCCAGCTGCTTCCGGAGTAAGGCTATCACGCTAAAAAGGGAAGGTGGGAGTTTCTGGTGCGCCATCTCGCTCACCTGTGTCTCGGTAGTTTCGTCTATCGGTCCCAACCTCGCAGTTCATAGTATTTGTCTCTGGGTTCCGCGGTTAAGCCATTGATGCCATGCCGGGGTAGCCACCATAAATGAACGATTGCGAAAGCAATGAGCATGAGCCCTATCGGGAAAAGTCCCCAGAATGCGCCAAACCTCCAAGAGATACCCCCAACGCAACCGGTCACCAACAACACCTTCGCGACTCTCCTCCATTTGGGCGTTCGTTCTTCGAAATGACCGAACAGTATGTTGCCGATAGCAAAGATCATGGCCGTGATTGCAATCGCCATCCACATGGACATACCTGTACCGCCCTCATTGTACCCATCCCCAGAGGGACGCTGCGGCCGGAGATTCGAGGCGGCGTTCTTGTCCTTTTTGGTCAGGGATGGAGCGCGCGACCCGCAATGAAAGCCCGCAAGCTCACATACATTTCGCGATCACAAGTTGTGGGGGATCGCCGCCAACCGTACTAGAATGATTCCCCGATGAGGAGGTGTCCCGCCTTATGCGCAAGAATTCGAAACTGACATTGCTCATTCCTGTGCTGCTGGCCTGCGCCATCGGGTACGCGCAAACAACCGTCCCCGATAGCCCAGCCGGAAAAGTCCTCCGCGCATGGCTTGATGCCTTCAATAGCGCCGATCGAACAAAAATAGAAGCCTACATTAAGACTTATGACCCGCAGCAATCGGTCGAGCGCATGATGGGATTCCACGACCAGACGGGTGGGTTCGAACTGCTCGGCATTGAAAGCAGCGACCCACTACTAATAAAGTTCCGCTTCAAAGAAAAGGCGAGCCCCACAGTAGCCATCGGAAGCATACAACTGAAGAGCGACAACTCGGGAATGGTGGATGGATTCAGCCTAAGGGCAATCCCTCCCGGCGCTGTGGTCGAAAACGTAAAGGTGGATGCCGCTGAGCGGCAACGCATCATCGAAGGAGTCGACAAGAACCTGAAGGAGTCCTACGTATATCCCGATGTGGCACAGAAGATGGAGGAAGCGATTCAATCCAGTCAGAAACGCGGCGACTACGACGGGATTACTGATGCGGACGCATTCGCAACTCGTCTCACGAAGGACTTGCAGGCCGTCAGCCACGACAAGCACCTTGGAGTGAATTACAGCCCTGTCAAACTTCCTCCTGACGGAGACAAACCCACTGCCGAGCAAGAAGCGCAGTTCCGAAAAATGCTCGAACGCACGAATTGTAGCTTCCAGAAGATTGAGATTCTTCCAAGGAACATTGGGTATCTCAAATTCAATGCCTTCCCTGATCCGACATTTTGCGGAACGACGGTTGTTGCAGCGATGAACTTCTTAGCCCACGCCGATGCGATCATTTTTGACCTGCGTGAGAACGGGGGTGGAGACCCAAAAATGGTGGCGATGATTTCGACTTATCTTTTCGACAAGCCCACCCATCTGAACGATCTCTACAATCGCAAAGAGGATTTCACCACCCAATACTGGACACTGCCGTATGTCCCCGGAGCCACTCTCGCCGACAAGCCGGCTTTCGTTCTAACCTCGAAAAACACCTTTTCCGGCGCGGAGGAGTTTACCTATAACCTGAAGAATCTGAGGCGTGCCACGATTGTGGGCGAAACCACGGGTGGCGGCGCTCATCCGGTCATGGGCCACCGGATTGATGATCACTTCATGATCGGAGTCCCGTTTGCGCGTGCCGTGAACCCGATTTCAAAGAAAAATTGGGAAGGTACTGGCGTTGAACCAGACGTCTCGGTCAAAGCCTCCGACGCGCTCGAAAAGGCGGAGCAACTGGCAGCGGACAAATTGGCGCAAAAGAAATGATGGTCGGTGGAACTGGAATTATTATTCCAAAACGCCGAGCGGGAGTAGGCCTAAGACCTCCCAGATCAGGAAATCGGCATGGCATCTGCCTTCTCACACGCGATTGCAGCCCTAAGCCTCGGAACCTGCTTTTACCGCCCTCAAACGCCCAAACGTGTGTGGATTGCCGGGGCGGTCTTTGCAGTCATTCCCGACCTTGACGCGATCGGATTCCGGTTCGGCATCCACTACAGCGACTTTTGGGGGCATCGCGGTTTCACGCACTCGCTATTCTTTGCAGTGCTACTGGCGGCCGTGGCGGCGGCAACTCTTTATCGGAGAGGGAAGACGGGGATCGGGCGGAATGCCCTATTCGCGTACTTCTTCCTCGCCACCGCCAGTCACGGGCTGCTCGATGCCATGACCAATGGCGGACTGGGAATTGCGCTGTTCTCGCCATTCAACAACAGCCGCTATTTCCTACCCTGGCGACCCATCCGCGTGTCGCCGATTGCTATCCACATCTTCTTCAGTACACGCGGATATGAAGTCCTCCGAAGTGAACTCCTGTGGATTTGGCTTCCGGCGATTCTGCTTTCCGGGCTGCTGCTTGTGTGGCGACGAATGAGACCCCCGAATTTACCTGCTGCCAGTAACTGACGCTCGCAAGCAATTGCACCCCAAAGGGATGGGAGCGTTGTGAGTACTTGGTCGGCCGCCCACCGCATCGGGACATGACGCTGAAACTAGAGTCAGTAGGCCACCAAGCTCGCAGACAGGAAAGATCGCCGGCTAGCGCTTGGCTCCGCGGAAATGCGTCACAAATACGGGAATCTCAAAGGATTCCAGGGACGATTCAGCCCTCCACGCTGGGTGACACCGGTCGCCGGCGCCACCTTAACGGTGTACTCAGTAGTACAGCTCCGGTTGAAGGAAAGTAGATCCCAAACTAATCTGAAGGCAATCCAAGTGGAGTGACCGATGAAGGACGCATATGAACTCTTGCATCAGAAAGAATCCGATCTGGCACGTGTCCGCAAAGAAATCGAGAGCTTAAATCTTGTGGCTCCTCTGCTCGCAGAGGACGGGACTTCCAACGATGCAGCCGAGAACTCCGATCCGACTCCTCTGAGCGATACAATTTCTCGGTTATCTGATTCAGCCGCGACGAATGCTGACAACATGTTTGCCTCGGCTACAAAGTCGCGGCCAGGATTTTTAAACGTCCTGAAGCGCGCAAGATAAGTACGAACCTGAGCGTGCTGTCGGGTCTTATCGCCATGGCCTACTGGGGTGCAATCGCTGAACCCAGAGGTCTGTGTTAATACCGGATTTGTGCTCGTCGCTTGCCGCCGGTACGATTCCTTTGTAATGTGCAGGTCGGTTTCTCGCCGCTCCGCAACAGTCTGGCGAAGTTTTGCCACTCCCCTGAATACGAATCAGAACCCCTCAATGAGCGACAGGCGATTTGTCGCCAACTCAGGACGTAGCCACGTTTCTTCCATGATTGACTTGCCCCACACCCAGTCCTAAGATTCACCCGGATATGATCGGGCAAACCATCTCGCATTACCGCATTGTCGAGCGGCTCGGCGGTGGCGGGATGGGAGTTGTCTATAAGGCTGAAGACAAAGACCTCGGCCGCTTTGTCGCAATGAAATTCCTGCCCGACGAGGTTGCAGAAGACCCGCAAGCTCTGGATCGTTTTCGTCGGGAAGCCCGAGCCGCATCTGCACTCAATCATCCCAACATCTGCACAATCTACGAAATTGGCAAACACGACGGGCATTCCTTTATCGCGATGGAGTTTCTGGATGGCATGACCATGAAGCACCGTATTGGGGCGAAGCCAATTGAAATCGAGGTCCTGTTGAACCTCGCCATTGACATCGCCGATGCCCTGGATGCCGCGCACTCCGAAGGTATCGTCCATCGCGATATCAAACCGGCGAACATTTTTGTGACCAAACGTGGGAACGCCAAGGTTCTCGACTTTGGACTCGCGAAGCTCACACATGGTGCTCGCGCCGCTGAAACAGTAGCGGAAGGCGAGCCGACCATGAGCGAAGAACACCTCACCAGCCCTGGGGTGGCGGTCGGCACCGTCGCATATATGTCCCCCGAGCAGGTCCGCGCCAGAGATTTGGATATGCGCAGTGATTTGTTTTCGTTTGGCGCAGTTCTGTATGAAATGGCGACCGGGACGTTGCCATTCCGTGGCGAAAGCTCAGGAGTAATCTTCGACTCAATTTTGAACAAGGCGCCCGTTCCCCCCGTGCGCCTGAATCCCGACTTGCCTGTCGAACTGGAACGCATCATTTGCAAGTGTCTGGAGAAGGACCGCGAGCTTCGTTATCAGCATGGTGCCGATGTGCGGGCCGACTTGAGGCGCTTGAAGCGGGATAGGGATTCCAGTCAGGGACGAGGAGTGAATGTAGTGATCGAGCCTAGTTCAGCAGGACCTGGAGTTCCTGTTGCTGAACGACCCTCCAGCGGAGTTGTCCTACTCGCGGAGGCTAAGCGCCATAAAGGGGTTTTGACGTTCGTGCTTATTGGATTGATCGTGCTCGTTGCGGCATTAGGGATTTACCTTTCCAGCCGACAGGAAAGGGAATGGAACCTTCAGGGCATGACGATTAGCCGGATTACGCAGAGCGGCAACGCGGTTAACGTCGCCATTTCTCCAGACGGCCGCTATGTCGTGTATGCGCTACGTGAGGGGGAAAAACAGGGCCTGAATGTGCGTCAAGTAGCCACCGGCAGTGACGTACAGATTCTGCCGCCGGACGAAACCTCGATTTACGGAATGACTTTTTCGCCCGATGGCAACTATATCGACTTTGTTCGATCCGAGAGAAACAACCCTGCTAGCACTTTTCTTTATCGGATGCCCACATTGGGCGGAAGGCCGCATCTCGTAATTCAGAGCGGAATCGACTTTTCAACGAGCTATTCTCCAGACGGTGAGAAGTTCGCGTTCTTAAGGGTACGCGGAGAAACAGTTGACCTCTTGATTGCCAACACTGATGGAAGCAATCAGCGGGTACTCGCTACGCGTCCATACGTTGACGGGTTTACTGCGGGTCCAGCGTGGTCTCCCGACGGCAAGACAATTGCTTTCCCAAGTTTGGAATCGGAGAAAAGTATTCTTTCGGCGCTTTGGGCTGTCTCGGTGAGCGATGGATCGGTGCGAGACATTTATTCGACACCCAGCTATATCGGCCGTCCACATTGGCTACCAGATGGAACTGGCCTTCTCGCGTCCATTGCCAGCAGCGATCAGTCCTTTCGTGGGCAGCTCTGGTTCATCCCCTTCCCAAAAGGACAAGGGAGGCGGCTTACCAATGATTTGGCGGATTACGCACCCTGGTACTTGAGTCTCACTCAGGATGGCAGGAGCCTAGTTGACATCGTAGGAACACGAATCTCCGATCTGTGGGTGGCACCAGCTGACGATCCCAACAAAGCCAAGCTAGTTACACGAAATGATCAAGCAGTTGGACGGGTCTCCTGGACGCCCGACGGTCGAATCGTCTTCTCTAGCGGGGAAGGAAATCTGTCCGTCGTAAATTCCGATGGGAGTGAGCGTACTCTGCTGTCAACC
>Ga0134127_10000319_pt1 | contig 49579 bp, 49 predicted proteins | sample KB31753_FD_96459 | JGI IMG/M metagenome (GOLD analysis project Ga0134127, IMG submission 96459) | Terrestrial soil microbial communities with excess Nitrogen fertilizer from Kellogg Biological Station, Michigan, USA - KB3-175-3 | ecosystem: Environmental > Terrestrial > Soil > Unclassified ...
ATCGCGTAGCTCTGTGCGGTAGAGTTACAAATGGCAGCACTTGCCGCGCTGGTAACGGTGGGTGTGGGGTTAACCGTTACCACATAATTGAATGCAGGTCCCGAACATCCGTTGGCTGTTGGCGTAATGACATAAGTTACGGCCACCGGCGCCGAAGTAGTGTTGGTCAGGCTCTCAGTAATGGTACTGCTTGTTTGGTTACTTACCGCTGCATTGCTGATGCCGGCAACAGCCGCCCTTCCCCAGGAAAAAGTGGTACCCGTTACATTGCTGGTAATACTATAGTTCTGTGCGGTAGAATTACAAACGGTAGCGCTGGCAGCACTGGTAACGGTCGGCGTGGGGTTAACGGTAACCGTATACGTAAAGGCCGGTCCCGAACATCCGTTGGCTGTTGGCGTGATGATATAAGTAACCGCCACCGGGGCATTAGTTGTATTCACCAACGTTTCAGTAATGGTACTGCTTGTTTGATTACTTACCGGTGCATTGCTGATGCCGGCAACAGCGGCCCTTCCCCAGCTGTAAGTAGTGCCGGCAACACTGCCGGTAATGGCATAGTTCTGCGCGGTAGAATTACAAATAGTTGCGCTGGCAGCGCTGGTAACGGTGGGTGTGGGATTAACCGTGACGGTATAGTTGAACACGGGCCCGGGGCAGGCATTGGCCGTCGGTGTGATCGCGTACACCACATTGACCGGCGCCGAGGTAGTGTTGGTCAGGCTCTCGGTAATAGTACTGCTGGTTTGTCCGGAAACCGCCGCATTGCTGATGCCTGCAACAGCGGCCCTTCCCCAGCTATAGGTAGTGCCGGCAACACTGCTGGTAATGCTATAGTTCTGAGCCGTAGAATTACAAACGGTGGCGCTGGCAGCGCTGGTAATGGTGGGTGTTGGCGACGTTGTGACGGTTATCGATTGCGACACCGCAGGGCAACCGGTAGTATTGTCAGAAACACTTACCGTGTACGTGCCCGGCGTAGCTGTACTAATAGACGATGTTGTTTGCCCGCTGCTCCATGAATACGTATACGGGGGATTGCCGCCGGTTATATTGGCGGTTAACGTTACCGGGTTGCCGTTGCATATTGAAGCGGTAGCCGGGCTTATAGTAACTGCCAGCGGAGCTACAGTGTAAATACGAACGGTATCAAACCGCGAATTGGCACAGTTGGTGAGGCCGCTTACCTTATACAGAATGGAAGCCGGCGCTCCAACCGCCGGCGTGACCGTAGTAGTTGTACATTGGGTACAACTTAAATAGCTATTGTACGCACCCGTGGCGCCCGGCGATATGGAGGTCCAGGTTGCGGAAGCCGCGGTTAAACCGGTAACGCTTAAAGTGCCGCTGCAAAGCTGTCTTAACGTCGTACCACCGGAGGCTTTCACTGCGGTTGAGGATGTGATGGTATAGGTGATACTGTTATTTCCAGGCTTGCAAAAAGCAATAGTATCTGAATTAGAACCGCCGGTTATACAAACCGGTGTGCCAACAGGTGTTTGCGGGCCGCAATTCACCGTATATTTATCCGATGCTGCCAATTGCCCGGAAGTGATGTTTAGCAGATCGGCGCCCGGATTTAGTGTTACAACAAAAACGATACAATTGTTGTCACCGCAATAGCTGCTCGTGGTTCTGGAACCCGTATACGTTTGGGAGCTGTTGGGAGAGCCGGTCAGGTCAATGTGAACGAATGTTTGGCCAAGCGCTTTGAAGCTTGTTAGCGCTATAAGAAAGAAGAGTGAAAGGAAATATCTCCTCATTTATCCATTGCTTTGATCCTGCCGACATTACCTTTGGTTAAGATGCCCTCAATTTGGTCGAAATTTAACATAAAGTAGTACTCTGTATACGGAAATCGCTGCGGTTTGTTTTAATAAACGACCTTCGAATACCAAAAATACAGCGCCATGTTGTGATATTTTTTAACGTCTTGCTTAAACGATGCTGCAAAGTTATAAAACAAGACTGCCCGGCATAGCCGGGCAATTATTTGTTTGCGGAGAGTTAGGACTTGAACCTATGATATTAACTATCGCGTACGATACCAATATATAGAAATCTCCCACGTCTCTGTAGTAGGTCACCTTAATTCATGACGCCCGTCATTATTTGGGCCAAACCAAACCGTCAATTTTACAACAGTTAAAATTCAGCGAGATGAAAACTTTATTGATTCCAACAGATTTTTCTGCCACTTCAAAGCATGCGGCTGAATATGGGTACAAGCTAGCCAAGCAGATCAAGGCAAACGTCGTACTCTGCAATTCGGTTATTGTACCAGCCGAAATACCACAGGCGGGTTTGGTAGTGTGGCCTATAGAAGAATATGACACGCTTATTGAAAACAGCACAGATGAATTAAAAAAATTAAAATCATCATTAACAAAAGATTCAGAAGGTTTTACACCGGCAATAAGCTATGTAAATAACGCCGGAATAGTGACCGATGTCGTTAGTGATATATGCGCAACAATGAATATTGACCTGATCGTAATGGGGACGCATGGCAGCACAGGCCTCACCAGCTTTTTCCTGGGCAACCACAGCCGCAGTATGATTAAATATGCAACCCGTGCCCTGCTGCTGGTACCCCCGACTACTCTTTTTAAGCCGGTTAAAAAGATTGCGTTCGCTACGGATTTTAACCATCCGGAAGATGACCTGAAGTCTATTTACCGGCTTATACCTATAGCAAAACTTTTGAACGCCGAGATCCTTGTGACGCATATTTATAATGAAAACCAGCAGAACGTTCATTTTAAGAAATGGTTAGACGAGTTTTTAACCGACTTGTCGAACAAAGCCGACTATCCGCATATTTATTACCGGCTTGTAAAAAACACAAATGCAGAAAATGGGCTGGACTGGCTTTGCGCACACGGGCAGGTCGACATCCTGGCAATGGTACACCGCCGGCACAATTTTCTTTACAATCTTGTAAATGGCAGTCATACGCAAAAAATGGCCCGCCACATCTCTATCCCTTTACTGGTTATGCGCCCGGAAAACCATCCCGAGGCAATATTCGCCGACAAATTTCTACAAACCGAGTTATGAAAACGATAGCCATCCTGACGGATTTCTCGCCGGCATCGGAACATGCCGCACAATATGGAGTGCATCTGGCTCAAAAAATAAGAGCCCGCGTAGTTTTGTATGCCGCCAGCCCGATACCCTCCGGAGCGACAACTGTGGCGAAATGGCCTGATTATGCCGACGGACAACCGGTGAGGCACACGACCAACCTTTTGGATAAGCTTGCGGAAGGGTTACATCATTACATCACCGAAAGAAGTTTCGCCGGTGCTTTTATACCGTCGATAGAAGCTTCCGCTGACGAGGACGTTACCACCAGGTCGCTTTTGGCCCTGGAGGAAGGCAAAGATTCGGTGTTGCTGGTGTTGGCTGCAAATCCCGGTAATGGGCATGGGAGTGCCACATCAACAGCCTGGTGGCGTAAAGCCGTTGAGGCTGCAGACACACCGGTGCTGATCGTGCCTGAAAATGCAGCCATACGCAACGTGGAAAGGTTCGTGTTCGCCACTGAAGCGGAATACGGTGACATTGAGTTTGTAAACAACCTGAGCAATTGGGCGACATTTTCAACCGCGGAAATAATGGTAGCCTGCTCAGCTCAAAATGAGATTATACCCAAGACCGCGATACCGACCTTTAAAGAGAAGATGTTAGCCGAGGTAGATTATGGCAGGATTTATTACAGGACGGTTCCGTCTACCCGGGTAAAAACCGAGCTGGACTGGCTTATCGAAAACAGAAGTTTCGATATGCTGGCAATGGTGCACCGAAAAGGCACTTTGTCAAACCTGTTGTTTAACCGTGGAATAATGGAGGCGCTGCTTTACCGTAAATGCGTACCCGTGCTGGTATATCCCGGCTTTCTCAAAAATAAATCTTCAGCTAAATGCATCTCCATTAACACACACGACCATGAAACTTACAACCAACGACGAATCGCTTGACGACGAATTGCAGGAGCTTTATATCCGGAGCAGCCACTGGGGCCTGGATATCGGTTTCGAAGAAGGGGAGCTGCGGTTTTTAAAAAAAATGCTTCATGTTTTTGCCATCCCCAACCTGCACAAGGACGATGCGCTTAAGATGGAAGCCTTCGGCAACCGGCTTGTTGAACAGCAGACCGTTATTGATACTTTAAAAACACGTTTGACAGGGTTGTTAAAAACGATTGGTCCGCTAATCGGGAGGAAAGATCCAAAAATAGGACTTGGATTTTTAGAACAGCTCGCGACGCTTGAAAACGAAATCAAACAATTAGCTGAAGAGGTGAAAGACATTAAAACCACGTTGTTTGCGCTTGTGGAAACCATCATAAAAGCGCACTCTGCCAAAACCGGAGATTTGATAGATGTCCTCTAAACCCCATAAAAAGCAATATGCAAAATGTTAATTATATCACCGCTGAAGAAGCTGTGAAACACGTGGAACCCGGGAACCGGGTTTTTATACACGGCAGTGCGGCAACGCCGGCCTGCCTGGTAGAAGCCTTGCAAAAAAGACACCGTGAACTCTATAATGTCGAACTGGTTGGTATAACCATGTTAGGATTTGTCGATTTTGACAAGCCGGAATACCGCAAATCTTTTTACTTTAATTCTTTGTTTGTCTCGGCGGCTACCCGCGATGTCGCTAACAGTGAAGACGGCGATTACGTGCCCGTATTCCTTAGCCAGATCCCTTTGCTGTTCCGCAGGAACATCCTGCCTATCGATGTAGCACTGATACAGGTTTCGCCGCCGGACGAACATGGGTATTGCTCGCTAGGTGCCTCCGTCGACATTGCCAAGGCTGCTGTAGAAACCGCTAAACATGTTATAGCCCAGGTTAACCCGCTGATGCCGCGAACCCACGGACAGGGCTTTGTTCATATCAGCAAGATCGATGCAATGGTTTGGCATGTTGCAGAACTGCCGGAAGTTAACTATGCGTTCGAATCGAATAATGTTGTAAAAAAAATTGGATTGCAGGTAGCCTCGCTTGTTGAAGATGGCGCAACCCTGCAGATGGGCATCGGCAACATACCCGACCAGGTACTGAAAAATCTGGCCACACACAAACACCTTGGCATTCATTCTGAAATGTTTTCAGATGGTATCATTCCGCTGATAGAGAATGGAGTGGTTGACAATAGCTTGAAAAAGATTAACGTTGGCCGATCTGTGACTGCTTTTTTAACCGGCACCCGCAGGTTATACGATTATGTGAACGATAATCCCGGTATACGAGTAATGGAAATAAATTATGTAAACGATACGAGCGTCATCCGGCAAAACCCAAAGGTAACCGCCATAAACAGCGCCATAGAAATTGACCTCACCGGCCAGGTATGTTCCGATTCGATCGGCACACATCAGTATTCGGGTATAGGCGGCCAGATGGATTTTATTCACGGCGCCTCGTTATCCGAAGGCGGCAAGCCGATCATTGCATTACCTTCGCAAACCAACAAGGGCGTAAGCCGTATTGTCCCGTTTTTAAAACAAGGCGCCGGCGTGGTTACTACACGCGGGCACGTGCATTGGATAGTTACCGAGTATGGCGTTGTAAATTTGTTTGGTAAAAACCTTAAACAACGGGCAAAAGCGCTTATCCAGCTGGCACATCCCGACCACCGTGAAATGCTTGAACGCGACTATTTTAACCGGTTTGAAAAAGCGTTTATCATACACCCGTAATTTGTGTATATTTAAGGCAGTGATATCTCCCGATATCCCATAATATATGTACAGACATACCGGCCTCAAAAGGACCCACGGTCACAATGTGCGGCTGGCTTCACTGCTTGGTACTACCGCCGGGTTTGTGAATGCTGCCGGTTTTTTAGCTTTCGCAGTTTTAACAACTAACGTGACGGGGCATGCGGCCCTATTTGCCGAACGTATCGCGCTTGAAGATTGGGAGACCGCACGGGTGGTAGCTTTATGGATGTTCCTTTTTCTCGCTGGAGCGTTTATATCGGGTTTGATCGTTTCGCGTATTGGCCGCAATCAGCAATACTCCTACGTTATACCGATTGTAATTGAAATCATGATATTGATTGGGGTGGCTGCTGGCGGGTATAAATACGATCATAGTTTAGTTTCAAAAGAAATTTTCGCCGGGAGTTTGCTTTTTGCCATGGGCATGCAAAATTCTCTGGTCTCAATGGTTTCCGGTTCTGTAGTCAGAACTACCCACCTTACGGGAACATTTACCGATCTGGGCATCGAGCTGGCGCAGATAATACAAAAAAGCGACTCCGACCGCCCGGCGTTAAAATCCAGGATCAGGCTTCGTGCAACTATCATATTTTTCTTTATGGCCGGCGCCCTGGCAGGAGCTTATCTTTTTCGTTTCTATAGCTTTTACGCTTTTTTTTTACCGGTAGTAATTCTTTGTTACACGTTGCTGTACGATATCTTCAGGATCCGTGTAAAACGTTATTACCGGCAGTTGCAAAAGCCATTTAAAAAGTCCTGACAACCCTCACCAGTTACGCGACAAGGTGCTCATGGTCACATTTTTTATGGGATAAAATCATGGGTCACGATGGGCGTGAAGTACATCTTTGTACTAACAAAAAAATCAATTTATGGCAACTTTAACAAACCAGGCAACCGGATGGGCCACAGCAGTTGACGCCCCAGCTCACCAGCTTAATCTCTATTCAAAATATTTAGCATTTGCTGATGGCCAGGCTAAAAGCAAAACCGCCTGGTATATGGTTTCGATGATCGCACAGGGCGTATTGTTTTTGCCGGTGCCCGCTGTACTCTTATATTATTTTAACGCGCCGCTGTATGTACTGATTATTACGCTATGCCTGTTTTTTGCAAACATCATTGCCGGTATGGGCGGTGCAGGTGTTCGCACATTAATATCACTGTTTGCTGTCAGCGCCATTGTTCATATCATCATGCTAATGCTATTTGTTCTTTAGTTATCCCTGTCTTAATCGAATGTCTTAATCTACTAATGCCTGTTAAAAAGAGCAGGCATTTTTTTTAATAAAAAAGCCGTGGCTTTTCAGACCACGGCTTTTTGTCAAATTCGACTTAAACTATTTTGCTGATGCCTTCCCCAATTTTTTGATCTTTAAAAGATTCAAAACCAGCATGGTCAATATTCCCCATACGCCAATGACAATTGAGTAAACGATGATCAATAACCAAATTGGCGACTTGTCCCTGGTGGCAAACAAGGTCCTGTTGTTAAACGTACTTACAGGGATAAATTTGGCGCCCCATGGAACCGACTTTTCAATCACCAGGTTTCCATATTGATCGTTATCAACGATCTTAGTTAACAGGGTAATATTTCCCTTCGCATCGCCGGGTATGCCGTCTCTTTTAAAATCACCCGTTACTTTGCCGGTCGAATCGGTGGTGAACGTTGGCGTTTCATTGATATTAAGGTCCGATGCCAAACGCCTGACAGCCAGTATAACATCCACCCCCTTTACAGGGATCCAGGTGGTATCCTTCAGCGCCAGGACTGTTGCGGTCACCTTTTTGTCGGCAGCGTCTATTAGTATTTTGGCACGCGACACAGTAAGGTCCCCTTTTGCGGAGCTGTATTTTTTGTCGCCGTCAAAATTTGCCAGGAAGGTGTGTTTACTTTGCGAATTCCATTCTTTCCTGACGGATGATGGGATCATTGCAGATGCTTCACCGCGTTCGTTACTTATTACTTTTGCAATAAATGTCCCTATGGAATCCTTATTTAAATACAGCTTTAATGGAATACCTTCTACGTTTTTAAACCGTCCGTCGACTTTGGTTTTCACTTTAACCACCAGGTAAGGCACTCTATTGTTCGTGATATAATAATTAACAGCGATCGACAGATCGCCTTTCTCAGTGGTTTGCGAAAAAGCAGTGAACGCCGATGCCAGCAGCATTAATAATAATGCTCCGCTAAATATTTTATTTAACACTTTCATATTGTTCGTCTAAAGTTTCTTGTATAGGGATAACAGGGAATATCCTGGCCAGGATAGTAATGATCAGCATGGCGCCTGCCAGGGAGCCTATGGTAATGGCCCACTCTTCCCAACTTGGAAAATAGTGGCGGTAGGTAGCCGGCGTATCATGCATAGGTAAAAAGGGATGCAGTAACGTTGGCGTCACGATCAAATAACGTTTAAACCACGCCCCAACCACCACCATTATACCTACAATAAATACCGGCAGCGGTTTGCGGCCTTTTTTAAATATCAATACCAGGATAGGCAATATCATGCCAACCAATATGGCAAACCAGAATACCGGTGCAAAATCACCGCTGAACAGGCCGTTTAAATAGCCGGCTTCCGATTCCTTCATTTTGAAGAATGGGGTTAAAAACTCGTTTACATTGAAGTACAGGTAGAGCAGTGAAAGCAACACCAGGATCCTGCCCATTTTGTCGAAATGATTCTCAGTAATATATTTTTCAAGATGATACACCTTTCGAAAAACATACATCGAAACAACCACCCCTCCGGCTCCTACTAAAAATGCGCCGGCAATAAAGTATGCGCCAAAGTTGGTGCTATCCCAGCCCGGGCGATAAGTGGTTGCAAATAGCCACGACGTTACGGTGTGGATGGTGAATGCCACCGGGATGATCGTGACGCAAAGTATATTGATCGCCCGTTCACTTAGTTTAACCTGCTCCGGGGTACCTTTCCAGAATGCACCGATATAAGTGTAAAGCCGGTTTAATCTTTTGCCCGATCTTTCCTTAAAACGGAGCAATATTTTTATGTCCGGCAGCAGCGGGTAATATAATAGCAGGATGCTGATAAAGAAATAGGTTGTTATCACAATTACATCCCATATAATGGGCGACTGGATACGTCCGTGGATAAACAGGTTATAGAAGCGCTCGGGGCTACCCATATCTACGATGATAATGATCGACGCAAAAATAATAGCGGCTACGGCGATGATTTCGGCGATCCGCGTAAGCGGCGACCCCCATTTTACACCTGCCAGTCTGAATACGGCCGTTATTAAGGACCCCACCAGGCTTATCGCCACAAAAAACACAAAGTTGGATATGTATATACCCCACGATACATAGTCGCGCATGGAAGTTACCGCCAGGCCATACCGCAGTTGGCGGTAATAGGCAAACACGCCAACTACACAAATCGCTGATAATACGGTCACCCATATCTTGCCAGCCTTGCCGAATGTTTGCGGCAGCAGGTCGTTAATGGTTTTTTCGTCGGCAACGGCGGATGCCTCGCGGGGCTTTTCGTTTATTACCACGCCGTCTTTTATTAAAGTTGAATTTTCCACCTTTTTTTATTTAGGTTATTTATTCTGTATCTTATCATTTTCGAGCCCCGACTCAAACGGGAAATTGCGGTTTACCGGCGGCAGGTAATAAACGCTTGGTTTAGTGCCAAGATCTTCCATCAGCCTGTAACCCGCCTTGTCCCTTATCAGGTCGCTGAATCTGAAGGTTTCGGTTCCGTTTGACACGGAGTCTTCGTTGATATCGCCAAAGGCGAACACGCCGTTGGGACACGCTGATACGCAATGCGGAAGCATACCCTCCCTGGTCATATCGGCGCAGAAGTCGCATTTGCCAACCGTTCCCTTTTTTTGCGGGACACTAGTTTCGATAGAATAGGGGCGGGCGGCTACAGCCGGAGATATTTCAGGTTCGCCCCAGTTAAACACCCTGGCAGAGTATGGGCACGCGGCCATGCAAAAACGGCATCCGATACACCGGTCGCTATCGATGGCTACGATACCGTCCTCGCGTTTAAACGTTGCGTCAACCGGGCATACTTTAACGCAGGGCGGCTCGTCGCAATGCATACAGGTCGTCGGTTCCCAATATGGAGCGGCATATTCGGCGCTTTTCATGGGCTCAACCTTTATCCAGTTCTCGCCCGGGTTCAACTCATGGGCATGGTTACAGGCTTCCTGGCATTTTTTTAAATTTTTGCACCTCGACAGGTCGATCACCATTACAAACTTTTTGCCCGGTATGCCTTTTCTGGCTTCCGTGTTTGAAACCGGCGGCATATGCGGAACAGGTTTTAAAAAAGCTTCATCCACCTCGATAACGTCGCCGTCGACCGATAGCAGCTTCACCTTTTTGCCGGAGGGCTTTACTTCCCCGGCGGCCTCTTCGAATACATCTTTTTTTGAATTGCACCCTGCAGCCAGGCTTACCGCCAATAAGCCGCCTAAAAGAAATTCTCTTCGTGAATTATTTTCCTGATCCATGTTTTTATTTTTTGATCCAGTTTTGCAGTTCGGTATTGGATATTTTTTTACTGTTCGACGCGATCAATGTAGCGTCGATCTCTACGATACGACCGTCCTGCGTAAGCATTTTTACGGTTGTGTTTTTACATACCGGCTTTGGCGCTGATACCTTCCTGATGCCGGAAAAAGGAAACTTCGCAGCAGAGCCGATTGCGGCGAATAATGAGAAAACACCCAATCCCCACACGAATTTTCGGCGGGAGGGCGAGTTATCGGGAAGCGTTTTTTCATGATTATGCATAACATTGATTTTTACTGGGTGTAAAGCTATGCCTGCAGCCGTTAGTAAACTATGATGTCAATTGCTTAAAAAAGTGATTACCATCACAAACAAGTTACAGCCCATAAAACAGTCGGAAACAAAAAACCCGGCGTAAGCCGGGCTGTTGTCATAGGTGAACATTTATTTTTTAAGTGTTCGTATATAATTGACCAGGTTCCAGATATCTTCGCTGTCCGGAATCTTCTTTTTAAAGCTCGGCATGTCATCGCGGCCCTCAGATATTTTATAATATAGCGATCCATCCGACTGGGCTTGTAACCCCGCTTTGGACAGATCCTGTGGTATTGTTTTTAGTTGGGCTGCTTTGTTGCCGTCGCCTAAGCCCTTTTTTCCATGGCATGACGCGCAATGCTCATTCCATAACGCTTTGCCGGCAGAGATCGATTCTCCGTTCGGCTTAACCGGGTTTACCATCTTCGCGTTCTTTTCGGGCACCGGCCAGGGCTTTGATTGTTGTATCGTTGTGAATGCGAAACTCATCATACACACCACTGCAACGGCCGCCGCAGTTACTGGTTTTCTTTTCATTGTGATTGGATTAAATTTAAAACTTAGTAAATATGATTTAATTATTTGATTTCCAGCGATTAAAAATTCCAGAGCCTGGAGATATTAAAGCCGATCAGGAATTGTCCTTTTTTAAAATCGTTTTGGTTAAATACGTTATTATTTTGTGGTATTAGCGAACTGTAGTTGCCAAAGAACACTTCAAAATCGTGACCGCTGGTTTTCATTTCAATGCCAAAACTCAGGTTCGGATGCGGATTATTAGCCGGATTTTGTGTAAGCGGCTGATCGTAATTGGCCATCAGCGCAACGCCGTCTGCTATCTTATAACGGCCGGAAACAGCGACTGAAAAGTTATCATTTTTTAACAGTTTCGCTACTTTGCCTGTATTCGGATCCAGATAACCTTCCAGGTTATTAAAGTGTGAAACGCTTGGGGCAACCTGTAATGAGATTTTATCTGAGAATTTTCTTGCTATGATGATTTGATTGAAATAACTGAAACGATCAGATGTGGTTACAAATAGCGTTGTGTTGTCTTTTTTGCGGGTATCTGCCGCTACATTCCCAAAATAGGTAATGCTGATTGGGATTGAGCCGCTTCGCGTTTGCTTTAAAAGGGCAAACTTAATATTGCCATCAACGATCATGCTTTCGTTCGTACCATCAAAGCCGAATTGCAGGTTGGAGACCGGTGTATAACTGACCCCCAATTTCATTGTCGCACTTGCAAAAATGCCGAACAGATCCTTCGTACCGTTGCTTACCACACCAAAACGGTGCTGTATATCAAATTCAAATGTTCCTTTAATCGGAACCATCACGGTTTGGTTATCGATTATATAATTTCCGTCAAAAGTATTTTTAGCGTATTGCTTTTTTTTAATCGGTACAGTTACTGTAGTGTCGGCAGCTATGGAACTTTTAACGGAAGTGTCTTTTTTGACGGCTGCAATCACCATATCCGTTTTGACGGCTTTATTTTTAGTCGTTTTAGACTGAGCTTCCGCATGGAACGGACTGACACAGCATAACGTCACAATCAGGCAAGCTGTAGTAGCGGCTGATATAAATGGGTAATATCGATTTCGGTTTTTCATTTACTTCCTTTTAGTTGTTTTTAGCGCCCTGGGTTATCCAGGCCAGCATCAATGCATTTATATTTGATGGGTTGTTGGCGGCTCCGGCAGGCATGGTTACCGCTTTTTTTCCGGTTAGCCATAAATAAACATCGCTGGTTTTCGGTGACGCTGTATTTAAAAAATTGCCATTGGCAAGCGCATTAAAGGCAGTTGCCTCCGATAAATTAGGCGCTACCGAGCCGCTATGACAGCCACTTATAGCGCAGCTTTTTGTCAGTATAGGTTGTATATCCTTCGCAAAGCTCACGGTGCGGGTTATAGCCGGCGTATTGTCTATCACAACGGTATCGTTTTTTGTACAACTAGCTATTCCGAGCACAAATACAGCTATCAAAATCAACCCTATTGCCAGTATTTTCTTTGACATGATGATAGTTTTAGTTTTGAAATGTTCTCTATTTCTTAAAAGTCAATGTCAGATAAGGCTGTATGCCGTGCTGGTTATTGGACTTGTTCCAGATGGCGAAACCAAACTGCTGGTCCTGCAGGCTTGAAAGGTCGATGTCCTGCTTTAGCACATCGCCGGTTTTTAATAATCGTTTATATTCTACAACCCAGCCCGATCCGGTGTAAATTGCCACACCTGTTATGTCAGCCCTGCCACCGGTTAAAGGAGAGGCTATGTAGCTTGGAAACGCTTTTGACCCATCACCTCCATAAACGGCGTCGCCGGTCCGTTGATAACCGGTGTCGGTATTCGGATCTATTGTTCCTCCATTGTAAGTTAAAACACCTGCCGAGCTTACGCCTTTTATTTTCACGGCTTTTCCGCCCGCAAGGGTGTCTGTTGCTAAAATATAGTAGTAATTGCTTGCATTTGGAATGATCCACATGGGTACATTAACCGCAGCGCCCGTTCCATCCAGTTTCAATGACTGCCTGTTATTAATAGCGCCCTGGGGGGCAGCCGTTGTATAGGTAGGTGCAAACGGCCATGTTTTTGACGCACCATTTACCACGATATCATCCACATGCCGGCCGTTTCCCGATCCGCCAACTAAGCTGGTCACACCGGGGCCACCGGCCCAATCCTGGTAGTTGTCGTCGATCTGGTTGAAAATTAGGTCGCGGCTTAAATGTCCCCACCACATATCTATTTTTTCGCTGGCGCCATTGGTATAGTGATTACCACTGTTCGCATTCGCAACCTCGGCGGTAGGTGTGACAGCATAGTTTGTATATGGTGTAAATACGTGGCAACTTGCGTAGCAGGTTTGTGTTGCGAATAGCGGTGTTGAATTATCTATATTAAACAGCATTGCAAATTTATCCTCGCCGAACCCATCGCGCGTCAGGCTCCCGTTTGAATCGAAAGTTTTACTTGTCGGCTCCTGGGCCCAAATCTTTAAAGCCGGGTCAAAATACCAGGTAGCTACGTACACGCTTTTATCCGCATCATTCCATTGAGCCAGGAAGTAAATGTATTTATCGTCGTACATTGACCGAAGTGTAGCCGGGTAAGCCTGGCCATTGTAGCCGGTAAAAAGGCCATTGCCGGGATAAGGCACCGTCGGCGTAATATTTAGTTTTGGAGCATTATTCCATGCGGCATCTATTATACCATCAATGGTAGGCGGAGCTGCCGTTTTAACCGACACCAGCGTGGTGGTGCTGACCGGTGGATTGGTAGTAATGATCTGATCTTTTTTGGTACAGCTTACTATATATCCTAAAAGAAGGATGATTGTTGACGTTACCCAGAATTTTTTGTTGTGAAATAATTTCATGATTGACATCTATTTGTGTGTGATCTATTTAACTTCTCTTCCGGCTGCTAAATTACCCAGGTTCGTTGGGGTTAAATATGACCTGAGTCATTATTAAAGATGACATGAGTCAGTTAGCCGGACGAGTATTGCATTAACTAAATCGAAAATGAACCGCGCTTGCCGGTGATGCTATTTATTTTCCGATTTGCGCTGATAAAACACGTGGGTATGTCAAAAAAGCGATTGTTCCGAGCCGTCGGAAACTGGTTTGTTCGCAGCGCCAACCATATACCAGGCTACCCCAAACTGCAGGCCGTGTAAAAGGACGGTTAAGATAATGTCGGAGGTATTCATTTTATAGTTTCAGTTATTTATACGGTTGTGCTGAATTGCTGAGAAGACGGAATTGCGCGCCATAACCTGGCATCGAGGGCCATGCAAATATTGCGGAGAAATGCCTTGCCGAGCGGGGTTACAACGAGTCTTGATGTATTAAGTTTAATAAAACCATCATCAGCTAACAACTTAAGCCGCGTTAATGCCGGTAAAAAATAATCGAAACGCATTTGGCGGCTGTCCCAGTGTGCCTCGCCTCTACACATTACATCTAATATTTGCTGCCGGATAATCCTGTCTTCGCCGGTTGAGAGGTGACCTTTAAAAACCGGCAGCTCACCCGCGTTGACTTTTTGCAGGTAGTCCTCGACCACTTTAATATTTTGAGCATAGGCATAGCCCGAATCGCTGATGGACGATACACCTAAACCAATAAGAAGTTTTGTATGCTGGTTGGTATACCCCATAAAGTTACGGTGCAGGCGTCCTTCATGTTCGGCGATAAGCAGGTCGTCGCCAGGCAACGCGAAATGGTCCATTCCAATCTCCATGTATCCATAAGCTTTTAAAAGGCTCCTGCCAATTTCGTACAGCTTGCATTTATCGTGTGTATTGGGTAAGTGTTCCTCGGTAAAACGGCGCTGCCCCGGCTTTAACCATGGAACATGTGCATAGCTATAAAATGCGATCCTATCCGGCATTAGCTCACTAATCAAGTGCATTGTGTTGGCAAGCCCTACAAACGTTTGCAGCGGAAGTCCGTAAATGAGATCATAATTAATAGATGTATAACCAATCCGGCGTGCTTCTTCGGTTACAAATTGCACTTGTTCGAAAGTTTGGTGGCGGTTAATAATAAACTGAACCCGGGCGTCGAAATCCTGTATACCAAGGCTCAGGCGGCGAAATCCCAGATCGTATAATGTTTGCAAATGGTCCGTGGTGGTATTACCGGGATGCGCCTCAAAGCTAAATTCGGCTTTAGCGTGCAGTTGTGTGCCGTCCAAAATACCGTCGATCAACAAATGTAAATTTTGCGCGCTGAAAAAGGTCGGAGTACCGCCGCCGAGATGTATCTCGCGGATAACCGGCGACTCGCCCATTATTTGCTTATACATGCCCCATTCGCGCACTACCGCGTTAATATAGGGTTCTTCAACGTCATGGTTTTTAGTGATGCGGGTGTTGCACCCGCAATAGGTGCAGAGGCTTTCGCAAAAAGGCAAATGAATATAAACACTGATGCCATCTGTTTTACTTTCATCAAATGAAAATTTAACCGATTGCTTCCAGCTTTGCTGATCAAAGGAATCTGTATCCCAATAGGGCATCGTCGGATAGCTGGTGTAACGCGGCGCCGCCACGTTATACTTTTGAATAAGGTCCTGGTGGTTGGTCTCAGTCGGCATTTATATCGGTAGGCTTGCAGTGTATATTTTTTTGACTATCCTTGTCGCAGGCGCATGCCGCACCAACACATTTGTTCATTTGCCACGAGTCCAGGTTTTTAATGGTTTGATTCGCGATCTCCTGCAGCGACTCCCTGGTTAGGAAAGCCTGGTGCGGCGTGATCAACACATTAGGGTATTCTAATAAACTTACCAGCAGTTGATCCTTCATGTCATCATTTTCGTGGTCTTCAAAAAACAAGTCTTTTTCGTATTCATAAACGTCAATGCCCAGGTAACCTATTTTTCCACTGGCCAATGACAGCAATAGATCTTTGGTATTAATAACAGGGCCTCTTGAAGTGTTGATCAGCATTATTCCATTTTTCATTTGATCCAATGTGTTTTTTTGGATCAAATGCCTCGTTTCTTTTGTCAGCGGCACATGAATGGAAATAATATCCGATGACGTTAACAGGTCATTTAATTTAACAGGCGTAACAAATGATATACCTTTCGGCACGGCCAGGTCATAACCTATAACTTTACATCCAAAACCGTCGAATATTTTCGCGGCCGCCAGCCCGGTATGCCCAAGGCCGATTATCCCAACGGTTTTTCCTGAAAAATTGAAGCCGATCAAGTTATCGTTTCTGAAATCAAAATGATGTCCACGCTCATCCGCCTTTATCAGGTGGCGGTTTAAAGCAAGGGCCATTGCCACAGCATGTTCGGCAATAGCCTGCGGACTGTACGAGGGAATATTTGCGATCTTAATACAAAATCGGCTTGCTGCCGCTTTATCGATCTGGTCGGTGCCGGTTGAACGTGTGGTAATATATCTAACACCGAGCCCGGCAAGTTTTTCGACAACAGCGGCCGAAACATCATCGTTTGTAAAGACGATCACCGCATCTTTCCCTTCAGCAAAGTTTACGGTATCCAGGCTCAGCGCATTTGATATGAGTGTAATATCATGCTTTTTCTGATTAGCCTTTGCCAGAAATTCTTTTTCAAAGGGCTTTATACTGTATGCTACTGCTTTCATCCCGCGAGGTTAATAGGGACAAAATTATCGGTACAACACCGCGCAAATGATGAGGATGGTCAGCTAGAATAATGATGTGCGTCAGTTTTTCATTTTTGCAAGGCGCGCCTGGCTAAGTACGGTGATGACACTGCCTTTTTTGTCGATCAATCCTTCGTCTTTAAAATCAGACAATGTTCGGCTGACCGTTTCGGTGGCCATACCTGCCATCGCGGCAAGGTCCTCACGTGATATTTTGAAGCTTTCGCCATCGGTTTCGCCGTGGCTGACTAAGCGTAAAATCGCTCCTGCCATTTTCTTTCGTACAGAGTTATAGGCCAATTGCAGTAACTGCTCCTCCTTCTCCCGGATGTTATCTGACAATATCTTAATGAACTCATGGCTCACATCAGGGTACAAATGCAATAGCTGGTCAAGCTGGTCTTTCGGTATCAGGCACAGCGAAGTATCTTCCAATGCCGTAGCTGTATCGGTATACGCTTCATTCGACAACATGGCATGAATCCCCAGGTATTCGTCCGCCGAATACATGCCCGTCATCAATTCCCGCCCGTCTTCAGCGAGTTTTATGGCTTTTACTTTACCGGTAAGTACAACATACAGGCCGTTGCCCTTATCGCCTTCATAATAAATAACCTGGTTCTTTTTAAAATGCCTTGCCTTGCGTTCCAATACGATCTTTTTAAATTCCTTCAGTCCATCATTCCTGGACGCCAGGTTGCTTAATTGGTCAAGCGATTTGCTATAAAAATTCTCCAGTAACTCTTTTTTCTTTAACCTGCTTTCAACCGCGTTTAGCAATTCTATATCGTCAAAAGGTTTGGTCAGGTAGTCATCGGCGCCCATTTCCATTCCCTTACGTAAATCAACACGTTCCGCTTTCGCTGTCAAAAAAATAAACGGCACAGCCTTGGTTTCAGGGTTTTTATTCAGGAGATACAAAACGCCATACCCGTCGAGTTCAGGCATCATAATATCGCATAGGATAATGTCCGGAGTATTTTTCAAAGCCATGTCCACGCCAGCCCTGCCATCGCCGGCAGCTTCGACGGCATAACCGGCGAGTTCGAGAATTTCGATAATGTTTTCGCGGATGTCGTTGTTATCCTCGATAACCAATACTTTTTTGCTCATCTTAACGAAAATGTAATAGTGAATGACGTGCCATGATTGGCGACACTTTTAAATTCTACGTGCCCGTTCATGAGCCTGACATAGCGGGCCACGATGTTTAGCCCCAGCCCCGTACCAGGGATATTGCCTGTATTGTGCGCGCGGAAAAATGCTTCAAACATATATTTGTGGTCTGCTTCAGGAATTCCAATGCCATTATCTCTTACCGTTATAATGCACTGCGATGCGTTGATCTCGGTGTTGAACTCAATAAAAGTGTTTTCACCGGAATACTTGATCGCATTGGAAACCAGGTTAAAAATACAATTTTTCAATAAATTCTGGTCGAGATTTACGATGCTTTGTGGGCCGGTATGCTGGTAGATAATGTTTTGATTTTGTTTAGCTACCAGCTGCATTTCCTCCGTGATCTCCTCGGCAAGCTTGACGAGGTCAAAACTGCTGAACGACGGTTCAACCTTACCGGCCTCTAATTTTTCGAGGGAAAGAAAATCGTTTAAAATGGTTGTCAGGTTTCCGATCGCATTCTTTATTTTGCCGACATGCTTCGCAATGTTGGGATTGTGAAAGCTTTCGGCGTATTTGTCGATCAGTGACGCCGACAACTGTATCGCGCTGAGCGGCGTCCGGAACTCATGGGAAGCCATGGAAACAAAGCGGCTTTTTAATTGCCCGAGCTCCTTCTCCTTTTCGAGCGATAGGCTGACCTCTTCTTTTGCCTCTTCAAGGGCTTTAACAGATTGCTTGAGCGATTGCGTGCGCTCTTCCACCAGCTCTTCCAGGTGCGCTGCATAATCTTTCAGCTTTTCCTCCGCTTCCTTTTCCCGGCTCAGGTCATGAATAAAACCCGCGTATATTTTTCTTTCGGAAAACGGCACATCACTTACAGCCAAACGAAAAGGAAAACGTGATCCATCCTTACGCAAGCCAACAACCTCGCGGCCGGTACCAATAATGTGGGGCTCGCCGGTGCGCTGGTACCGGTGGATGTATTCGTCATGCTCGCTGCGATAAGGCGGCGGCATCAACATAGAAACATTCTTTCCAATCACTTCCTCCGCACCATACATGAACAACCTGGTAGCTGCAGGGTTGATAGATTCGATAATACCCCTTTCATTAATCGTAATAATACCATCAATGGCATTTTCAATAATTGCTTTTAATAAGGCGGCATTTTCCATAGCGTTTGTACAAGCACATGCGACATTTTAGCCGCGCGGTAAATATCACGTTTTACTGATTTATAAATGTAGCCATTTTCAGGTTGAAAAATGATCCTCGTCATTTTTCCGATGTATACATGTAACCTGTGATCTGGGTCATTTTTTTTCCGTTACCGGTGTTTAACCTTTACATGATAATTGCGCGATCGCAGCCTGCATCATGAGGACTATTTTAGTTCTGGACGACAATACCCGGGAAGCAAAATTTGCTATGAGGTTTGCTTTTGCTATGGCTGAACGGATGGAGGCGAAAATTTTAATTGCACACACCATTCCCGCCGGCGAAATCGCGAAAGAAGTAACATCGGGAGGGGCAATTGACAACAACCAAATTGAAATTAACAAGGCGCATGAGTTTCTGCCGCGCTTTAACGCAGATCAGGAGTTCGACGGGCAAATAGATGATATCGATATCTCTAAGATGGACGAAAGCGGCGTAGCCGCGATCATCAACAGCAATAAGGTTTGGATGATGATTAAAGCGATAGGTGACGAAATTACCCCCCCACACCAGGCCTGCGACTTAAACGTGCAGGTTATTTTGAATAAAGTACTGTGCCCGTTATTGCTTATCCCTGAAAAATGGACATTGAAAAAAGTGGAACGCCTGGTTTACCTGGCTGATTTGAGGTATTGCCGTATCCAAATTGTAAAATACCTGGCGGAGCTGGCTCAACACTGGCAAGCCGATCTTTCTATCGTGCATATATCGGCAAAGGGATTACCCGACATAGCGGAGAGCTATGGCCGGAGCATATTTGAAAATGAAATTTGTGCCAATATCGATTACGACAAGCTCTTTTTCAACAATATTAAAGGAGGGGATATTCCAAGGGCGGTGGATGTAATCATACACGCAATGCATAATGATATGCTGGCTTTGATCCATCATCGCTTTCACTTCCAGGAGCTTTTAGGCGCGTATATTAATGAGAGCCTCCCGCCAAACATCACGGTACCGCTGCTGGTATTTCCTTACTGATGTAAATTTTTTTTATTTAAATCTTACATCAATTATGAAAGCGGCTTTTATGCGTTGCGTCAGCCTAAGAGGTGACAGCAGTCATTTTTTTCGTAGGGCAGGTTAGTCAAATTTGCTGATAAATCATATGGGCGTTATGAAAACTTCATTTGCACCATTTCAAAAATTAACGCGGATAATGATACGGGTCTTTATAGCCGTATCGGTATTATTTTTCCTTCCGTGGTGCGCCACAATCGCGTCAGGCGCCGCACGCCGGGATTCGACAATCTCGGCCAGTATCAAAACGACTATCGCTAGGTCAGCCGGGCTTTATTTCCCGGCTTCGGTTAAACGATTTTATGAAAATAATCATTATCAGCTAACCTGGATCGCACCGGCTACGGTTAAAACCCATGCAGCCGAGGCTATGCTGCTGCTCGATTGTGTTTTACAGTTCGGGTTAAACTATGCAGATTATCATCCCAAACATCTCACTTATCAGAAGCTTAATGCGCTAACGAAGGACTTTTACAGCGAACCCGACAGTGAAAAGACTCAGTTTGATATCATGCTTACCGATGCGCTGATCACCTATATGAATCACTTGCACTACGGCAAGCTCAACCCTTACTATCCCACAGATAAAATCGAGGCTGCTACGGTTACCGGCTTCAACGCCGCCGCAACTTTAGCCGAAGCCCTGGCGGAAAAGGATTTCATGAGCGCGTTTTTAACTGTTCAGCCGCAATCGGCCGCTTATCGAGCCCTGCAATACCATATGCACCTGTTAACGGGACTGTATGTTGGCGACTGTTACGAAACACCCGACAGCGTTATAAGAAAGATAGCGGTTAATATGGAGCGGCTGCGTTGGATGAACAGCAATAGCGAAACTTATATCGATGTAAATATTCCTTCATACACCTTAACATTTCACCAGGCAGATACAGAAACTCAATTTAAGGTGATTGTCGGCAAGCCAGACGCGCCGACCCCAACCCTGCAAAGTGCTATCAGTTATTTTGAAACGGCCCCTGAATGGCGCATTCCACAAAAGATTTTTAAAACGGAAACGCTCGTAAAAGCCCTAAATAATAAAGATTATCTTGAAAACAGCCATATCGCAATTTATTCCAGAAACGGAAAGCTTATTGAAATAAATAAAGCACGATTGTTTAGAATAAAACAAAGCCCCGGCAATTACTATGCAACACAATCTTCGGGCTGCGACAATAGTCTTGGGCTAATCGTGTTTCGGTTTGCGAACATTTATGATATTTATCTCCACGACACGCCGGAGCAAAACTTATTTGCAAAAAATGAAAGAGCCTTTAGCCATGGCTGCATACGGGTTGAGCAGGCCGAAAAACTTGCAGGGCTGTTGTTGAAAAATGAAGGCTCTGAAGGCAAAATCCCTGCCGTACATAACGACATAGCGACTTTAAAACACCAGATATTTACCCTGAAAAAACCTGTTCCGATAAAAGTAACGTATCTGACGTGCTCGGTAAATAAAGGCATACTGATTATGTATAAGGATATTTATAAGCTGGACAACAGCCTCGAAATGGCTTTATATAGCACGGAGCTGCCCTTAGCGATGAGATAATATATCGATTACAATAATTACAAATTAAATGTTAGGTGAATTAACCGAAAAACAAATTGAAGCGCTGCTGACAAACCAGGTGACCGGACGTTTAGGCTGCCATGCAAACGGTATTACCTATGTAGTGCCCATTAATTATGTTTACCGCAGCCCGGATATCTTCGCTCACTCTGCTGAAGGTAAAAAAATAAAAATGATGCGCGAACAGCCGCAGGTATGTTTCCAGGTGGACCATATACAAAGCGTGTTTAACTGGCAAAGCGTTATTGCCTGGGGTGTGTTTCATGAAATTACGGATGAGGATGAAAAGCACCGAGCTATGCAAGGCATTATACATCGAATTATGCCGCTGAGTGAACAACCGGGTAACCACCCGTCGCATGCAATTGAGGAAATCGAATCGGCCATTGACGACGGCAATATTGTGGTATATAAGATCGTTCTTAGCAAAAAAACGGGACGATTCGAAAGTCATTAGCGATATGGCTAAATAATAGACATAAGGGAGGCAACGACGAGTTACATCCCGCACTTCTGCATTAAATACATGCCGACAGCTTATAAAAATAGGATGGCCGGTAACCAAAAACATGGACTTCTATCTTTGTTTTCAGCGATCACTCAAACTAAATTGGCATCGCTTTAAACAAAAATACCCGCTATTCGCGGGCATTGATTTCGTTTGGCGGAGAGTTAGGGATTCGAACCCCAGGAACCTTTCACAGTTCAACAGTTTTCAAGACTGCCGCAATCGACCACTCTGCCAACTCTCCGGGCGCAAAAGTACAAATCCGGGCCGAATTGGCAAGCCTGATGTTTAAGTTTTTTTATCGGGTTGTTAAACCCCCGTTTAATCTGATTTCACAGATACTATCGGCTGCTTAATCGGTAATCTTTCGCCTGAAATGATTGAACCGGGGTTTACTCACTTTTATATTCCGGCGCGCAAAATCAAGGCTCGCGTTCAATTCAAAGCCAATGAGAATAATAAACGAGTTTAAATAAAGCCAGATCATTAAAACGATGAGCGTCCCGATAGATCCATAAAGCTTATTGTACGAGGCAAAATGATCGATATAATATCCAAAGCCAACGGATGAGAGAATTGCAAGGCCGGTGGCCAGCACCGATCCGGTATTCAGAAATTTCCACTTTTCCCGGTTTGCCGGCCCGTACCGGTATAGCAATGATATGGCCACAAAAAATATGGCGATGACAATGAGCCAGCGTGAGAACTTAATAATATATATCCAAACATGTCCGCCGTTATCGATATGCGATTGCATAAAGCCAACCACGGTTTGCCCTGCTATCATGATCGCTATGGCTACCAGCAGCGACACGCTGATGCCTACCGTAAGCGCCAGGGCGATCATCCTCCTCTTAAACCAGCTTCGTTTCTCAACCTTCAGCGACGATTTATTAAAATCCTGCATCAATTTATGTATGCCGCTGGTTGCAAAGTACAGGGCGGTTAAAAAACCAAACGACAGCAAGCTGGCATGGGGCTGTTTAATGATGTCCTCGATCGTTTTCTGAAATGCCATATAAGCATTATAGGGCAATATCGTGGCGATCAAATCGAGCAGGTGATCCTGGAAATTCGGGATAGGTATAAATGGGATAAGTGTGATCAAAAATATCGTTGCCGGAAAAAACGCCAGCATAAAGCTATAGGCTAATGACGATGCCCGGTTAACCATTGCGCTTGCCTGAACTTCCCTGGCAAAAAAATAAACAACCTGGTATAATGATAGCGGGTAAAACCCGGGCAGATTAACCGTTTTACTCCAGTTAACCAGTCGTTTGTAATATTTAAAATGAAGTAAAAAATGGTGGATCCATTTCATACGGCCAAATTACTCAAAAAAACGGCTTTAACTTCTCCAGGAACTCAGCAGGGGGAAGGCATGGCCTGTTGGTTTTCATATTGATAAATACCAGCAGTGTTTCGCCGGTATTGATCAACTCATCCCGGTCATTATAAAGTTCGTATTTAAAATGAATCCGTATCCGGGGCATCTCGTCGAGGGTAACTTTAATGGTGATCTCGTCGTCGTATAAAGCCGGTTTGAGGTAATAACAATGAAGCTCCAAGACCGGCATTTTAATACCCGACTCCTCCATGCCGCTGTAAGTGAGGCCCAGGCTCCGAAGCATTTCAACGCGGCCAACCTCGTAAAATTCGGCGTAATTGCCATAATACATATAGCCCATCTGGTCGGTTTCGCCGTAGCGGACACGCAATTTGGTGGAATGCTCGAACATTATTTTTTAATATTCCTTTCGTTAAGTGCCTGCTGAAAACGGTGCGCATTCGCTAAATGATCTGCCACATTGGTGGCAAAATTGTGATACCCCGAAAAGTCCTCTTTGGCGCACATGTAAAGGTAGCCGCTTTTTTTATAGTCGAGCACCGAATTAATGGCATTAACCGAAGGCATCATTACCGGGCCGGGCGGCAGGCCTGTATGCAGGTAAGTATTATAAGGCGAGTCGGTTGAAAGATACTTTTTCAGTACACGTTTTATGGTAAAATCGTTTTTTGCGAAAATAACGGTGGGGTCGGCTTCCAGCTTCATCCCCCTTTTCATCCTGTTCAGGTACAAGCCGGCAATGGTGGGCATTTCGTCGTCGTGCAGGGCCTCGGCATCAACTATCGACGCTAAAATAGAAACCTGGATGGGCGAAAGATTGATAGCGGCCGCCTTTTGCCTGCGTTCGGGCGTCCAAAACTTTTCATAATTAGCATACATCCGCTTAAAAAATTTCTCGGGCGAAGTATTCCAATACATTTGATAGGAGTTTGGCAAAAACATGGTATAAACGTTGTCCGTTGTAAAGCCATATTTCTGGACAAAGCTTACAGAATCGAGCAAATTAATAATGGCCGCCGAGTCTGGTTCTATTTTTTTCGAAATAAAGCCGGCAAATTGCTCCTTCAGCCTCAGATTGTGAAATGAAACCGTAACCGGCTCCTGTGAGCCTGAAGCAAGCATATTGATCAGCCGGCGGTTGCTCATCCCTTCGTGCAGATGATAACGCCCCGGTTTTACACGGCCTGTATAATTCATGTTTTCGGCGGCCCATAAAAACGATGCGGTATCTTTAACAATACCTTCCTCCTTGATCGTCTTATAGACACTATTAAAATCGGCGCCGGTATGGATATACAAATATTCCTGTTTGCCTGTAACGTTGGGCCCAAAATATTTAAGATAATAATTAATACCGGTAAACGCCAGGGCGATAACCAGTATAATAACGATAACGACGATGAACTTTTTCAATATACCGCCCGATGAAGCGTTTTTTTTAGCCATTGTGATAATTTTATTGTGTTACTGAATGGCTGTTAACCATTGCGAATAACAACGAAGTCCTAGGTTTTGTTATTGTTTTTGATAGATATTGGAATTTCTGAGTTCAGTCAATAAACAGTTTCAGCATCAATTGGGAGGTGCGTCTGTTTTTTTCCCTTGCGCCACCGTCAAATTTATCCGTGTCCCAAGGCTAACCTTGGTGACTGAATCGGTTTTCATAGGCGACTGCGCAACAACAACCACGTTTGTCGAGTCGGTAATGGTTCCCTGGTAAGTGATAGTACCAAGGGTTAGGCCCGATTGTCTGATAGCAAATTTAACACCGTCAAGATCCTGGTTGGTAAAATCGGGGATGGTTACCTCGTTGGGCCCCGCGCCGTTACCCAGCACCAGGTCTATTTTTGAACCTTTGGGCAGCTTGGTGCCCGGTTTAATGATCTGACCGCCAAAATGCACTTCCAGTACGTGGTTGGCTATATCGGGTTTTGTTGTCGTGTCGCCCACCTTTAATCCATAATTTGATAGCGTAGCAACGGCCTCCCGGTAGGTATAAGATTCCAGATCGGGCAATGACACCGGGGGAGCTAAACGGGTAACCACGGTTAAATAAATGGTCCTGTTTTCTTTTACGTTCGTTCCCGGATCCGGGTCTTGTTCTACAACTGATCCGGGCGGCTGATCGAGCACATAAACCGAGTCTATTTTATATTCAAACCCTTGTTCCTTCAAAATATTCATTGCTTTTTCAACCGATAACCCCTTTAACTGGGGCACCGGTATCCCTTCGCCATGACGGGTATAAAAGCTCAGGCTGAAAAAAATGATCAGCACTACCACCACCAGCGATCCCAGGGCCATCAGCAAAGTATTGCGAAACTGCCTGGTTTTTAAATAAGCCCAAAATTTATTCATGCAAACGAAATGGTCGTTAATTCGATATCAAACATAGGGGAAAATTTTGGATTTCGGATTTCGCATTTCGAATTTGGGATTTTGAAACCAGGCGGATCAATTTAAAATTCGAAATCTCAAATCAAGCGCTATCTTTGAAACCATGACCATTAAGAACATTGCCCTTTTAGCCGGAGGCTTTACCGGCGAGTACGAGGTTTCGATTGGAAGCGCCAAAAATATAAGGGATAACCTGGACCCGGGAAAATACAATGTTTACACGATATTGATAAGCCGCGACCGCTGGTATTGCCAGTATAAAAATGGGATGGCGGATATCGATAAAAACGATTTTAGCCTGATTTTAAATGGGGAAAAGATAAAATTCGATTTTGCCTTTATCACGGTCCACGGCACGCCGGGCGAAGACGGCAAATTGCAAGGGTACCTGGATATGATTGGCATTCCATATAACACCTGCGACGCAACAACTTCCGCCATTACGATGAATAAAGCCTATACCAAAGCCATCGTGGAAGGAATACACGGACTCCACACGGCCAGGTCGCTGCGCTTATTTGAACGGGATATGCACGACGTGGCCATTGTTGCTGCTTCGTTAAAGTTCCCGCTGTTTATTAAGCCCAATAATGGCGGCAGCAGTGTAGGAATGAGCAAGGTGCACAATGCGGCTGGATTGCCGGAAGCTTTGAAAAAAGCGTTTAACGAAGATGACCAGGTTTTAGTAGAAGAATTTATAAATGGCCGGGAGTTTAGCATAGGTATAGCCAGCATGCATGGCAGGATCAAAGTTTTGCCGGCAACCGAAATTATCAGCTCAAAGGAATTTTTTGATTATGAAGCCAAATATTCACCCGGCATATCCCGGGAAATAACACCGGCTGATCTGCCCGCAGGAAAAAATGAAGAGATCGCCGAAATAGTGACTGAAGTGTACCTGCGGCTGAATTGCAGGGGCATGGTACGCATAGATTTCATACTGGAGGAGGGTACGGGCAATTTTTATTTCATCGAGATAAATACGACGCCAGGCCAATCGGCGGCCAGCCTGGTGCCTCAACAGGTTAAGGCGGCAGGATTAAATTTAACCGATTTCTATGGCGAACTGATCGAAGGGGCTATTAAGGCGTAAGCTGTGATTGCTACAACGGCATTGAAATTAACGGTTGCCAAATAAAACAAACAGGATGATTTTAAAGAAAGAGGGATATTCTTCAGATTCCTTTACCATATGTTTTCTGCTTGCTGTGTCTTTCATTTTGGAATAAAGTTTACTGATCATCTGACTAATTTTTCCTGCACTAAATTGGTTTAATCAAACACGGGTTGCAACGGGTGTTTTCACGGTATTTATGGTAAGTACGTGCTTCAGGCGGGTTGTGCTACATTCAGAACGATTTTGCCGCGGGTATGTCCCTCTTTGTTTAGTTTTTCGGCCATTTTCGCTTCTGTAAGAGGCATTATCCTTGAGATGACGGGTTTTATTATTTGTTCATCGATGAGCGCGGCGATCTGCCGCAGGTCAGCCGGATAGGATTGCGCCGTATAGCCTTGCAAATGGATATTTTTTTCTTTAGCCTCATTCTCAAATTCGGGCTTTAAGGTGGTGATTAGCCGCCCGCCATTTTTTAATACTTTAAGCGATCGCTTCTGCGTATCACCGCCAACGGTATCAAATACCAGGTCGATACCGCTGAGTTTGTCTTCGAATTTTTCTTTTTTATAATCGATCATTTCATCGGCGCCCAGTTGCTTCACGAAATCAAGATTTTTGTCCGATGCGGTGCCGATCACATAAGCGCCCTTCCATTTGGCAAGCTGAATGGCAAAAGTTCCCACCCCGCCCGAAGCGGCATGAATCAGCACTTTTTGACCGGCCTGCAATTGCCCGTATTCAAATAACCCCTGCCACGCGGTTAAGCCGGCCAGCGGTACGGCCGCTGCATGAACGTGGTCGATGCTCGCCGGTTTAATCGCGGCGATGTTTGCCTTCACAACAATATATTCTGCAAAGGCGCCATTTTTCGTCGGGTCCGGCCGGCTGTAAACTTCATCACCGGGCTTAAAATCCTTTACATCGGCGCCCACTTTTTCGACAATCCCGGAAACATCCCAGCCGGGTGTCAACGGCAGTGTTACCGGAAACCTGGATTGATAGCCGCCTTTTAATATTTTCCAATCCACCGGGTTTACGCTGGTTGCACATACTTTTATCAGCAGTTCATCATCTTGCGGTACCGGTGCGGGAATATCGTCCATCTGCAAAACATCCGGCTCGCCAAATTCATGCGCTCTTATGGCTTTCATAGGTTTTTGTTGTTACGATCATAACCCTTTTGGCCGCATAAATCATACCTGATGATCGAACATAAGCTCTCTTTAGCTTTAAATTTAAAATTGGAGCGTCATGGCGGAGCCTGTCGAACCACGAAGTGCAAAGGCCACATCGTATAAACGTGGTGATATTATTTTTTAATTCATGACGTAGGCCTCTTTCGCATTAAATTTAAAACAAGGGTGTCATGGTGAGCTTGTCGAACCACGGAGCGAAGGCCATTAACGTAGATCATGAGTTACGTGTTGTTTTTCGATAGTTCCGGTAATAATTCCCAGTCGCCCCTAATGATTGCCTCTTTCTTTGCTCGCCGCCATCCTTTAACTTGTTTTTCAAAAGCTATGGCTTGGTTGATGTCATTAAACGTTTCGTAAAAAACTAATTGCACCGGCCTTCTTTTAAATGTATAAGCTTTAGGGTCAATACCTTGTTGGTGATCGAATAGCCGTCTTTCGATGTTATTCGTAACGCCCGTATAATAGGAATTGTCGCGGCACTGTAGGATGTACACAAAATATTGCCTCATATTTAATTGCCTACAATATACTCACTACTCATAGTGCTTATACCCTTAACCCCACGCGCCGTGGTTCGACAGGCTCACCATGACACCCTGGCTTTTGATGCCGCGTTGTCCGTCCCCGCAGGGTCTCTCAAAGAGGACCCTGCGGATGACCGGTTATTTACATTCTCCCGTTCCTCGGATCCTGTTTTGGTTTTAGCTCAAACTCGTGCGGAGGCTGGGCGCCCATTAAATTTTTCACGAAATAGTCCCACCTGCGGCGCATCATATAATAGGAATATTGGCCGTAACCATGGGCGCTATTGGGAAATATCACCAGGTCATAATCCTTGTTAGCTTTTTCCAGCGCTTCCACAACCAGCAGCGTATTTTGCGGTGGCACGTTGTCGTCCATTAACCCGTGAGCGAGCATCAGTTTGCCCTTCAGGTTTTTGGCATAGGTTTCATTCGCCTGCGCCTCGTAATTCACGTTGCTGGCCAAACCATCATAGCGTTCGCCCCAATCGTCCTCATAATTGCGGTTATCATGGTTGCCTGATTCGGATATGCCCACTTTAAAAAAGTCGGGAAACCGGAACATCGCCGCTGCCGTTGCAAAGCCGCCGCCTGAGTGGCCCCATATGCCCACACGGTCGATATCGATATAGGGATATTTCTCAGCCAGTTGTTTTATGCCGGCAACCTGGTCGGGTAAGGTATTCTCGGCCATATTGCCATAATTCATATCATGGAAACTTTTTGACCGCCAGGGGTTGCTGCTGCCCTCTATCTGCACCACGATGAACCCTAATTCGGCCAAAGCCTGGTTATCTCCGCGCGATGCAGCAAACGACCAGTTGCCGCCTACGCTGCCGCCCTGCGGACCGGGATAAATATAATCGATAATAGGATATTTTTTATTGGGATCGAGGTTGGTTGGCACATACATCAGGCCATACAGGTCGGTTTTGCCATCATGCGCTTTAACGGTAATCGGAATAAGCGGTTTCCAGCCAGACGCCGTCAGTCTCGAAATATCCGTTCTTTCTAAGGTGGCGATCAGCTTTCCGTTCATTGCCCGCAAAACAGTCACCGGCGGCACATCCGGCTTCGAGTAAGTATCAACAAAATAGTTTTTGGAAGGAGAAATAGATACGGTATGCGTTCCGCTTTCCGGGGTAAGCACCTCGAAATGTTTGCCGTCAAAACCGATACGGCAAAGCTGCGTAAAATAGGGATTCTCGGGCTCGCGGCCGGTTACCATAAAATACAGCATGCGGTGCTTTTCGTCTACGTCCAGCAGGCGCGTTACCACCCAATCGCCCTTGGTGATCTGGTTTTTAACTTTGCCGGTTGCCGCATCGTACAAATACAGGTGACCCCAGTTATCACGTTCCGAAAACCAGATGATCTCGTTGGTTTTAGCAAGGTAACGCCAGTTGATGGCGCCCCAGCCCGACTCGTACTGCGTAGGCACGGTTTCCTCAAAAACCTCACGAACGGCGCCTGTGTTGGCGTCGGCAATGCGCACCTTTTCCTGTTTATGATCGCGCGACGTAGAAACAAAAGCGAGTTTCGAAGCATCTTCGCTCCAGTTCACGTCGTCGAAAGTGCCGCTGCTCGAGATGTTGTCGCTAAGCGTGGCCCGGTGCGGGTCGGCGGGTATTTGCAAAACAATAACTTTAGGCTCGTCTACATTGATGATCACCCGCTGTATGGTCGGGATATCTTTATCGCCCGGCAAAGGATATTTCCATGCACGCAGGCTGGGTTTACCCACGTTGGTAGTTACCAGGTACATGTCGCTCACGTTGCGCTGGTCCTGTTTAAAAGTAGCTATCTTTTTTGAGTCGGGCGACCAAAGCAACACCGCTGCATCGCTATGTGTCCAGCCGGCATTATCTGTAGCATAGCCAAAATCCTTCACGCCATCGGTGGTCAGCTGTGTTTGCTGACCGGTTTGTACATCGCGCATCCACAAATTGTAATTTTTTATAAATGCAGCGCGTTTGCCATCAGGCGATAATACTTCATTTCCGCCGCCGCGCCTGCCGCGGCCCTGGCCCTGCTGCCTTTCTGAGCTGGTCGCCCGTGAAGTGTCGGCACTTAACTGATTGCTTTTATTGTCATACTTCCAGCGTTTACCGTCAGCCTGGAAAGTTATATCGCCTTCGGTTGCGAAGCCGATGGTTTGGAACGGCAGCATAGATGCAGTATAGCTTTTGCCGGTGGCTGTTGAAAGCGCCGCCGCCAATTTCTCCTGGTCAAATGCGGCGACACGGCTTTTTGTTGCCGGGTTCACCAATATAAATTCGCTGCCGGTTGGCGTTAACACGCGGTACCAGAATTTGTCGCCCGGCAGCCAGTTCGCGCGTACGCCTTCATGGTCCACAAGCGGCTGTGTGTTATAGCTTAAAAAGTTTTCGGCACGCTGATAATCATTCGCGGTTAAAACCCGGGTTTGCTGCGCATTTGCAGCCACAGTAACCGCAAACGCAAATGCGGTAAGTGAAAATTTGTTCATTGCAGTATGATAAAAAAGAGGTCTGTCAGTTAATTATCCAAATTACAGCAATAAAAAAAGTATTTACAATAGGCGCAGGGTAACGAGTTTGGTACAAGGGTAGTCTATGGTCCATGGTCGGTTGGCTGTAGTTGATGACATAGTTTGTATTACGGTCCAGGCCGGCGGTTAAGCGAATAACGGAATAATGCGAAAATCTAAAATACCGTGAAAACACGGGTTAATGTTAACGTTTTATTTATCAACTTTACAAGGTAGATGTATTGTAAATCTGCGGTTGGTTAATGGAAACGGTATGACGGTCCCTCCGGATAGGGTATGAGCAGGGCGCTCTGATTCTGCCGGGGCGGACCCCATGCTGTATTGATTACAACCAGCTGCTGAACACACACTATACCAGGTACTGCTCAATAATATCCTGCGGTATTTTGGCGCTGCGGCCGGTAGCCATATCGATCATGGTATAATCGAACCAGCCATCGCAGCATATTTTTTTTGTGGCTTTATTGGTGATGGTAAATTTTACGCGGCACCCTTTTTCATCGATGGTTTCGATACCGGTTTTAACAATAAAATAATCGCTCATCGTTAACGCGCGTTTGTAATCGACGTAAGCCGTACGCACCACCCAGCCGAAACCCCGCTCCATGAATTTTTCCATCGCCATGCCGTAGCACCGCTCCATCTGGTCATACCGCGCGGCTAATACATAATCAAAATACTTGCTGTTATGTACATGATGAAACATGTCGATATCGTCGGGCCGGACGCGGAACTCAGTTTCGAACGTAGAATAGGACGGTTTAGTGGTCATGAAGCAAATATAGTGAGTAGTTGATTGAAATTGATCAAGTGTAAATAACGGACACGATCCGTCCCCCGCAAGGGCTTTGCTAAAAACGCTGTCACGATAAATTGCCTGAACGCTTTAATTTCCCATAGTCGTCCATCGTATCGATATCAACGCCGCCCATGGGGAAGGGTATGTATAAAACATCCTCTCCATATTTTAATAAGAGGTGTTTAGCGCCTTCATCGCCGGTTAATAGCTGTAATTGCTCCAGATATTTTGCGGCAAACAACACGGGCACACCCGCCGTATTATTATACACACAGGCAACAATATCATTTTCCGCACCGGCCGTCGCCAGTTCATTAAGCAAACCGGTACTAACAAAGGGCTGGTCGCAAAGCATCAGGATGACGGATGTTACCGGATTTTTTTTCACTTCGGCTATGCCCAGCCTTATCGACGAGGCCATCCCTTCGGCCCAATCCGCATTATAAACAATATTGACCGGGTGCTGGCTGATCGTCGGCCTGATGACCTGCTCGTTCGCTCCCAATACAACAATTATAGGTTCGCAAACAGACGCCAGCGCGGTTTCGACCGCGTTCTGCAGCAATGTTTTACTCCCGAAAACCAGGTTTTGTTTTGGCTGGCCAAGCCGGGCCGATTCGCCCGCCGCCAAAATGATTAGTCCCGTCATGTACGCACCAGCTTCATTGGGGGGAAATCGCCGTTAACCACCTGGCGTTCATCGTGGTCGTGAATATTACTTTTGTCGCGTAACGAGTTGGTCGGCCTGTTGGTTAATACCGCCTGCATTTCCGCAATGGCAGAGAGCGCGATCTCGTCTGAATTTTCCGAACCGATGTCCAGCCCCGCCGGGCCGTACAGGCATTTTAATTGTTCTTTGGTAAACTCCCGGCCTTCCTCCTGCAATTCATACAACATTCGGTCGAGCCTTTTCCTGGGCCCCAGGGCAGCTATATAGGGCAGGCTAAGCGGCAGCAATTGTGCAAGCATAGCCTTATCATAGTTGTAGTTATGCGTCATCAATATAACCGCGGTCCGGTCGTCCAGCTCAAGCTGCGATAGCGCTTGCTGCGGCCTGGCAACGATCATTTTCTTTGCCCCTGGAAAACGTGATGCAACGGCATAATTTGGCCGCCCATCCACCAGTGTTACCTGCCACCCCAAAACGGCCGCGATCTGCACCATCGGTATAGCATCATTGCCGGCGCCAAAAATGATCAGCGAAACGGCCGGCTGCAGCAGTTCAATAAAACAGGTGAATTTGTTGCCGTACTCGTACGTTTTGGTGACCGAATTCCCGTTTTTTAACACATGCTTCGCATCGGCAAGCACGGCATCCTGTATCTCCTTATCGGGATAAGCGCCTTTTATACTTTCATCTTTTTTTAACAATAAGCAGGTACCGGGCTGTGGGCCTTTTTTATCGCTCATGGAAAAGCATGTTACCAGCACCACCGGCTCACGCTTATGAAGAAATGATTTAAAAAACTGGATCGGGTTTTCCCGCTCTACCGAAAATATGGGTTCGATCAGGATATGAATAATGCCGTTACAGCCCAGGCCCACACCAAGCTTGGCATCATCCTCGTCCGTAGTATCATAGGTAACCAGCATGGGCGTGTTCTGCAGCATTACATGCCGGGCCTTGCGCAACGCATCCCCCTCCAGGCATCCGCCGCTTATTGCCCCGGTCATTTCCCCGTCTTCGGTTACCAGCATGCGCGCCCCTGCCCGCCGGTACGACGAGCCCTCAACCAATACAACGGTGGCCAAAGCCGTTTGCTTACCAGCTTTATTGGCTTTATCAAATGCGTTTACGATGTCCTGCAACTCTTTCAACTGGCAAACCGGGTTTTATATTGCAACAAAGAAATGGGCATGTTGTTTAATGGTTAGGATGCTTTATCCCTGTCAAAGATGAAACAATTGAAGGAAAAGTATATATCGCAAAAAGTGATTTAATGTAAAATTATTATAAAAGTGCATTTAATAAACTATGCGCTAACTTGTATTAATTACTTTTACACTAGTAATTAACTGCTGCACTTTGTTGACAGATAACCACGGACGAAAAATTAATTACCTGCGCCTTGCGGTGACCGACAGGTGCAACCTGCGCTGCTTTTATTGCATGCCGCCCGAGGGTCTGAACTGGCTTTCGCGCGCGGAACTGATGACCTACGAGGAAATGCTGCAGGCCTGTTCGCTCCTCGTAAAAATGGGGATCGAAAAAATACGGATAACCGGCGGCGAGCCTTTTGTGCGCAAGGATATTATGCAGTTTTTAACCGCTTTGTCGAAACTCAACGGATTAAACGAACTTACCCTGACAACCAACGGCGTGCTGACCGCACCGTATGTGCCCGAACTTAAAAAGATCGGTGTAAAGTCGGTTAATTTGAGCCTCGATACACTGGACGCAGGACGATTCTTTACCATTACCTTGCGGGATGAGTTTTCGAAAGTGATGGAAACCCTGCACGAGTTATTGAAACACGATATCGAGGTGAAGATCAACGCGGTGGTGATGGATGGAAAAAACACGCAGGACATTATCCCGCTTGCCGAGCTTACAAAAGAACTGCCTGTAAGTGTCCGCTTCATCGAAGAAATGCCCTTTAACGGCGATGGTCATGTTTACGGTGGCCTGCAGTGGGACTACATTCGCATTCTGGATGAGATAAAACAAAAATTTTCTGGAATAATGAAGGTCGCCGATCCATTATATTCAACTTCGTACAACTATCAGATACCCGGCCATCGCGGAAGCATCGGTATTATAGCGGCTTATTCACGCACGTTTTGCGGTACGTGCAACCGTATCCGTTTCACGCCGCAGGGCGACCTGAAGACCTGTTTATATGATGATGGCGTGCTTAACATCAAAAATTTGGTGCGCAGTGGCGCAAGTGAATTAGAATTAAAAGACGCATTGTTAACCGCATTTGGCGAAAGGCCAAAAGATGGCTGGGAGGCCGAACATCTAAGGGTCGGCCGTGCGGGTGTACACGAGTCGATGGCTACCATCGGCGGTTAGTTATAAATAAACGGCATATGATAACTGTTGAGGAAGCCGAAAAACTCATACTTGCGCAGGCAGCCGATTATGGCGCAGAAATAGTTCCCTTTGAACAAGCATTGGGCCGGGTATTGGCCGAAGATATAAAAGCCGACCGCGACCTGCCGCCGTTTAACCGCGTAACCATGGATGGCATAGCCGTAAAATATGAGGCGATCGAAAACGGCATCAGCACCTTTCGGATAAAAGGTACCCAGGCAGCGGGCGAGGAGCCGGTGATGATCGAAGAGACGAATGAATGTGTGGAGATCATGACGGGAGCTATATTGCCATCATCGGCAGATACTGTGATCCGCTATGAGGACCTGGAGCTACGGGCTGGCCTGGCAACCTTGGTGACCAACGAGATCAAGCGTGATCAAAACATCCATTTTAAGGGGAAGGATAAAAAGCAAAATGACGTGGTTGCTGCGTCGGGCCAGGTAATAACGCCGGCGCTTGTAAGTTTAATGGCTTCGGTAGGCGAGGTGGAGGTGCGGGTGAAAAGATTACCCAGAGTAGTCATTATTTCATCGGGCAACGAGCTCGTCAAAGTGCACGAAACGCCGTCGGCTTATCAAACAAGGCAATCGAACGGCTACACGATTCAGGCGATCCTAAAACAGCATAGCCTTGATGCCGATCTGCTGCATGTTCCCGATGATCCGGTTATCATAAAAAAACAATTAAAAAATTGTTTGCAAAACTATGACGTGCTGCTGTTAAGCGGCGGCGTATCGATGGGAAAATTCGACTATATACCCAAAGCACTCGAAGAGTTGGAGGTGAAGAAACTTTTTCATAAGGTTCAGCAGCGGCCGGGCAAGCCTTTTTGGTTTGGCAAACACACTAACGGCGCGCTGGTTTTTGCTTATCCGGGTAACCCGGTGGCTACATTTATGTGTGTTTACCGGTATTTTCTGCCCTGGCTGCAAACTTCCCTGGGTTTGGGAGACATTAAACCCGTTTATGCGGTTTTAAATAATCGCTATTACTTTCAGCCGCAGTTGAAATGTTTTTTACAAGTGAAGCTGCATTACAACGAATATTGCCAGTTAATGGCAACCCCCATAGAAGGAAATGGTTCGGGCGATTTTGCTAACTTAGCAGATGCCGAGGCATTTATGGAGTTGCCCCTTGAGCGGGGAGAGTTTAAAAAGGGAGAAGTATTTAGAATATGGAAGTTCGTCTGAACCATGATTTTTAGGATGAACGGATTGCCATGATTAGCAAAATCTGTGAAATCAAATGGCAATCGGTGTAATCAAGCGATAATCTGTGCAATCAAATAAATCATTTAAATCTGTGATCACTCACTTAGATAGTCAAAATAACCCGGCAATGGTCGATGTATCTCCGAAGCAGGTTACGCAACGCACGGCAACTGCGCGCAGCATCGTTTTGTTACCTCCTAATGTTTTGGAACACTTAGCAGGCGATGAATTGCAAACAAAAAAAGGCCCGGTGTTTCAGACAGCAATTATTGCCGGGATCATGGCCGCCAAAAAAACCGGGGAATTGATCCCGCTTTGCCACCCCCTGGGCCTGGAAAATTGTAAGCTGGTGATTAGCCTCAATGAGCAGCGGGAAGTAGTAATCGACTGCACGGCCAGCATCACTGCAAAAACAGGGGTGGAAATGGAGGCGCTGGTAGGCGCTTCGATAGCGGCGTTAACGATTTACGATATGTGCAAGGCCATGAGTCATGATATTGTTATCAGGGAAACAAAGCTAATCGAAAAAACGGGAGGTAAACGTGATTTCAAACGAGCATAACCTGCCATCCGGCGGGCATAAAAAACATGCGGATCTGGTCCGGCCCGCTTTGGGCAATTTTGGTCGGAACGAATGGGCCATTGTGGGCGGGCCATGTACCACGATAAAGATCTTGGCCGACCAAATGATCGCTGCTTTGTCGCCGGTTTATAAATGCGCTTATGCGGATGCGGCGCACAGCGACGAGGTGACCTCACCGCCCGGGCGCCTCGCCAGCGGCGCCGTTTTGGATTATACGGAGCAGGTAAATTTTCACCAGCTTAATTATAAGGAGTCGTTTAACTCTTTTAAGTTAAGAAGCGCCTTCAGCAACGCTGACATGGTGCTTGTTAACGGCAACCACCACCAGGCTAAAGCGCAGATTGTGATCATTTACAACAATAAACGGGCTTCGCTTCAAAAGCGCGTGGAGCAGCTTACTAACGTACAGATGATCCTGCTGGCCGATAATGCGGATGAAGTTTTCGATTTTATAAAAGAAGCGGTCCCCAACTGGCAGCAGCTTCCATTGTACCGGTTGGACGAAACCGAAAAGATCATTGAGTTTTTCAAAACCGAAATGCGCCAGGCGATACCATCCATAAACGGGCTGGTACTGGCTGGTGGCAAAAGCGAACGCATGGGCTTTGATAAGGGCTCGGTTAACTGGCATGGAAAAGAGCAGCGATACTATATGGCCGACATGTTAAAACCGTTTTGTAATGAGGTATATATTTCGTCCCGGCCGGATCAGCAGGAAGTGGATGCCTCCTATAAAAGCCTGGTGGATACTTTTACCGGGTTAGGGCCTTATGGCGGAATATTATCCGCTTTGCGCGAGAGGCCGGATAGCGCCTGGCTGGTGGTCGCCTGCGATCTGCCTTTACTGACCCCGGAAACCTTGCAGCATTTAACCGCTAATCGCGATCCCTCGTCCATTGCCACGGCATATCAAAGCGCATTTGACGGTTTCCCCGAACCCTTAATAACCATTTGGGAACCTAAAAGCTATCCGGTGCTGCTGTCGTTCCTGGCGCAGGGGTACTCATGCCCGCGAAAGGTTTTGATCAACAGCGACATCACGCTGTTAAACGCTCCCGACCCTGAAGCATTGACCAATGTAAATACGCCGGACGAGCTTGAAACGATCAAACGCACGTTGCATCAAAACATAGCTTCGGAATGAACCCCGATTTTTTACGATATAGCTGCCAGATGGCCCTTCCCGGGTTCAGCGAAACGGCACAGCAGCGTTTGCAAAACGCACGTGTGCTGGTGGTGGGTGCGGGCGGTCTGGGATGCCCGGCGGCGCAATACCTGGCCGCGGCAGGGGTGGGGACGCTCGGCATTGCCGATTTCGACGTTGTGTCTATAAGTAACCTGCACCGGCAGGTATTGTACACCCCTGCGGATGCCGGCAAAAAAAAGGTGACAGTTGCCTGCGAGCGTTTACAAAAGCAAAACCCCGGTATCAGGCTGGTGCCGCATGACGTGCTTGTCACCTCGCAAAATGTGATGGATATTATTGCGGGGTACGATATCCTGGTTGACGGCACGGATAATTTCGAAACCCGTTATTTATTGAACGATGCTGCGGTAATCAGGAAAAAGCCGCTGGTTTACGGCGCTATTTATCAATATGAGGGGCAGGTAGCTGTTTGGAACCTTGTTGATGAGGACGGGCGCATGTCGCCGAATTATCGGGACGTTTTCCCGGACGTGGATTCCAGCCAGGTACCTAATTGCGCCGAAGGGGGCGTTATCCCTACGCTTGCCGGTATTATTGGCTGTATGCAGGCCAACGAGGTGATCAAGTATATCAGCGGCATAGGCGACCTGCTTGCCGGAAAAGTATTGATTTTTGACGCGCAAACCCTGCAAAGCCGGACTATCAAAATAGGGGATACCACCGCCACAAATATTACCCGCTTAATGGAAACCATGGCGATACCGGTTATTTCCGTAGCGGCCGTAAAAAAAGGATTACAAGAAAATTCGCTCGAATTGGTTGACGTCAGAACGCAATCAGAACGCGAAGACTTTAATATCGGCGGTCAGCACGTTCCACCCGACCGGCTATATCCTTATATTGAAAAACTGGATAAAAATGTGAAAACGGTATTTTATTGCGCGTCGGGTAAAAGAAGTGCTGAAGCCGTAAAGGTCATCAAACAAAAACTTCCGGATGCTAACGTTTTTTCTATGGAGGGCGGCCTAAAAGCATGGAATGATCAGACTAATCTCTAACCTCCAACCTCTGATCACTGACTACGGATGCGCCCCCACCCAAACCTCGCCGTCCTCAAAAAATTCTTTTTTCCAGATCGGTACGGTTTGCTTCAATGTGTCGATGATAAAACGGCATGCATCGAATGCAGCAGCGCGGTGGGCGGCTGATACTGCGATGATAACCGGCACTTCACCCACCTCCAGTATGCCCGTGCGGTGATGGATCAATATTTTTTGGACCGGCCAGTTTTCTGCCGCCTGGCTGGCTATTTTTTCCATTTCGCTTACAGCCATCACCTCATAAGCCTCGAACTCAAGACGGATAACGGCTTTGCCTTTGGTTGCGTTGCGCACGGTGCCGATAAACACATCAATGCCCCCGGATTCCGGCGATAGGATCCAATCGATCACAGATTGCACGTTGAGTGGAACGGAGAATATTTGTATTTGGTAATTCAAGCTACAGATTCTGGAATTAATCTTACCCACCACTAACCGGCGGGATAATGGCGATCTCGTCGCGCTCATGGATGGTATCGCCCGGCAAGGCATATTCGTTATTAACAGCCACCATATACGACGCCAATTGCGCCAGTCGCGGGTATTGATGCTCCAGCATATATTTTAAGTTATATACGGTAGCGTCATTACCCATATCCAGGCAAACCGACGGGCCGCCAAATATTTCTTTTGATATCCCGAACGCAAGCACCTTTATTTTCACAGTTCAAAATTAAGGCAAATAATCACAATTCGGGACAACCGAAAGGTAAATAATAAAGATGGCGTCCTATTTGATGACTCATGGCTCCAAACATCGCAGCGCAAAAATTGTATATTTGAATATGGACAAGGGTTCGATAAAACGATTTCCAATTACCAGGGTAAAAGAGAACGAAAGCAGGGAGATCACCGATGCCCTGGCTGTGGAAGAGCCGCTCGAGATCAGGCTGGAATATGGGCCGGCGGACGAACGGAAAACCGAGAATGTGTCTGTTACCATGCGTACGCCCGGCCACGATGCCGAACTGGCCGCAGGTTTCCTGTTCACGGAGGGCATTGTGAAGAACCGGGAAGACATTGCAGACGTTGATCATTGTTTTATCGCTTGCGCGGAAAACAAGGAAAACGTGATCCGGGTTAGTTTAAGGGAAGGCGTTTCACCGGACCTGAAAAATACCAGCCGGAATTTTTACACCACGTCGAGCTGCGGAGTTTGCGGTAAGGGCTCCATCGATGCTATCCGGACAGTGAGCGCCTTTACATCAAAAGAAAACAGCAATGTTACCATAACCAGCGAATTGTTGTTCCAGCTTTCGGACAGGTTACGGCAGCATCAGCAAATTTTTGCCGATACAGGCGGCTTGCATGCCGCAGCCCTGTTTAATACAAGCGGCGAGCTATTGCTGGTACGAGAAGATGTGGGCCGGCACAACGGCCTGGATAAGCTTATCGGCGCGGCATTGAACAAAAACTGGCTGCCATTGGATCGTTATATACTGCTTTTAAGCGGACGGGCCAGCTTTGAACTGGTACAGAAGGCGGCAATGGCCGGCGTCCGCATCATTGCGGCGGTTGGCGCGCCGTCGAGCCTGGCGGTGGAGCTGGCTCAGGAATTTAATATCACACTGGTGGGGTTTCTCCGCGACCAGCGCTTTAATATTTACAACGCGGGACACCGCATAACACTCCCTGTTTATGAAGATCCGTATTAAAAGCAATTCGTTAAGATACAGGCTTACAAAATCTGATGTGGCCCGGTTAACAGATATTGGCTACCTGGAAGATAAAATAGATTTCGGCGACCAATCCCTTTTATATGCGTTACAGCTGACAAGCGGAGACGAGCTGTCTGCAACGCTTGTTAATAACACCATAACCTTGTTTATGCCTGAGCACATGCTGCTTGAATGGGAAAACACCGGCAAGGTTGGCTTTGAAGCTACCAGGGGAGACTTGAATTTATTGGTGGAGAAGGACTTTACCTGTCTTGAAAAAGTAAACGAGGATCAGAGCGACAACTATCCAAACCCGCTGGCAAACTGATCGTATGAAAAGAGAGGAACAACCGGGTGCAGAGAATCCTGAAGAGCTGCTGGACTTAACGATCACCAGTCCCAAAAAATGGGCCGCCGGGATACCGGCAGTATATGAAGCCGGTAAAGATGTTATCCGCGAGGACGGCATTTTGAGAGGTATGAAGGGCTTGTTCCACATGAATAAAAAGGACGGCTTTGATTGCCCAAGCTGCGCCTGGCCCGACCCGGACGACGATCGTTCACCCATCGCGGAGTATTGCGAAAACGGGGCCAAGGCTTTAGCCGAAGAGGCGACCACGAAGAAACTGACCGCCGAATTCTTTGCGCAAAATTCGGTTGCTGACCTGGCCAGGCTGAATGATATGGAAATAGGCAAAGAGGGCAGGATAGCGCAGCCGGTCTATCTCCCGAAAGGAGGGACCCATTATCAGGCCGTCAGTTGGGACGAGGCCTTTGCCATAATAGCCAGGCATTTAAATAGCTTGAAGTCGCCAAACGAAGCCGTGTTTTATACGTCCGGTCGCACCAGTAACGAGGCCTCATTTATTTACCAGCTTTTTGTGCGCGAATACGGCACCAACAACATGCCCGACTGCTCAAATATGTGCCACGAATCGTCGGGGGTCGCTTTGGGGCACGTGATCGGGATCGGCAAGGGTACCGTTACGCTCAATGATTTTTACGAAACCGACGTGATCATCATCATGGGGCAAAACCCCGGTACAAACCATCCCCGGATGTTGACCGCACTGGAAAAAGCTAAAAAGAACGGGTCGAAGATCATTGCCATTAACCCATTAAAAGAAGCCGGGCTGATGGCGTTTAAAAATCCCCAAACGGTACCTGGATTCCTGGGAATGAGCACACAACTTGCCGACTTGTACCTTCAGATAAAGATCAATGGCGACATGGCCCTATTAAAAGCCATCGAAAAGTTGCTGTACGATGCCGAGCAGCGGGCGCCCGGAACCATATTTGATCATGACTTCATCAAGGAATATACGGTTCACTATAACGATTTTATCGACGATATAAAAACCTGTGACGCTGAAGCCCTGGCTGAAGCGGCTGGTGTACCGTTCAGCCAGGTACAGGAGGCCGCGGAAATGCTGAAGCACAAAAGCCGAATCATTATATGCTGGGCCATGGGCATAACACAGCATGTTAACGGGGTAGATACGATAAAGGAAATAGCAAACCTGGTTTTGCTGAAGGGAAGTATTGGCAAGCCGGGCGCGGGCCTGTGCCCGGTGCGCGGACATAGCAATGTGCAGGGCAACAGAACGATGCTGATCTACGACAAACCTTATGAGAAGCAACTGGATAAACTAAAGGAAGTTTTTGGTTTTGAGCCGCCGCGCGAGCATGGTTATGATGTAGTAGATTCGATCAAGGCGATGAACGAAGGTAAGCTGAAGGTGTTTTTTGCCATGGGGGGTAATTTTCTTTCATCAACACCTGATACCAATTACACAGCGGAAGGCTTGCGGAAAATGGATCTTACTGTAAACGTTTCGACCAAGCTGAACCGCGGGCACCTGGTGCATGGCCGCGAGTCGATCATCCTGCCAACGCGGGCGCGCAGCGACAAGGACATTGTAAACGGCGAGGCGCAGTTCGTAAGCTGCGAGAATTCAATGGGCGTGGTACAGATGTCAAAAGGTGTATTGGATCCGATTTCAAACGATCTGTTAAATGAAACACAAATTGTTTGCGGCCTTGCGAAAGCTACCCTGGGTAAACGTTCAGTTGTCGACTGGAACAAGTACGCCGGCAGTTACGATGAGGTGCGGAATGTTATTGAACAAGTGATCCCCGGTTTTGAGGATTATAACAGGCGCGTACGCGAACCGGCAGGCTTTTATTTGCCAAACGCTCCCCGCAAGGGAAAATTCGAAACAGAGAAGCATGGATACAAGGCGCTTTTTTCGGTAAATAAACCTGTAAAACATGTACTTGCCAAAGACGAATATATGCTGACCACCATTCGCAGTCACGACCAGTTTAACACAACCATTTACGGTTTGGAAGACAGGTACCGGGGGATACACAACGAGCGCCGCGTTATTTTCATGAACGAGAACGATATGAAAAAGGAAGGATTTGCAGCCGGCGAAAAGGTAGATATTTACAACCATCATGGCGGTAAAGAGCGCGTGGCAAGGCTGTTCAGGGTGGTCCCTTACAATATACCTGAACGAAACACGGCCGCCTACTATCCCGAGGCCAACGTATTGGTACCCATTGATATTGTGGCAAAACAAAGCAACACGCCGGTTTACAAGCTGGTTTTCGTCACTATAAAAAAGCATACCAGGTAAGTGACTGAAAACGGCGGGTAAAACAAAAATAAGCTTTCACGCTTTAGCACTTAAAATAAATATGTCATTTGACCAATATCACGAACCCGCAAACGAATTATCCGATGAAACCAGGACGTTTGCCCGGATGATCACCTCGCTGACCGAGGAAGCCGAAGCCATCAACTGGTATGAGCAGCGCATCTCGGTAGAAAAAGACAAGTCGGCGAAAGCCATTATGCAAAATGCCCAGCACGAAGAGTTTAAGCACTTTGGAATGGACCTTGAATTTTTACTGCGGAAAAAACCCGTGTGGCGCGAAACGCTGCAGACCATTTTGTTTAAAAAGGGCGACATTGTAGAGCTGGGCGAAAAAGGTGAAGAAGCCTCGGAATAATTACCGCCGAAAGATTGCACATCAATTTGAAGGAAATTTTCTTTAAAATTGATCGTGAAATTATACAACACCATAGACGGCATCCTGCTGGAGCATCATCATAGAATGTTTATAATGGATGAAGCCTGGGACGACCTTATAAACAGGGACAACCTGCAGGCATACCTGTTATCTAAAACCGAAACAGCAAAACCGGTATCGTCCCCCAGCCCGTTAAACAGCGAGTCTGTTTTACCGCCAATTGGGCAGCAGGAAGTTTGGGCCGCCGGCGTAACCTATTTAAAAAGCCGCGACGCCCGTATGGAGGAATCTCACAGCTCCGGTGCGGCAAGTCTATATGATAGGGTGTACGACGCCGAAAGACCTGAGTTATTTTTTAAAGCCACCGCCTCGCGCGTTTCGGGGCATAACCAGCAGGTTTTTATTCGTAAAGATTCCGCATGGAATGTACCCGAGCCCGAGCTTACTTTGTTTATCAATTCCAACGGAAATATACAGGGCTATACCTGCGGCAATGACATGAGCTCGAGGAGTATCGAAGGCGAAAATGCCCTGTATTTACCGCAGGCAAAGATCTATGAGAAAAGTGCGGCGATCGGCCCTTGTCTCTATGTTATGTCGTCACCCATTGACGCGGCCACGACGATTAAAATGATCATCAGGCGGGGCGGCGCAAGCGTTTATGAAGATTCGACAACTGTGTCGCGGATAAAGCGCCGGTTTACGGAGCTTACGGAATATTTGTACCGCGAATGCGATTTTCCGCATGGCTGCTACCTGATGACCGGTACCTGCCTGGTACCGCCGCCCGGTTTTACGCTGCAGGTTGGCGACGTGATCGAGATTACGATCGACCATGTCGGTACTATGATAAATACCATTGCCATTAACTCAAAACATCATTAAATGAAGGCTGTAAAATTGCTGGCCCTGTTAGCCGCTGTTTTTTTAGGTTCCTGCCGGGACCGATCCAATAAAAGTGTGTTTGAAAGTCAATATGCAAAGGGGAGCTTCGGGTATGATCTTGATTTTTTAAAGCAGCAGGATACTGTTATCGTTTTGCACAACAATGATGGTACCGGGCAGGTCATCGTATCGCCAAAGTTCCAGGGTAAAGTATTTACATCGACAGCAAACGGACCAAACGGCAAAAGCTTTGGCTGGATAAATTATAAGCTGTTCGCGCAAACATCGCTCAATGCACATATGAACCCTTATGGCGGCGAGGACCGGCTATGGCTCGGCCCTGAAGGGGGGAAATTCGCGTTATTTTTTAAGCCGGGAACAAAGATGGCTTTTGATTACTGGCATACGCCGGCAGCATTCGATTTTGAAAGCTGGAAGGCGACGTTCGTGACAGATAAAAAGGTATCGCTGACCAAATCCACCCGGGTGATGAATTATTTAGGAGTGATATTCCCGCTTACCGTGGTGCGGGATATAGAAATACTGGAACCGGCCGAGATAAAAAGAATGCTCGGTATTACCTTCAATGAGAAAGTAAAAACCGTCGCTTTTAATACAAAGAATACGATAATTAATACAGGATACCAGGCATGGAACAGGCAAACCGGCGCACCCTGCCTGTGGAACCTGGATATGTTCGCGCCGTCGGCGAAGACGGTCATCGTTGTCCCGTATAACAATAACGATACAGGCAAAGTGGCCACTACCGATTATTTTGGCCAGATACCGCCCGACAGGGTAAAATATAGTAACGGAATATTGCTGTTCAAGGCCGATGGAAAATCGCGCGGCAAGTTGGGAGTTCCGCCGAACCGGGCAAAAACAATGGCGGGCAGCTTCGATTCGCAAAATAACGTGTTAACCATTGCCGTGTTTGACATTGACGCCAAGGCCTCTTATCTGAACCAGGAGTGGCGGACTGACCGTAACCCATTCGCAGGCGACGCGGTGAACGCCTATAACGACGGCCCGCTGGCAAACGGCACTCAAATGGGGCCTTTTTACGAGATTGAAAGCGTATCGCCCGCCGCATTTTTAAAGCCGCAGGAGGGAATGTCGCACCGGCATAGTGTTTTCCATTTTACCGGCGATAAGGATGAGCTGAACCGGATCGCATTAAAAACATTAGGAATATCGCTGCAGGACATACAAGCTGCGTTTAAATAATTATATTCATAGCGCCAATTATAGGTGAAAGCTAAAAGGCGAAAGCCGAAAGGTAAAAAGCGCCAGGCTTTTTGATAGAACCTATTAAGTACGTTAAACCCTGTTTCATGGTAAAAAATAAAACCGCAGTTGCCCTTGCGCTTGTAACATCCCTTTTTTTTATATGGGGATTTGCGTTAAACCTAAACCCGATTTTGATAAAGCACCTTAAAAAGGCTTGTGAGCTCACCTATTTTCAATCGTCCCTGGTTGATTTCGCTTCTTATACGGCTTATTTTCTGCTGGCAATACCGGCTGCGCGTTTTATGAAACGATTTGGTTATAAAGGCGGGATATTTTTCGGCCTTTTACTCTTTTCGGCCGGCGCCATTCTATTCTATCCGGCCGCGGGCATCCGGAGTTTCCCCTTTTTTCTCGCAGCGCTTTTTATCCTTTTCTCCGGTTCAGCATTTCTCGAAACTGCTGCGAACCCTTACATTACTTGCCTGGGCGAACCGGAAGCGGCTGAGCGAAGAATAAATTTTTCACAATCGTTTAACGGACTGGCTGCGTCGATAGCGCCATTTTTTGGCGGCGCGGTTATTCTGTCAGGCACTAATTTAACCAACGATCAGATGGCGAAAATGCCGCCAGCGCACCTAACCAGCTACTTAAATAAAGAAGCATCTGCAGTTCAATTGCCGTACCTCATTATCGGGCTGGTGGTGTTGATTGTGGCTTTGCTTGTTTTCAAAACGGACCTGCCCGAAATTCATGAACCAGACATAGATGACCATAGCAAACCGTTACGTAAGCAGGTTTGGGACCTGTTCAATGTTACACGGCTTCGTACCGGTGTTATCGCCCAATTTTTTTACGTGGGTGCTCAGGCCGGTATTTGGGGACTCTTTATTGTCTTTTGCGATAAACTTGCGCATATACCCGAAAAAAGTGCCGCAAATTATTTGTCAGGCGCGACTGTTGCCTTTATGATCGGCCGTTTTAGTGGCAGCTATTTTATGAGGTTTTTCAATCCTGTTAAACTGTTGGCCACTTACGCGATAATTAACATAATGCTTTTGTTCGCTGTTTTTTTCCTGGATGGTAAAGTATCGGTTTTTGTTCTTATTGCTGTTTCATTCTTTATGTCAATAATGTTCCCGACCATTTTTTCAATCAGCATCCGGGGACTTGGCTCACGTACCAAACTGGGCTCTTCGCTGGTTATTATGGCGATTTTCGGCGGGGCGATCATACCGCCTGTGATGGCTAAAGTGTTTGATAATTCAAACATTCATTATGCTTACCTGGTGCCTATCGTTTGTTTTCTCTATATTTTTTACTTTGCCTATAAAAACCTGGCCATTAAAAAGGTCGAATTGGTGACAGCGCATTAAAAACAGTATTATGGACTTAGGATTAACAAACAAAATAATCATCGTAACAGGTGGCGCAAAGGGCATAGGTGAGGGGATTGTAAAGACTCTCGCCAAAGAGGGCGCCATTCCGTTTATTGTGGGCCGGGATGAGAAAGATAACTTAAAATGCATACGGGCCGTTGAATCCGCCGGTGGCCATGCATCGCAGGTGGTGGCCGAGCTTACCGACCCTGAGCAATGTGAAAAAGCGGTTAAGGCGGTTATTAAGCAATACGGCCGCATCGATGGTTTGGTGAACAATGCCGGCGTAAACGACGGAGTGGGACTGGAAACCGGCGATTATCAAAAATTCATGGCGTCGCTGCATAAAAACGTGGTACATTACTACCTGGTGGCCCATTTTGCTTTGCCTGAATTAAAAAAATCGAAAGGTGCGATCCTTAACATCACCTCAAAAACGGCCGATACCGGGCAGGGTAATACATCCGCCTACGCGGCTTCAAACGGTGCGCGCAACGCATTGACGCGCGAATGGGCGGTTGAGCTACTCAAATACGGCATCCGGGTCAACGCTATCGTTGTAGCCGAATGCTGGACGCCGTTATACGAGAACTGGATAAAAACCCTGCCCGACCCGCAAGCCAAGCTAAAGGAGATCGAATTAAAAATACCATTAGGCAACCGCATGACGACTGTTGAAGAAATAGCGAATATGACCGCTTTCTTGTTGTCGGAAAGGTCGAGCCATACCACCGGCCAGCTGATTTATGTGGATGGGGGCTATGTGCACCTGGACAGGGCGCTGGCGAATGCGTGATAGTTTGTGAATAGTTAATCAGGTTGATTAGTGAATGGTTGATTTGATTGATCCGCAGACAAATAAGTAATCCTAATTGACGGCTTATAACTCAATCAACCTAATCAACCAATCACTAATGCTTAAAATAGATTCCCACCAGCATTTTTGGAAATTCGACCCGGTAAGGGATAGCTGGATCGATGAATCGATGGGTGCCATCCGGCGCGATTTTATGCCGGACGACCTAAAGCCGATATTGGACAAATTCGAAATTGACGGATGCATAGCGGTTCAGGCCGACCAGTCGGAAGGGGAAACGGAATTTTTGTTATCCCTGGCGGACGAGCACGATTTTATAAAAGGCGTGGTAGGGTGGGTTGACTTCACTGCGCCGAATGTTGGTGAGCGTTTATCACATTGCCGGCAATTTAAAAAACTAAAAGGGTTTCGCCACGTATTGCAGGGCGAACCTGACCGCGCGATGATGTTAAGTCCGCAGTTTACAAAGGGAATAAGCGCGTTAAAGATTTATGATTACACTTATGACATCCTGATATTTCCTGACCAGTTGGGTTATACGCACCAATTTGTAAAAACCTTTGGCGGGCACCGGTTTGTGATCGATCATATCGCAAAGCCCGATATCAAAAACAAAAATATCGACCGCTGGACAAACGGGATGAAGGCGATAGCAAAACACGAAAATGTTTGGTGCAAGGTTTCGGGCATGGTAACCGAAGCCGACTGGAAAAACTGGGTTTTGACCGATTTCGAACCTTACTTAGATACGGTATTTGAAGCATTTGGTACAAAACGTGTCATGTTCGGGTCCGACTGGCCGGTTTGTAACGTAGCCGGCGGTTACCAGCAAATGCTTTCTGTCGTTAAACATTATACATCCAAACTTTCTGCCGATGAACAGGCGCAGTTTTGGGGCCTGAATGCTACGGAATTTTATAAACTAGAATTGAAGCAGAAAGCTTAAAGCTAAAAGCAGAAAGTAGCTTGCTACACCTATATTTGATTACTTATCATTGAGTTATGAAAAAATCATTTTTAACTATCCCGCTATGTATTGTTGTTGCGTTATGCGCTACAGCGCAAGAGAAATTCAATGGCCTCGGCGTTAACCTGGGTAATTTGTACCGTTTGTCTGACGCGAAAACACGGTCGATAAGCCCCGAAAATTTTAACGGCGAAAAAGGTAAGGGCGGCATGGCGATCACCGGTACCGGGTCGGGCCCGGCGAGGGACTTGGGTCAAACCTGGAAGATCAGTCCGAGCGTTGTCATAAAAAAGCATACGACGTACACGATTGCAGAAATTGACGGTCCGGGCGCCATACAGCACATTTGGATGACGCCGACCGGCAACTGGCGTTATTCCATCATCCGGTTTTATTGGGATGACGAACCAACCCCTTCGGTTGAGGTGCCTGTGGGCGATTTCTTTTGCATGGG